>FKKE01004538.1_pt1 | contig 32700 bp, 36 predicted proteins | sample 1106331 | NCBI WGS metagenome assembly FKKE01 (sample SAMEA3931202, study PRJEB13176) | freshwater metagenome | biome: Drinking water system; feature: drinking water; material: freshwater | place: China | collected 2013-02-06
GGTGCCGAAGCGCTCGAAGATCGCCACGTGTAGGTACACAGACCGGTTGCAAGCCATAGCCGTCGCGCAATAAACCTTTCTATAAAGATACGGTTTGCGTCCATGTTTATCAAATTTGACCATCCAGCGCCACTGGCACGCCCACCAATAATCTTCAGCATCAACTCGGGCGGCAAACTCACCATGATCGTCCCCATAGATGTAGTGCTCGCGGTCCGTCACCAACACCAACAGATTAGGGTCGAGTGGGTGGACCGGGGCGTGCATCAGCCGTGCCTAGGATAACCAGCGCGCTTGCTTACGTCCAAGCGCCCTTCGACCACTGCCATTACGGAATCCTTGGCCCCTTCCAGCGTTTCATGCGGCCCGATGCGCCGGATTACGTCAGGTTCGCGCAAGTCCACGGCGTGGGCGTAGAACGGGCCGTGATCATAGAACCACATCACCGACCCTAGCAGTTCAGCCTTGTCGTTTAGCAACGTGGCCGAATCCCACTGCTTGCGGCCTTTTTCATCCAGCGTTGGGGGGTCGTCACGCCAACTCATTTTATTTCCACCTGCGGTGCTGGCGCCCCTCGTCTGCCCATCGTGGGTTGGCCCGGCGCGTCGGCGGGTCCCTATAGGCGACGACGTAATGGTATCTGCAGTAGGGCGACAGTTCCTCCTGCCCGTCGTACTTGACGGCCGGGTTAGCGCAGAAGCCCCCCGCGTCCATCGGCCAGCGACAGTCGCCCGGCAACAATGCCGTGACGCCTGCGACCGGATCGCATGAGAAATCGGTGCCTTCAGTGCACCGGTCCAGCGAAAAGTCGCGTCTCCGTCTCATTTCGCCAGCTTCGACCAGTTCTGCGCGCTTTTCAACCATCGCAGCCGACACGTAAGTCGAGCCTCGCTCAGGCCCGGGTCTGGCTTTCTTGGCGGCCTCGCGCTTCTTGGGGCTGAACGGCGCCGAAGCCGACATCGGACCGGTAGCGCGAACGTCATCAGTCAGTTCTGAACGGTGGCGGCGCCCGATCACGCTGGAGCGACTGACGTTGTACAAAAATTCCGCAGTCAGGATTGCGGCGATCTGCGTGTCCGACGTGCCCTTGTGAAACAGGGTTTCCAGCGCTTGCTGCGGCGACCGCTGGTTGTTGCCGCGCACGGTGTCCCAGTCGAAGCGCATGCTGCTGCGGGCACTGGACAGTGCCGCGCGTTCGCGCGGGTAGGAATGAGCCATTGTCATGTCTAGTAATCGGGCGTGCCCGCCCCCTCCCTGTTGCTGCGTTCACGCGCTTCTACTTCCGGCCAGTCGATGTTCTGGCCGAGATACCGGTCAAAACCCTTGCGGCACTGCTCGAGCGACGGGAAACCGACCCATGACAGCTGGCGGTTGCCCAGCAGCGTCCATGCCTGCGGCACGCCCATTTCGCCTACCAGTTCGTTGCTGTAGTCGCGCTGCGACCGCTGCACTTTGGCCCCCACCATACGCTCGACCAGCGAATTAAACGACACCTGATGCGGCACATTGCGAACGTTGCGGGCGCGCATTGCCGTCTCCATTGCGGCGTACAGCGTCGGCGACCCCACGACTTCCGGCCACAGCGCCTTGGGGGGCTTCTGTGCCCAAGCCAACCGGTCCGGCAGCAAGGTGCCCGACATCAGTACGTCCATCCACCACGCTTCCAGTGCGGTCAGGTTGTGGGTCTTCATTTCGGACAGCGACGCGTTCTTGACGTTGCGCCGGGCCAGCAGCGGATCGTAGTTGAATTCCAGCAGGTACCTGAACAGCGCAGCCGGGCCGCCGCTTTCCTTTTCCTTGAGCACGCGCTCGATCAACTTGTCGCTAGCCTTGCGCTTGTCCATGTCGATCACGGTGTAGCGCCGGTCGCCGGGCATCGCGGGCGCCGCGTGTGGCAGGTTGGACAGCATGATCAGGCGCAGGAAATTCTTGACGCGCTTGGCGTCGATGCCCTTCTGTTCGAACATCCGGAATTCATCGGTGATTAAAGACCGGATGATATTCGCGTGTTTGCGGTCCCCACCGTACAATGCTTCCTCCGAGTGGAGCAATAACGTACCCGCCAAATGACGATTGAACGACCCGATCAAATGCTTGTCCTGCGTAACCACAGTGTACGCAGGACCAAGTATTGTTCCAAAATACGCTACCATTAAGCTTTTTCCCGCACCCTCCGGCCCAATGATAACGGGTGCCGTCATAGATTTTTTCATCGGCTCGCGGACGATGTTCGCCATCCAGTTGATCAGCCATGTTGCTAACTCCGTGTCGTTGCCGCAGATCACCTCGAACACCAGATCGAGGAAGGCGTCGCAGCGGTCCATATAATCGTCACCCGGGTCGGGCTGCACGGCCCAACCGCCCCACAGGTTCAGCACCTTGCCGTCGTCTTCTTCGCCGGGCATGAAATCGACGGAATCGTATTGGCGCCTGCGCGGCGACTTCAGCCACAGTCCGGCCTTGAGCACCGACTTGGTCTTGCCGTCCACTTCGATTTCGGTAAATTCGGTCCCCATCCGGTTCAGGAAGTCGTCCTTCTGCATGAAGACCGGCGATTGGCCGGGTCCGGTGTCAAGGTCGGCAATCCGAAACTTACCTTCGACTGAGACCACCGCGAAACGATCATTGTAGTCCTGCAGAATGTTGACCGTAGGAGAACCAGCCCATTCGAGCAGTCTATCGACGACGGCGTCGTTATTAAGTTGCTTCCGCAGAACACCTGCGCCTGAAATCTTCTTTCCCGCTTCGCCACGCCTGAACGTAGCACGGACAGTAGGGATTCGAGATTTATCTGTGTCACTGGTATAATCCATTACGGCCTGTATGATTTCCTCCACTTCCTCGAGTGCCCAGTCGAGGTAGTAAAGCAGGCCAGTCAGGTGCTTGGTGGGTTCGTTGTGATAGCCGTCCGCCCAGATGTGACGGACGATCAGGGTAGCGATGGCTATCTTTCGGGCGGCACGGCCCAAGGATTGTGAGGGGACTGTTGGGAGTTCGGGGAAGACGACGTCTGACCACTCCACAAGTTCCCCTGTTGACTCATGCACAGATCCCGGAAGAACCGTCTGATGTCCTCCGTCTCCTCGGAGTTCAAGTATCGTAGAATTGGACACTGGATCAATAAAAGCTTGCTTCTCAAACCCGGACGTGTCAACTCGGTAAAGGAAATGGCTCCGCGCCTTAGAAGCTCGTCCGAATTGTCCAGCCGATTGAGGCAGGAATCGCGTAGCGAAATATACCGCTTCCTCGCAATCAAGGTCAACGTCAACAGGGCCAGATTGCTGAGGACCAGTAACGACACCGATGCCCAGATTAGCGTCTCGCCATAGTTCATCGGGAGGCCCCTTGTAATCGGGCCGCACGTAGTCGCGGTTAATGGCGGCCTTGGACTGGAAGTGAAGTGGTACCGGCTTGAAACCCTGCTTGCGCAGCCAAGCCAGCGTCTGAATGACGGCATTGGACGACGGAGTACGGGCGAGCGACTTAGCCATTCTTGGCCTCGTAGCGCCGGACGGCGATGTAGACTGAAGAATGCGTGTATGGCATACTGCGCCCCTGCTCTGCGGCCAGTGTAGCGCCGACCTTGCCCCAAGTCAAGCCTTGCGCCCGTAACTCACGTGCACGCCCGGCGTCCAACCTACGAGTGTAACCAGTTGACCCTTCAGTCGGGTCGTATCCCGCGTATGATATTAACTTGCGTGATGTGTGCCCCGTCATCTTTCTTGCCCGTGATGCAAAGTCCCAGTCTGTCCAGTTCAAGTAGGAAAAGTTCCAGCTTGTCCAGCCCTTCCGGCGTGTTGCCACAGAAGAAGTGAGCAAGATTGTACAACACTGGCGTAGCCGGTACGTCTCGCCGCTGTTTCATCAGCAGAATCAGCAGCCCCTTGCCAAGGTCGGTCCGCAGCGTGGTCATCGCTCGAGCCTTTCCAGCATGTCGCGCAATTCGGAACGTAAGCCCTCGATGCGGTCCTTGCGGCGGGCGCGCACCGGAGGCAACTTTTCGTCGCCGAGCTTCCACAGGCCGCTAAGCAGCAATTGCGTAATTGCTTTGATGTCAGGGCGACGATTGAGATTAAACCCGAGATACACCTTGGTGCCGGTGTGCACCGGGTAGTATGAACCGACGTGGGCGAAGCGCACGCGTTCCCCGGTGTCGGGCCTGATGAACTCAAAGTGCAGCGGATCCCCGGTGTGCCAGCCCCACGCCGCGGCGCTGTCGTGAGCGTCCTGCAGCGTACCGGCAATCAGCAGAGGATGCGGCATTCAGCGCCTCCGCACGGGCAGGAAAGTGGCGAGGACGACCAGTAGCCAGAGAGCAAGGAAGCTGTACAGGATGATGAAATTGTCGTGAGGCATCAGGAGACCCTCACGGTAATAAAGAAGTGCGGGGTTTCATCGCTCGTTCTCCTTATCTCTCTGCACTGCGGCGCGATTGGCCTTGGCCTCGCTCATTTCAGCCCCCTGATCACCAAGGCGACCGGCGCAGCCATCAGCGCGCCCAGCAGCCAGCGCCAGTCATCGAGGTAAAACGCGGCAATGATACTGACGACGGCGCCGATGACGCCAAACAACAGGCCGATGCTGAACAGGATGGAGAGATAGGTGTCGCGGTCGGTGGGATAAACGCTCATGCCGCGGTGTCCTGACTGGAGGACATGCGGGCGTTGTAGTCGCGATAGGACAGCCACAGCGCCTCGATTACGGAAAGACCGGGCTGATCGAACCGATACTGGTTCGCCAGCACAGGGCCGTCGATCCCGACTTTCGTCGTCAGGTAGTCGTACAGGTAACGGCGGTTGGGAAAGCGGTGGGTCATGTCCTTTCGCTGGCGCAGCTTCTTGATCACGTCGCCGAACGGGTCCGGGGTGGCGACGGTGTCGCGCGCCCAGCGATATACGACGGTGGAGTGGTGGGGCCGGGGGGTGTTGTTCATGGCGCATGCTCCCATCTTGCGCCCATGCGGCCACCGTGTTTTGGTGGGGCACTGTTCATGGGGGACGGACCGCAAATCAGTCCCCATGGGCGCTCCCTCCAAAAAGCACGGTCCCCGGTCGCTGTCAAGCTACCGGGGACTAGGGGAGGAAGCCCCCACCCTAGATCAATCAGACCCCGTTCCGAACGGCATCCGCTAATCGTCTTAGCATTATTAGCATATGACGAAGTCGCGTCAGACTGCGCGGCGGCGGACAGACCTGTGGGTAGTCCGGCCCCCTTCAGTCTCCCTCCCCTCTTTTTTATTTTATTATAGTTAGTAGTAGTAGAGAAAAAAGTAAGGGACGGGGTCTGACGCGTATAGGGTTGGGTCGGAGACCCTATCGGGGAATAGAGCAGAAGGAAGCGAGTTCCAAGAACGCCGCTTGTGCGGCCCCCTGTTCATGTGGTTGGTTCAGCGCTGTTCCGAAACAGGCCGAAAGGCGAGTTACGCGCGTGGGAAAAGCCGCAGCCAAGGCAAAAATTCCAAAAGAGCCGAAGGTTGATAACCCCGAGGCAGTACGGCGCATGGCAGCGGTTCGGCGCGGTCCGGATCGCGTAACTCCGCCTTCAGGCAGCAGCAAGCGGTCACATGCAGTCGAAGAAGCCTTTCTTGACGGGCTGCGGGCCTGTCATTCGATTTCACATTCCGCGTGGGCGGCCGGTTTGACGCAGAAGACTGTGTACGAGTGGCGCAAGAAGTCGCTTGCGTCGCGACGGGAAGACGGTACGTTCGAGGACGACTTTGCAGAGCGATGGGACACGGCGCACGAAGCGGGCGTCGATACGCTCGAGCAGGAGGCGGTGCGCCGGGCGCGTGATGGCGTCGAGAAGCCGGTTTATCAGGGCGGCATTCTGGTGGGCACCGTGACCGAATACAGCGATACGCTGATGGGGCTGGTGTTGCGGGGTAAGCGGCCTGATCGCTACAACACTGAACGCCATGAGCATACTGGCAAGGACGGCGGTGCCATTGCGCACAACATGCAGATTGAGTTCGTGGACGTGAAGGGCAAGAAATGAGCGACCAGCAAAATCCTGTTGTATCCGGGGTAGTGATGAACATGATGCCCTACGTCAAGGATGTTGATCGTATCGTCAGTTTTCGGGCGCTGCTTGATTATCGTGTAGGGACGGACGATTACATACTGCGTTTCGATATTAAAATTGGGGGCGTGCAAGCGAATGTCGGTCTCCATGTTCGTCCAACCAAAGTGCGCGTCGGAGCGGGAATAACATCGTCTGACGAGCTTATGATGCCGCGTGGGTTTCCGGGATTTGCGGCGTGTGTGGCTGCCGGTGACCTGATTGCGTCGTTGCGCGGATTGGCTGATCGGCTCGAACACGAAGTTGCTGAATGCGCGAAGAAGGCCAAACCATGATCGAAGTCGAGTCTATGGCAGGCCCGTCGTCGAAGCGCCTTCCGTGCCGCCTCCCGTGGCTGTCGGTGCGCTTGCCGTGGCTGCTGCGCCTGAAGTTCTTGCCAAACCGGTTACGCGCCGGTTCCGGTCTCGTTAGTTTGTGTGCGTGAGTAGTAACTGCCGCAGCACCAGCTGCATCACATGGAGACTGAAAATGAAGCTGATGAAAAGGAAGCTGGCAGTCGGGGCTGCTCTCGCCGCTGCATTCGTTGCCATGGTTGCCGTGCCGCTCGCCTACGCCGCGGGCATGTTCCCCGGGCTGCCCATCGTCGGCGGCGCGTCGTACTGCTCGTCGTATTCCGGCACGACTGCCGGGGCCACTTGCAATGTGACCGTGCCTGCTGGCCCGACTGTCGTCACCGGCAATGAATTGATCCCGGCCGACACGCAGCTGGCATCGGGCCGCCAGCCGCAGACCGTGCTGCTGTCGATGGCGTCGATCAACGCGCTGCCGTACAGCTACGTGGTGCCGTCGGCCTCGCTGTCGCTGTTCACCATTTCGGCGACGACCGGCAAACTGATCATGAACCCCGCGGCGTCGATCACTGCGGTGACAATCACGCTACCCGCGTCCACCGCGCTGGTGGACGGCCAGACGTTCGAAGTGTCGTCCAGCCAAGTCATCACCACCTTCACGGTGACGGCCGGGTCGGGTACCACGGTGAGCAACGCGCCGACCATCATCACTCCCAGCACGACCGGCGCTTATGGCTACAAGTTCATCTACGTGGCCGCCGAGACCAAGTGGTTCCGGCTGAACTGAGAGCAAGCCGGTGCTGTTCGCATTAGCAGTCACCGTGGCCTACGTGCCGGGCCTGATCGGTGGGGCGCTCCCCACCGGTTGGGTCATACTGTGGCTGGCGGCGCCGCTGCTGATGATCGAGCATCGAATATCGATGACCCCGGCGCACTGGCTGGGGTTGTCGTTCCTGTGCTATGCCGGGTTGTCGCTGGCGTGGTCCCCTAATGGAATGCTGAGGTTCATGCAGTTGCTGGCGCTTGGCGCCGTATTCGCGTGGGCTTCCGACCTGTCCGACATTCGCCGGGTATTGAAGGGGCTGGCAATCGGACTTGGCGTGTCGGGACTGGTGACGCTGGCACAGGTCGCCGGGTATCAGCCGGTATCGACCGCAGAAGGGTCCGAATTCGCCGGACTGTTCGTCAATCGCAACGTGCTGGCGGAAGTTTCAGCCTTGCTGGCCGTGCTGTTGATCGCACATCGGATGTCGTCGCCGTGGCTGGCCGTGACTTTGCCCGGGCTAGCAATGTCGTCTCGTACGGTGCTGCTGGCGCTAGGCGCCGCCGCAGCGACCGCGCTTTGGTACAAGAGCCGCAGGGTCGCGCTGGTAGTCGTACTCGGCGCCGTGCTGGTAGTGGCTGCCATGCTGGCGTCCAACGTCAAGAGCAGTAACGAACGGGTAGCGGTCTGGCAGGACACGTGGCAGGGGCTGACGTGGTCCGGGCACGGCGTCGGTTCGTTTCAATATCTTTACCCCAAATTCGCCACCAATGTGGACACGCTGGTGCGCCGTCCACAACACGCGCACAACGACTTGCTTGAACTGGTGTTCGAACTGGGTGTCGGGGTGATTCCGCTGGTGCTGGGGGTGGTGTTGTTACTGGGGGTGAACGATGTCAACCGGGCCGCGCTCGTCTGTTTCCTCGTCATGGCGACGTTTAGTTTCCCGCTTAACACGCCGGTTACCGGGTTTATGGCGGCGGTCGTGGCAGGGCAGCTTTCTCGCCGTCTCGGTGTCGTTCGGTTGCATGGGGCTGGCTGGCGATCAGCTTTATCTGTACGGGTTCCGTCATGATGATTTCCGCGCACTCGATCTTGCTGCCCACATCTTTCCGTATGAGCGGCAAGTCATGGCAGGCCCGGCGCATTTCGCCATGCGTAGAGGCATTCCGGACCAGTCGGCATGGACGGTGCTCACTGACGCGCTGTCGCGCGATCCGTGGGCAATCGACATTCGGGTGGCGCGACGACAGATCGAACTGGCGGCGCGAGGTAGTGACAGGGGCGTAGAATTCTGATCTGCTGGGCCTGAGGGGTTGCCCCCAAGTTGCTCCGAAGCCCGACAGAAGGCCCGCACCGAGGGCTTAGCCTTTCACTCTCGGTGCGGGTTCTCAATCTAGTAAACAGGGAGCGTGTCATGAGCGAACAGCAGCAGCCGAAAGTCACTCAGGCCGTGGTCGATTTCACGGTAGTACACAACGCGCCGATGAAACTGCTGCTGGAAGACGGCACGATGATTACCGTGCAGCTGGTGCCGGTGCGGTTGAGCAGGACCGACCAGCTGACGGAAGACGGCCAGCCCATGTACATGTTCAAGATGCAACAGGTGATCGACCAGATACCGCCTGATGGCAGACTGCTGCCGGAGGCTCTCAAAGGGAAGGTGTGACATGCTGACCAGATTCCGCGCACTGATTGCGACGCTCCTTGTTGTGGCGTCGTTCGCATTGGCGAGCGTGGCGCCCGCGCAGACGCCCAACCCGGTTACGCCGGGCTACCAGATTTGCTCGTCAGCGTCAGGCTCGACGGTTTGTTCGTGGCAGCCGGAGTTCGCCTGTACCAGTTCGGCAGTGGTGAACGTGTCGGCGGCGGCCACTACGGAAATCGTGGCGTTAACGGCCAGTCAGTCGATCCGGGTCTGTTCGTTCGTCATCAGTGGTGACACGGCGGCGACCGTGGCCACGTTCGTGCGGGGCACCGGGTCGAATTGCGGTACCGGCACCACCAGCATCACCGGAGCGATGCGACTGGCCGATGAAGGTAACATCAGCCTGTCTGCCAGCCGGGGCGCGCTATTCGAGACGACCAGCGGCACTGCGCTGTGCCTGACCGCGGCGACCGGCGCCGTGACGGGGTTCGTGACTTACGCCAAGTTCTGAGGGTCGAAGTGAACGCGCCGACGCCCAAGATCAAGGTTCAGTTTCCGGCCAAGCTGAAGCCGCTGTTCACGCCTGCGCCGTACAAGATCGTACACGGGGGTCGCGGCAGTTCCAAGTCGTGGACGTTCGTGCGGGCACTGATTACGCTGGCGTCGAGCGTGTCCGGTTTGAGCATCCTGTGCGCCCGTGAGGTTCAGAATTCGATTGACGAGTCCGTGCACAAGCTGATCGCCAATCAGATCGGGCTGATGAATCTGACCCACCGCTATGACGTTCTGGACACCGAAATCGTGGACCGGCTGAATGGGTCGCGGTTCTTCTTCGCCGGTCTCAAGAACCAGTTCCGCAAGATCAAGTCGTATGAGGGCATTGACATCTGCGCCGTATTCGAGGCCACGCACATCAGTGAGCCGGTGTGGGAGACGCTCGAGCCGACGATCCGGCGCGACCCGCCGTTCGGCCCGTTCCAGCAGGGGTCGGAAATTTGGGTCGAATTCAACCCCGATCTGGTCAGTGACGCGACTTACAAGCGGTTCGTGCTTGATCCGCCCAAGGGCGCAATCGTGATCGATATGAACTACTGGGACAATCCGTGGTTCCCGGAAATCCTGCGCCGCCAGATGGAGGCGATGAAGGCCAAGGACCTTGACAAATACAACAACATCTGGGGCGGCAAGCCGGTCCGGGTGCTGCAGGGCGCGGTCTACGCCAAGGAACTGGACAAGGCGATCAACGAGAAGCGGGTGTCGCCTCATATTCGGCACGACCCCAAGCGCCCGGTTACCGTGATCTTTGACCTTGGGCGGGCCGACACCTGCTCGCTGTGGTTCGTGCAGCAGGTCGGGATGGACCACGCCGTGATCGACTATTATGGTATGACGGGGCAGGATTTCAGCTACTACATCGACGTGATCAACGGTCAGTGCGAGGACGTTAGCGACGAGGACAACGCACGTCGCAAGAAATACCGCATCAACAAGGTGATCCTGCCGCACGACGCCAAGCACAAGCTGCTGGCGGCGCGGTTCTCGATCCTGCAGCAGGCACGCGATGAATGGGGTTATGAGCGCGTGCCCAAGCCGCTGCCCCCCACTCCGGCCGCCATCCGCATCAACGCGCTGCGCTCGGTCTTCCCTCGCCTGTTTTTTGCCGAAGCCACGACGCAGGAAGGCATACAGGGCCTGACGCACTATCAATACGGCGTCAACGACAAGGGGCAGCGCACGCAGCAACCGTTGCACAACTGGGCGAGCCATCCGGCCAATTCGCTGGAGCATTACGCGCTGTCGCTACAGCCCGATATCTACGAACGTGACGATGACGAGCCGGTCGAGGACATTATCGGCGGGCAAGAGCATCGTTACAGCGATGAACAAACGGGGTGGATGCGCTAATGGCCCTTCGTCGTCTCTCAGCCAAACGCCCGGAAAGCGAACGCCAAGGCGGGGTGCGTCCGCACTTCGGCGGCGTCGAGCGCTCCGAACTGCTCCGCAACATCGAGCGCGCCAATGGCGGCGCCGACAACATGTCGGAGGAAGATCAGGAAATCCTGCTCGAGGCGTACGAACGATTTGAATACTGCTCCAGCTGGGAAAGTGTGTTTCGTGACCAGTACGTGCAGGACGTGAAATTTGCCAATGCCGACCCGGACAACGGCTGGCAGTGGCCGGACGACCTGCGACGAGACCGCATGATCCAGCGGCGACCGGCGCTGACCATCAACAAGGTACAGAACCATGTCAAGCTGGTCGTCAACGACGGCAAGCAGAACAAGGCGGCCATCGAAATCAAACCCGCGGGCAAGGAGAGTTCGTTTCAGGCCGCGCAGGGCTTCGAGGGGCTTATTCGCAACATCGAATACCAGTCCACGGCCACCACGATCTACGACGACTGCCTTGAAAGTGCCGTGGAGGGTGGCATCGGGTACGGTCGCGTCCTGCCGATTTATCCTGACCCGCGTTCGTTCGATCAGGAACTGCGCATCATGCCGGTGCAAAGCCACATGAACGTATTCCTCGATCCGGACATCAAGCAGAAGAACGGTTCGGACGCCAAGTTCGGGTTCATCTTCGAGGACGTACCGGCGCGCGACTATGAACGTGAATACGACGAAAAGGCCCCCACTGCCAGTCCGCCGCTTGCCGTGGGCCTTGGCGCCGACTGGGTGCGTCCGGAGCACGTCCGTATCGCCGAGTATTATCGGATCGACTGTCGCAAGGACGAACTGATCTATTTCCGGCACGGCCCCAAAGGCGACCCGCAGGCCGAAACGATCTTCCTGCGCTCCGAAGTGCCGCAGGGCATGCGGCGCGCGTTCCGGCTGTCGGAACAGAAGGCCAAGAAGGGTATGGCCGGGGACGATGTCGAAATCATCACGCGGCCGACCGAAATCAAGCGGCTGCAGTGGTACAAGATCGGCGCGCACAAGATTTTGGACCGTCAGGAATACCCGATCCAGTACATTCCGATATTCAGGTTCGTCGGCCGTGAGCGCGTCATCGAGAACAAACTCGAGCGCAAGGGACTGGTGCGCGGGCTGAAGGACGCGCAGCGGATGTACAACTACAATTCGTCTGCCGAGGCCGAGGCGGCAGCCGTGGCGACCAAGACCAACTGGCTGGTGGCGCTGGAAGCCATCAACGGCTACAACACGATGTGGGACCGCGCCAACGTCGATAACAAGCCCTACCTGCCGTGGCGGCACAAGGACCGGGACGGCGATCCTATTCCGCCGCCGCAGCGAATTGATCCTGCTCGCTCCGCCGAAGCGTATCTGGCGGGTATGGAAATCGCCAGCCGGGAACTGGAAATGGCGTCGGGTCAGGGACCGGCGCAGTTTGGCAAGCCTCAGCAGGAAAAGACTGGCCGCGCGATCAACGAGACGCGGCGGCAGGGCGAAATCCTGACGTTCGATTTCATCGACAATCAGTCGCTGGCCATTCAGTATGTCGGTATGATTCTGCTCGACTGGATACCACACGTCTACAAGACGCGTCAGGTGGTGCAGATACTCGACAAGGACGGCACTGAACGGTCGCTGACCATTGATCCGCAGGCGCAGTCGCCGTATCAGGAAATGAAGGATCAGGACCAAGTGATGGCGGTCCTCAATCCGACGATGGGACGTTACAAGGTTCAGGCACAGACCGGACCGGCCTATGCGACCCAGCGTCAGGAAGCTTGGAACGCGTTCGTGCAGATCGTCACCGGGGCGCCGGAGCTTATCAACGAAATCGGCGATCTTATGTTCCTGTCGGCGGACTTCCCGATGGCCGACAAGATTTCGGAACGACTACGCAACAAGATCAAGAAGATGTCGCCGTGGCTCATTGACGAAAACGCCAGCGATCCGAAAACGCAGATGCTCGAGCAGCAGATACAGCAGGCCGGGCAGCAGATTGCTGAACTGCTGCAGCAGCTGGCCGAGAAGGATCGCAAGCTGCGCGATCAGACGGCTGACATCAACATCAAGACGGCCAAGGTGTCGAACGAATATCGTAACACCGATATCAACGAATACAAGGCCCACACCGACCGCATCACGGCAGTCTCCAATGCGCAGCTTGATTTCGACCGTGAAGGCGGCGAGGCACAATGGCAGCATCTGGTGCGCCAGATGATCGAGGACGCGCTGTCCGACCGCGGCGACGAAGATAACCGTCTGCGTCCGCCCGCGATGCAGCCGGACCGGTCCGGCGAGGGGGGCCAGTTGCCGCAGCAAATGACGCCGGGGCAACAGCCGGGGGCCGAAGACTTCATGGAGCCGCGGCTGGCGGATGACGGACATCACTACGTGCGGCACGGGGGCAAGCATTATCGCGTAGCTCCGGAAATGTTGAACGGTGGCGGCATTGGCCAATGAACTTGACGATATCGTGATCCGGCCGGACCCTAATCGGCGCGTTCCGGTCTATACCAGCACGCCGGAGGACGCGTTGTTGCCGGAAGGCGAAGGCAATGCGCTGACGCGCTCATTGCAGCCGGAGAGCAATCCGCTGCTCGACGCCATCGCCGCGCTGCGCGAATATCTGATGCCGCAATACGAATCGACGCGCGGGCGCCGTAATCGTAGCCCGGTCGTCAATGAAGTTACCGACATCCTGACCACCGACCGGCCCGGGCAGCCGCGGTTGCAACTGTGGCCGGAGCGGATGGTGCGTTCCGGGTTCACATTGCCGGGCGACGTGGCGGCAGGTCGGGAACCGGTGGTCGATCCCGAGACCGGGCGCACCGCGCTGCCAGTTATCGAACGCGCGCAGGACACCGCGGGGCTGGCGTTCCCCGGGGCGTTGACGCAACGCGCGGGCACTGCTACACTGGGGAGTGGACCAGTGAGGCGAGCAGTGGCCAAATTTACTCCTGAACAAATTGAAACGGAAGCCGCGAGGTTGTATTCAGAAACCAATAAAGGCAGTGTTTGGGCCAATGCACATCCGGAAATGCAGGAATCGTGGCGTCAATACGCGCTTAAAGAATTGCAACGCCAGCCTCAATCCACGACTACTGGCCCGGCACCAGTCTTTTATTCAGCCCTCGAGCACTCGGTCTCCAACGTCGCGCAGGATGCCATGCCTGCTGCCGAGTGGCTCGGCCCGCGTACCGTGCGCAAGTACATCGATAATAATAAGCAGAGCAAGACGTTCGGTAAGGAGGTCGAGGAAGTCAAGTACGGCGGGCTACTAGGCAAGACGCCGGGTGTTACCCCGGCTGAGATCGAGTGGACCGGGCTGGGCGACTGGCTGGCGGCACAAAAAGGCAAGGTGTCGAAAGCCGACGTGCAGCGGTATCTCGACGAGCACAAGGTCGAGATAAAGGACGTGACGAAGCGCGGTCAAGGAATGCACGAAGATGATTTTAATGACCTTGCGTTGGAGTATGCAGAAAGGGAATTTAACCAGTTACCTAGCAATGTTCGCGATGCTTATGGCAATGATATTGATCGGTGGCTGGGCACACAAGATGGCCAGCAAGCGTATGACTATGGTATGCAACAGGCAGGGGAAAAATTCGGGGACACTAAGTACTCTTCTTATCAGCTTCCGGGCGGCGAGAATTACCGCGAACACCTGCTGACGTTACCTAAGCGGCCTGAAGCAGAAGAAGCCCGCCGCCAATTAGTGGCCCCCGAACGCGATTTGTCTACGGCGGAATTCGATCGATTGCGTGATCAAGCTAATAGTGACTATCGTTCCAGTCATTGGGACGAGCCGAACGTGCTCGCCCACGTGCGCACCAACGAGCGCGACGTTGGCACACAGCCTTATTTCCAGTGGCTCAATCGCAGGTCGGGTTTCATGTCGCAACCGTTTGCCACACAGGCGGAGGCTGACGCGTTCAAGGCTACACTGCCCAAGAACATACAAGACCAGCTTGTAGCGTCGAACGGTGAGCGTGGGGTGCCGTCGCTGCACATCGAGGAAATCCAGAGCGACTGGCACCAAGCTGGGAGGAAACAGGGGTATAAAGGAAGCGGCCCTGATGTAGGAGACTTGGAGAAAAAAGCTATTATAGCCACCAATAAGTTAGTTGATTCTATACAAAAAGCACAGCCTAGTATTTCTCGTCGATCGGCTCAGTCTATGGCTGATGAATTTATGCACAGTCTAAAATACGAAAACAAAAAAGATAGTTTCTTTACTAAAGAAGAGCATGATTTAGCAGAAGCGGCAATTGGGGCTTGGGATGAATACCAAAAAGCTAGTGTCGCTGAAATGCAGGGGCGCTCCCGTGTCCCCGACGCCCCGTTCAAGACCGCATGGCCCGAACTGGCCCTGAAGCGCATGATTCGTCTGGCGGCAGAGGAAGGCAAGACCCGCATTAGTTGGACGCCGGGCGAGGCGCAGGCGGCGCGGTACGACCTGAGCAAGCAGGTGAAGACGCTTGCCTACACCAAGGACCCGAAGACCGGCAATTATTCCGTCGTGGCGGAGACGCATCAGGGCGGCAACCAAAAGCTGGGTGACGGCATCACGCCAGACAAGCTTGCAGACTATGTTGGCAAGGAAGTAGCGGACAAGATCGTTAACCCCAAGTTTGAAATAAAGCCATATGACGGGCCACAGCTTAAGGGGTTTACTTTCGAACGCAATGGCGAAAAGATGAACGCCACGTATGACACTCGGCCGCAAGCTGAACGGGCACTGAAAGAAATCTATGGTGAAAACCCACAGGTAGAAGTAGAGATCGTGCCGGAAGATCGTCCGGATTATCTGAAAAGGTTGTCGCCCAAGGCAGTACGTCACGGCGCCAGCGAACCCAAGTTCGAAATCATCGGCCCTGACGGCAAGCGCAAGAGCCTTGCCGAGACCAAAGAGCAGGCTGAAAAGCAGGTTGAATTGTTCAAGAACTATGGCCAGCTGTCCGGCCTCGATCTCAAGGTCGGTGGGGAGTTTCACAAGTGGCTGTACGATAAGAACCTGCCCAAGCTGGTGGAAAAGCTGGGCAAGGCGCATGGGGTGAAAGTAAGGAAAGGTGGGGTTGGGTCATTTCGCGATCTGAGCATTGAGCAAGATGGGGGCAAGTTCATCGTAAAAGAAAAGGGCGACAGCGGCAATTATGGGGTTTTCGATTCCCGCGCAAAGGCTCAAGAAAAGATAGACTCTATGAATAAAGATGGCCACCCTGTTTGGTATTTCGACATTCCGCCCGCGTGGCGCGATCAGGCGCTTTCCAAGGGCTTCCCGCTGTTCATGTCCGGCGTGCCGTTCCCGCTGGTAGCCGTCGATTACGACCCGTTCGCCAACAAGGAGGACAAGTAATGCCGTCCAAGAGCAAGAAACAGGCCAAGCTGATGGCTGCTGCCGCGCACAACCCGAAGTTCGCCAAAAAAGCGGGTGTGCCGCAGTCGGTCGCCAAGGAATTCAACGACGCCGACCAGCGCAAGAAGAAGCGCAGGAAGTGACGACCAGATACGACAAGGCCGAAGTCCACTACACGGACGACGGCCACAGGGACGCCCACTGCTCGATCTGCCGTCACTGGCGGGGCGACGGGCGCTGTGAAATCGTGTCCGGCAAGGTGGCACCCGGAGGCTGGTGTGATCATTTCAAGCGGAGGAACGATGCCGCACGCTGATTCAGGTACCGACATGATTGGTTTTGTCGTGCTATTGCTGGCTATTGGGCTGGTCGTCTATCTCGACTGGCGCAGCCGTCAGCCCCGCAAGAAAGTTCCGCGGAAGTAGGCTTGTTCCGCTGACAGAACAGTGGTTTATTCTGACCCATGACCGAACGTACCATTCGCAGCGTCGCTAAGGAACTCGCTGGCGTCTTTTATGAGCAGGCGGGCGGCGATCTGTTTGGAACTGCGCCGGAGGACCGCGAACGCAGCAAGCGGTTTCGCGAGACCTACCCGACGTGGAGACATTACCGGGATGGAATTCAGGTGCTGCCTGACGGGCGCACCAAGACCGACCGGCCCGGGTGGACTTATTTCGTGACGCTGGCCCGGGCGCGGCTGGTGCAGATGCTGCAGGACCCGACCAAGAAGCACCTGCACGATTCGATTTACAAGGCACTGCTCGAGGAACACGAAAAGTCCACGTCGCCAATGGCGCAGGAAGTGTTACAGCGGAGGCTAGGCCATGGCCCAACGTTCGCCTGAGAGCATGGCCCGGCGCCGGGCAGCTAAGGTAGTTTGGGCCAAAACGCCCAGCGGCAAGGCGTCTAAGGCTGCTAGCGACAGGCGGCACCGGGCGAAGGATAGCTATGTTCCGCAGTTCAATGCGAACATGGGGCAGTTTCTGGCGCGGCGTAAAGAATGGTTAAATGAACTAAAACTTAAATCGGGTTGTGCTCACTGCGGTTTTGACAAACACCCGACTGCGCTTCAGTTCCATCATCTACGGGATAAAACCGACGGCGTTAGCCGCATGGCTTTTATCACTAGGGTTAGCGTTGATCGGCTATTGGTGGAAATTGCTAAGTGTATTGTGCTGTGCGCTAACTGTCACGCTATATTGCATGCGGAGGGGGTCGATGGTCAGTCGCTTGCACAATAAGGTGGTAAAGACCAAGAAGCAGAAGCCGGTGCCGGTCAAGATCGTGCATGACGCCGCTACGGAAGCGGCCCCCTCCGTTGACCGCAAATGGGAAGCGCGCAACGCCATCGACACGTTGCGCCGGGCCGAGGAAATCAAGCGCGACAAGAGCCTAATGCGGGCCGTCAAGGCCGAGGCCAAGTCGCAGATGAAACAACTTTCAACGGTGTGTAAGAGGTAGCGTCATGCATCGACTGTTCCGCAATCGTTTCCTTGGTTCCGCTGCCTTCCTGTCAGGGCCGGATGACCCGCCGTCTGGCGGCAATGGTGCGTCGGCCGGTGATGATCAGAACAACAATGGCGGCGCGGCCGGTGACGATCAGGGCCAGCAACCAGAGCAAGGGCAGGAAGGCGCCGGGGCTGACGACGAAGGTGGCGATCAGGACGGCGGTGAAAGCGACGACGAGGACGGCGGTGAAAGCGACGATGAAGAGGACCCGCTTGCCGGTCTGTCCGAGGAACAGCGCGCCAAGGTCCAGAAAGCACTGCAGCGCGAAATCGGCTGGCGTGACCGGCAGATCAACCGTTTGCATGCCAAGACGCGCAGCGCGCAGGAAGACGTGGAAGCGGCCCGCACCATTACAGAGCGCGTCGCTCCGGGGGCTGCAGCGCCAGCGGCAGGCACCCAGCCGACTTTGACCGAGGCGGAAGTCGAACGCCGGGCACGCCAGTTGACGGCGCAGGAAGCCTACGACAACGGCTGCAACGACACTGATGCCAAGGGGCGCGACTACTACCCTAACTGGGCGGACGCTACGGCCAAGCTGCGCCGTCTCGGCGGCATCGATCAGGCCGACATGGTCAACATTCTGGCGACCGACCACCCGGCCGTGGTGCTGTACGAACTGCAGCGCAACCCGGAGGAATACGAGCGCATCATGGCGCTACCTCCGGCCCGGCGCAATAACGCCTTCGTCAAGTTGGCGCTGAAAGGCCCTCCGAAGCGTTCGGCGCCCGCCACGGAATCGAAGCGGCCCAGCGATGCCCCGCCCCCGCCGCGCGTTCTGAACGGCGGGCGCAGGCAGGCGCAGGCGGGCCAGCCTGATTTGTACAACGACAAGATCGCCGACGATGCGTGGTACGCCGCGCGCAATGCAACGCGGAGGAAAAAATTTTCGGCTGTGGAGTAAAGCAGCCGTCGTAGTACGACAATAGCCGACCGTGTCCGGGCGCGAGATACTACCCGTGGTCGCCTTCCAAGCCCATCTCGGACTGAGGCCCCGAGACCAGAGAGTTCCCCGGGGCTAAAGGGGGAACGTATCAGGCAGGGTGACCAACCATGGCAAACCAGCTTCTGACGATCAGCATGATCACCCGTGAGGCGATCCCGCTGTTCGTCAACTCCAACGCCTTCATTAAGAACCTCAACCGCCAGTACGATTCGGAGTTCGGCAAGAACGGCGAAAAGATCGGCTCGCAGCTGCGCATCCGGCTGCCGAACGATTACACCGTGACGGACGGCCCGGCTCTGTCGGTTCAGGACACTCCGGAACAGCAGACCGTGCTGACCATGACCAACCAGAAGCACGTGGACGTGTCGTTCACGTCGGTGGACATGCTGCTGTCGCTCGATGACTTCTCGGAACGCATTCTGCTCCCGATGATGAACAACCTTGCGGGCAAGGTGTCGTCCAACATCATGCAGAACAACGCCGAGGCGCTGTGCAATATCACGGCCAATCTCGACGCGGGCAACAACATCCTGTCGCCCAACGACGGCACTTATCTCGACGCCAAGGCCACGCTCGACATCAACTCGGCGCCGCGGGTCCGGCACAAGATCATCAACGACCCGCGCACCGAGGCCCGCGTCGTCACGTCGCTGTCGGGTTTGCTCAACCCGTCGTCGGCGATTTCCGACCAGTATTACGAGGGCGTGATGTACCGGGCGCTGAACGCGCTGTGGTTCAGCGACGCGCTCACCATCAAGCACACCGCGGGCTCGTTCACCGCGGGCACCGTCAATGGCGCCGGGCAGACCGGGCCGACGCTGGTGACCAACGCCATCACCGGCACGCTGCTGGTCGGCGACATCGTCACCATTGCCAACACCATCGGGGTCAACCGCGTTGCCAAGACCACGACCGGCGAACTTCGCCAGTTCGTGATCCTCACCAATGCGGCCAACGGCGCCACGTCGCTCAGCATCTACCCGTCGATCATTCCGTCGGCTGGCGGCAATGACGTGCAGTACCAGACCGTGGTGGCTTCGCCCGCGAACGGCGCCGCGATCTCGCTGTACACCAATCCGGGCGTCACCTATCGCAAGAACTTCCGGTATGTGCCGGAAGCAATCACGATGGCGACCGGCGACCTGCCGATGCCGGAGAACAAGATCACGGCGCGGCACCGCTACGACAACGTGTCGATGCGCTACGTGGCCGACTACATCATCGGTACCGACCAACGCGCGTCGCGTCTGGACGTTCTGTTCGGGTCGCTCACCACGCGACCGGAATGGGGGTGTGTCGTACCGGACCGGGTCTGAGTTCCTCCCTAGACTTGCTGCCCCGCTTCGGCGGGGCAGTTTTTCATTAGTAAATTTTCCAATGGGGCCGACAGAGTAGGAGACCGACCAATGAGGACACTGGGACCGACCGAAGCCGCTGCCGTCATCCATCGTCAGCTACGCGCTGATCATTCATCGCGTGCGGCGCCGGAAGATCACCATCGGCTGAACTACCTGAAGCAGGTGGCCGGGCACTGCGGCGTCGAGGCGTCGCCGGAAAATCTGGAACACATCGCGGTACTGTTGCGCGAGCACGGCATCGAAATCCCGGCGGGGCAGGAATACCCCAAGGTGGTGACGCGCGGCTACGACAAGGCGCAGATGATCGCCAACAACCCCACCGAGGAAGACCAGATCGTCCACGCCGAACCGCCCCCGGCGCCGCAGCCGGTCGGGGCCTTCCATGGCGGCCCGGTTCAGGACCTGAACCTCGACCTGTCCGACAAGGTGCCACACATCGTGCACGACAATACGGACAGCACGTTGCGCCATACGGAACAGGCGCACCCGGGCGACCGGCCGCCGTCCGACGTGTCGGATCGGGTGCCGCATATGGAAGTCCACCACGGTCACGTCCATGAAGTCGAGGTTCAGTCGGGCCACAACCCCGGCGAGGCCCAGACTGGCGAAGCGGAACCGGCTCACGACCAGCCTGCTGCGACGCCCGAAGGTGACGGCAAGAAGAAGCACAAGCGCCCGCAATAACGCGGTCGCCTGATCCAGTCCATCAACAGGAGTAAGTAAAATGATTGCCATGCGTGGTGTCACGGTCCCCGAACTAAAATTGCCTGAACGCACCCGGGCACTGATCGAGGAAGACGCGGGCCAGATGCGGATCGCCAAGCCGCATGACATCCGCATGTCGATCCCTGCTGGGGTGGACTGGAACAACCCGGCCAAGTTTCCGCCGTACGTCTTCCGCGAGTATCCCAAGATGCCGCTGCTCGATGGCAACAGGCCCATCGTGATCGATGAGAGCGGCACGGTTCTGGTGTTTCACGACGCCGCCAGCGAGCGGGAATTCCTTGAACTGAACCCGGACATCGCTGACGAAATCGAGCGCAACGCGCCGCAGCGGCAGTTGGCCAATATGATCGAGGCCAAGGACGACGAAATCGCCCAGCTGCGCGCCAAGCTGGCCGAACACGGCATCGCGGTGGAAGCGCCGCGGAACGGCGTCGCCGGGCTGGTGCGCAAGCCCCAGCAGGCCAAGGCACCGAAGGAAGCCAAGCCCGCGGGGCAGGCCCCGAGTGGCGGGCTCGCCGAGCAGATCGCTCAGGCGGAGAAGGCTGCGTCCGAACCGAAGAACGACGGCAACCCGCTGAAGAGCAACAAGAAGTAACGCGCTATGACCACTGGTCGAGACGTAGTCTATCAGGGCCTGTTTAAGTCAGGCATCACCGGCCGCGGCATCACGCCGTCCAATGCCGATACGACCGATGCCTTGGCAGACCTGAACGACATGCTCGACCAGTGGCGTATCGACAACAGCAAGGTGTGGGACAAGCTGAGCACCGGCTTTACCAGTACCGGGCAGACCGCGCCATACACGGTGGGGCCGGGGGGCAATTACAACCTCAACCCGCGGCCCAACCGCATCAGTGCGGCTTTCGTGCGTCAGCTGCAGAACGTGGGCAGTCTGACGGTGGACACGCCATTGCGGGTGATGGACGCTCGCGAAGAATACGACCGCATCAACACCAAAAATCTGGCGTCGTTTCCGGAAGCGGTGTTCCTCGACACGGCGATGCCACTGGCGCAACTTTACATCTACCCCTGGCCGTCCCCAGCTGGGCAGTACGCCGTTTACATCACCACCAAGGGTTCGATCCCGGTGGTGACGCTCGATCTGAACCTTTCTGGCTTCCCGCAGGGCTACATCGCGGCCATGAAGTTCAATCTGGCGCGGCGCCTTCGGCAAGCCCATGGGCGGGGCCTCAGGCCCGATCCGGAACTGATTCGTCTGGCCAATGACAGCCTCGACGTGATCATGGCAGGTAATCTGCAGGTGCCGGAAGTCGGCATGCCCGCGTCGTTGCTGACGCGCGGGTCTGGTTACAACATCTATTCCGATCAATTCGGCAACTGAGGAGGACTGAACGATGACGACAGGCAGGGAACCGCAATCCGGTCAGGGCGTCGGCATGCCCGATTTCGCGTGGCTTCTTGGGCTTGCGGGTGGCGATAACCACATCTGTCAGACCGTGACGGCGTTCGCCGGGGGCGGGCAGGCGTCGGCTACCCAGATGGGCATTCCGAATTCGCAGGGGGTTCAGGCTGCATTCATCAACATCGGGACGGTGGGTTCGGCCGGGGACAGCGTCATGTTGCCGCAGGCGATCAAGGGCAAGTTCCTGATCGCGTTTAACAGTACCGCCAATTCAGCCGACGTGTTTGCTGACCCGGACACCAATCGAGCCACCGGCTCGACTGACACCATCAACGCACTCACCAACGTGACCGCCTATGCGTTGGCGGCGGGCGCGCGGGCGCTGTTCTTCTGCCCGGTCGATGGGAAGTGGGCTTCGGTCCTTTCGGCGTAATCGTTCGAGGGTGCGGTGCCGGAATTTATTGGTATACCGCTGACGTGCGGCGCGTATCAGGCCAAGAGCGTGATCGCGTCGGCGCAGCGGTGTGTCAATCTGTATCTGGAAAGTAACCCGCAGGGCGTCCGTGCCCCGATGCCGACGACGCATTACCAGCGCCCCGGCAAGATACTGCGGTGGTCGCCCCCTGTGGAGTACGGGGAAGGCAGAGGGCGCGGTCTGTTCTGCGCTTCCAACGGCGATCTTTACGCTGCGGTCAATGACAAGGTGTACCTGATCAACGTGGCGTACGGCACCAACGTTATCGGTGAAATTGCTCCGGGGACTAACCCGGTCTCGATGGCAGACAATGGCGTGTCAGGCGGCCAACAGATCGCGCTGGTGGACGGCACCACGACCGGCTATGAAATCAGCATGGCGACTTACGCAATGTCGCCTATCGTGGACCCGACCGGCCTGTTTACCGGCGCCGACGTAGTGCAATTTCTTGAGACGTTTTTCCTGTTCAATACGGTGCCCAACACGCAGAACTGGATCATTTCCCAGCCCAACACGCTGACGTTCGATGCGCTCGACATTGCGGCCAAGGCCGCGTATGCTGACAACCTGATCACGCTGGCGGTGCGGTCCAAGGAAGTCTGGCTGTTCGGCAACAAGAGTTCGACAGAGCCGTGGGTATTGAGCGGGGCTGCCGATTTTCCTTTCGAAGGGATGCCGTCTACGTTCATCCCGTACGGGTCCGCTTCCAAGTATGGGCAGGTGTTTGCTGACACGTCGATCTACTGGATTTCAATCAATCAGCAGGGACAGGCCATCTTCCTCAAGACGGAAGGTTATAATCCCAAGCGCATTTCCACCCATGCCATTGAAGAAATCGTGCAGCGGTTTACTACCATCACCGATGCAGTGGCGTCGTCGTTTCAGCTTGAGGGCCACACCTACATCTGCTGGTCATTCCCGACCGATAACAAGACGCTGGTGTTCGATCAGGCTACGGAGCAGTGGTCGCAATGGGCGTGGACCGACGAAGACGGCGAACTAAACCGGGATCGTTGCGCCTTTTATGCGTCGGCCTACAACAAGGTGTTCGGGCAGGATTGGGAGACCGGCGAAGTCTACGAAATCAGTGGGCAGGCTTATGACGACGCCGGGGACCCGGTGACTTACATTCGTGGCTTCCCGGTAATCGAAAAGGGGCTGAACCGCGTCACCCACAACACGCTGCGGGCGTACATGGAGGGGGGTACCAACCCCGACCCGAATGCCACTGAGCCAGTGGTGCTGTTGTTCGTCAGCGACGACGGAGGCAAGACGTTCTACGATCCGATTGAAATGCCGCTAGGTCAGACTGGAGAGTACGACAATATCGCACAGGCGACGCGACTGGGGCAGGCCCGCAACCGGGTGTACGAATTGTTATGGTCCACCAACGCCAAGCAGGCGCTTAACGGAATTTACATCGATCCGGACGAGGCGGATTCATGAAAGTCGTGATCCCGGGCAGGAAACAGACTACACTGTACGCGTTCCGGATAGCGGACGACGATTTTGGGCTGTCGCGGCTGCTTGTTGCGGCTGCAGGGGGGCGGTACCGCCCGATGGCGCGTTTCTCCAGCAAGGAGGAACTTGAAATAGAAGTCAACAGGCGAGGTTGCGTGGTCGAATGGCAGCAGGGCTAAACCAGTTACCGACCAGCCTTGAACCTCTCGGCCGCATCGGGGGAACCGGGGCGCCTGTGCTTTCGAGCGACGTGTGGTACAAGTTCTTCAAGACGCTGTACGAACTATATGGCGGGACCGGAGGGAGCGGCAGCGGCGGGTCAGCTATTCTGGACACGATTGGTTCAGAACAGGGCGGCATGCTGGCACGGTTCGCGACTGGCTGGGCGGAGTTCGTGGCCACCAACCCCAACTCCATACCGGTGTTGAACCCGGGGGCCGACGTGGCCCTGTTTTCCATTTCCGAATTGTTGGACCTGCTGGGCGCCACCCATGGTGACGTGCTGTTCCGTGGCGCAGCCGGGTGGGAAGTGTTGGCCCCGGATGCGGGCAAGTTCTTTCAAAGTCAGGGGCCGGGGGCCGACCCCCTGTGGGCGGCAGGTCTGGCGTACAGCGTTGCGACCGGGCTTGCCGCCACAGGAACCGTGCAGGCCGACGCGCTGCCATTGACCAACAACTGGAACGAAGTTACGACTACGCCCGCGGGTACCGGCGTGGTGTTCACCAGTCTTGGGGTGGGGCGCCCCATCAAGGTGTGGAATGCGGGGGCCAATGCGCTGCTGGCCTATCCGCCAGCGGGGGGCCAGATCGATGCGTTGGCACTCAATAATCCGTATTCCATCCCTGTCAACAGGTGCCAAGAGTTCGACCAACTGACTGCCACCCGGTGGCGGTCCACACAGTTAGGGTGAGCGTCATGCGTTATTTTTATAAACTCACGGAAAACGTGCCGGTCCTTCCGATCATGGCGTCGCTGGCGATACAGCCGGGCCTTTGGAATCAGGATGATGTCCGCAAGAAGTTCGAAGACAGCCCCCATACGCAGGTGGATGATATTCTGCTGCGATTTGGCGATCCGGATGGTGACAATCTGGAAGCTTTTGACGGCCCTGCGATGCGGGTACTGCCGAACGTCAAGAAACTACTGCTTGATACCATGCATCTGGTCGGCGGGTCGCGGCTGGGGCGCGTCATCATTACTCGGCTTGAGCCGGGCAAGAAGATCGCGCCGCACAGTGACGTGCTGGGCAAGTACGCCGAATATTACACCCGGTACCATCTGGTACTGCAGGGGCTGCCGGGGTCGATGTTCAATTGCGGCGACGAGACCGTCAACATGAAGACTGGCGAATTGTGGTGGTTCGACGCGCACGCAGAGCACTCGGTCACCAACAATTCGGCTGACGACCGGGTGCACATGCTGATTGACGTGAGGATCGACCTGTGAAATCATAACGGGATTTGATCCCAAGGGTGGCCGTGCTCGATTTCGTACCGAACCCGGTAATCGACGTAAACCGGGCCGCCACGCGCTTCCATGGCGTCCTGCGCCTCGATGGCGTCTTCGGCGGCACGATAGCGCGCCTCAGCGGCCAGTTCGCGCGGGCCGTCACAGCCGTAAAATTCGCAAGCTTCCTGATAGGTGTTGAACTGAATGCTCCAATCGGCCATGTGATTTCTCCTATGTCTGGAATTCGCAGTAAAACACGCGTGCGGGAGGCTGTCAAGTGTTGACGTTTCAAATCGACAGTTTCGAAGGTTCGGTGCCGGAACTGCTACAGCTGTTCCCCAAGCATCACGTCGAACTGGGGCTATTCCGCGACCGGATGCCGCTCGACCCCGACATTTCGGAATATGTTCGCCGTGAGCGGGCTGGAGAACTGTTCTTGACTACAGGGCGCCGGAATGGTTCCATAGTGGCCTACTATGTGGCATGTGTTCGGCCCGGGTTCCACTATCGGTCCACACTGACTGGAACAATGGACATAGCGTATGTCGTGCCGGAATACCGAAATCGAGGGCTTGCGCTCCCTCTGTTCAGGACGACCGAGCGAGAATTACAGCGCCGGGGCGTTCGAATTTGGTATTCTGGTTGCAAGCTACACAATCCTCTCGGCATGCCTCGTCTCCATGAAGCTCTTGGCTTTATGCCTGCCGACCAGTATTTTGTCAAATGGATCGGGGGGCCGTCGTGAAGTTTGACCTCTTCCACGAACATGCGCCGCGCAACCTGTTCTGCGAAGTCGCCGCGGCGGTTCTCGGTGCCGGGGCGCTGAGCGCGGGTGCGTCAATTTTCGGCGCCAGCAAAGCAGCCAATGCCCAGCAGCAGGCCGCGCAGGCATCGATTGCTGCTCAGCAACAAATGTACGAGCGCAACCGTAACACGCTGTCCCCGTTCATCAATGCGGGTACTGGTGGTCTCGAGAATTTGAAAAACTGGATTACGCCGGGGGGCGGCAATCCGCTCGAAACGCTAATCAGGCTGGTTACACCCGGCGCCAACATGACCGAAACGTTGCGCAGCATGCCGGGCTACCAGTTTCAGGAAAATCAGGGCACCCGCGCCATCATGAACCGGCTCGCTGCCCGCGGTCTTGGAGGTTCGGCGGGGGCAGTGGCTCGTGGGGTCGGGCAGTACGTCACCGGGCTGGCCGACACTACGTGGGGCAACATGGTGGACAAGACCCGCGGCGTATTCGAGACCGGCACCAACGCGCTGCAGGGGCTGGTCAACACGGGTCTCAGCGCGGGCAACGCACTGGCTGGCGTTGGCACTAATACGGCCAATGCAATCAGTGGCGCCCTGACGGGGGCAGGCAACGCAGCGGCGGCCGGTTACAACGCCATCGGCAGCGCAGCCGGGGGTCTTGGCAACAATCTGTTGATGGCCAGTCTGTTGAGTGGCGGTGGGGGCTTTGGGGGCGGCGGAGGCGGCAGTATTTATGGCAACACGGGCATGATTCCTGTGGGTAACTACCAGATGCCGACGGTCGGTTACAACGCATACGGGTACTGACGATGGCCGAATTTGATTTTTCCAGCTACCCAAGGCCGCAGCCCCAGTCGAACAACCCGCTGGATGCGATCACCAAGGTAGGGCAAGCACTGCAGACGATGGGGGACATCGAACGCGGCAAGGCTGTGCAGGGAGCCATTACGCCGGAGGGGGACGTTGATCGCAACGCACTGGCGCAGGCGCTGAAACAGACCGTGGCAGGCAGCATGCAGGCCGTGCCGACGCTCGATGCCGTAGAAAAATTGCGGCAGGCGGGCCACGTCGCCGATCAGTCGGGTCTGGACAATTTCCAGAAGCGAATGGCCGTGGTCAATCACCTGTTCGGTCAGTTAGCGGCCAAGGACAATCCGTCCATCGCCGATGTAAACAGCATCGCGGCGCGCGTGCTTGATCCCGCCATCGAAGGGCACAAGTACGGTTTGACGTGGCCAGTGGTGATGAACGCGCTGAAAAATTTCCGCGGTCCAGATGGCCGCCCACTGTCGCCGCAGGAAATCAAGAAGCGCGCCCTTGATATGCAACTGATGACGGCCACCACGTCGGAACAGCTTGGTGCGCTGTCGCCGCGCTATCAGGTGCAGGACGACGGCAACACTATCAGGTTCGTGCCGGTTGGGCCGTCGATCAATCCGCGCTACCCGAACATTGTCAAGCGTATCCCGACTGGGACCGAAACCATCGACGACAACCCTGCGTCCCCGACGTACGGGCAAACCGTCCGTGTCCCTGCACAGCCCGTGGCACCGGAGGACCAACCGTCTCAGCTTCCGGTGCCGTTGCCTCGCCCGGCCCCCACCGGGGCGCGGTCCGTCGTAGTGCCTTCACGGGAACGCATGGGGCAGGTCGAGCCGACTGCCGAAAACGCATTGCCCGCTACGTTCGATGAGCGGTTCAAGCCAAAGCTGTCCGGCGCCCTGCCCTCCAATTTGCCGGTTGGTGCGGCTGAAGCCACGGTAGACACTGCCAAGAGCGGCGCAGCCCTTGGCAGTCAGTTAACGGCTGCGGCCAACGAAGTACCCGCCGTCAAAGGCATCCTCGACAACATGGAGCGCTCGCTCAAGCAGTTCACGTCCGGCCCGGGCGCCGACTGGAAGCGGTTCGCTACCGGGCTTGGTATCGCCAATCTGCCAGCGTCTTGGCAGAAGGAAGGAGGTCTGCTCGACCCCCGCCGCGTGGCTTCGCAGGAAGAGTTCAACAAACTGGCGTATCAGCTGGCGCAACGTCAGTTTCAGCAGCTTGGCGGCACCGGTACTGACAGCAAGCTGTCGAGCGCAATGTCCACATCGCCCAACGAAGTCATCACCCAGATGGGCAACGAAGGCATCATGCAAATGCTCAAGGGCAACAATGACGCCATCGCCATTCAGGCCCGGGAGTGGAACAAGTACAGGAACAAGTTCGGCGCCAACCGATACGCCGATTTCATCGACCAATTCAATCAGGAATTCAATCCGCGGGTGTTTCAGTTCAAGTATGTGCCGAAGAAGGAGCGGCAGGGGTGGTACGACGCAATGTCGCCGGAGGAACAGCGTGAATTCGCCCGGTCCGCCAAGATCGCGGTAGAGCGCGGGTGGTTGAAGGCCAAGGACCTGCACTGATGGCGGAAGACATCCTGAAATTCTTGGGCCTGAGCGGCACCGATCCGGAGAAACACCCCGATGAAGAAGTTCTGACTTCGCTTGGCCTGAAACCGACCGTGACCGATACCAAGCTTCCCAAGTTCACCCCGCCCCCCGGGATGGAAGACCCGGAAGCCCGGTTCGCCCGGGGCGGCACCGAACTACCCGGAAAGTTGCGAAGGGTTCATGAGGCGATCGATCCGTCAGTCGCCCTTCCCGCATGGGCTTCCCGGACCGGAGAGGCCATTTCGAAAAACGTTCTTGCCGGAGCGGGGTTAGTGCGGCAAGGCATGTCCGACTTGATGGAAAGCCGTTCGGCGACCGGCGTAGGTAATATCGGGCTGGGGGCGGCCACCGTGGCTCTGTCCCCCGTGACCGGTCTGGTGGAGTCCACGATACAGGACCCGCTCAACAAGGTGGTGCCGGGGTTCGGAGACCGGGCCGCATTGATGTTCCCCGTCAACATGGGCGGCCCGACAGTCCGTACTGCGGCCCACAATATCCACCCCACGACCCGGGCCGCTGACTGGGTCGTCAGTCAAGCCGGGCCGGAAAACGTGCCCGCCATGATGGAGCGGCTGCGTTCGAACCCCCGGCTGCGACCCGTGGACGTAAACGACCAGTTGCGGATGGCGGGGCAAGGTCTGATCGCTAGTCCGGAAAGCCCCGCGGCATCGCGCACATTGACGGAATCAATGCGTCGTTCCGCAGCTGACGCACGTAATGCAGTGCGGGGCACCTACGACGAGGCTATGGGGGCGCCCCCAAATCTATATCAAGAAGTGCAGCGGCTGGAAAAAGCTGCGCAGGAAGTAGGGCGCACCAAGATACAGCCCCCGCTCGACACAGCCAAGCCGGTAAACCTGTCGCCGGTCATCGCCAACATGGACGCCGTCATCAAACCCGGGGCGCAGGCCGTGGTGCCGGGGCAACCTCCGTATATGTCGCGGCTTCAGACCGAACTGATGGAATGGCGCCGTGAATTTACGGACGGCTCGTCGTTGCTGACCGACGCCAACAAACTGCACGCCAAACAATCGGAACTGCGCCGCTACGCAGAGGAACTGAAACTATCCGCCAACGGTGCCGACAAACGGCTGGGCAGGCAGTTGATGGACGTTCGCAACCAGATTGTTGACGCTATTGACAAGTCAGCTTCCGGCTACAAAAAAGGCCTCGAGGAATTCAGGGACGTATCCGATATTCAGGACGCTTTTAAATTCGGCCGAGAAGTGTTACGGAACACCGATGACCTGAAGACCGACCCCAGCTATCTGGAAGCTTGGATGAAAATGAAAGGCCGGTCGAAAGAAGAAATCGAAGCCGCACGTCTCGGTGCCCGGCAGGCCGTAGAAGCCAAGATGGGGACGATCCGTCAATCCGCACTCGATCCGGCACGGTCCGGTACTGACGTGCCGCAGATCGAGTTCAACAAGAAGAAGCTAGAAATCCTGTTCGGCAAGGAACGCACCGACAAGATGTTCCAGCATCTGCAGGACGAGCGCGACATTGCCCTGACCAATAACCGCGGGCTTAGCAACTCCAAGACTGCAGAGACGCAAGCCATGGAACGCGAACTGCGGCCCCGTGAAGTGGCTCGCCCCCATTCGCAGCTGCCGTCGTGGGCCACTGGTGCGGGGCTGGGTGTCGGGTTTACGACCGGAAGCCCGACCCTCGGTGCCATGGCGGCCGGGGGGCTGCTTGGAGCACGCGGGGCTAAGAGCATGTATGACTGGATGGCGCGGCGCGGTGAGATTTCGCGCAATACGTCAATCGCCGACATCCTGTCGCGGAACGACCCCGAGACGCTTGCGCTGCTTTCCGTCGCGGCGCAGCGCGTCGGCCAGCGCAATAAACTTCATAACCTTATTGCGCCGCCATGACCAGAACATAAACCCAATCCCGTCGATGGCGGGCTTGAGGTAGTAATAGAGAACTAGGCCGATAAGAGGAACAGGTATCATGCGAAACAAGGGTAGCACGGCAACCATCATCGGTCTACTGTTCGGCATGGCGCTAGTACCGGCGCTGGCGATGGCTCAGGCCACGCTGCTGCCGAATGCGAAACAGCAGTACCTCGACGATTCCGGAACCCCTCTGGCCAGCGGTCAGGTGTTCTATTACACTCCGAATACGTCCACCCTGAAGAACGTGTGGACTGACGCTGCGCAGACTACATTGTCCCCCAACCCAGTCCAGTTGGATGCGGCTGGGCGCCCTATGCCAACCGGACAAACTTTCGGCAGCGGGTCGTACCGCCAGAAAGTGGTGGATGCCAGCAATAACACGATATGGGATGCTGTCACGACGTCCACAGGGGGTTCGTCCAGCGGCGGGAGCAGCACCGCGACTGGAGACGGCGATCTGGTCGGTACCATCAAACCATGGGCTGGGCTCGTGGCGCCGAACCAGTACATGTTCGCCTATGGTCAGGCGATCAGCCGAGCCACTTATTCGGACCTGAAGACGGCCATTACATCCAGTCAGGCACTGATCTGCACCAGCGGCCTGAACGTGCTGTCCGGTCTGGTAGACACTACGCAAATCCCCATCGGTGCCAAGGTTGAGGCCACCTGCGTGCCCCCCGGCGTCACGGTCACGGCCAAGACCAGCAACAGCATAACGATCAGTGCCAATGCTACCACCACCACCGCGGTGACGGCCACGATCTATCCATTTGGTAATGGCGATGGGGCCACGACGTTCAATTTACCGGACCTGCGAGGGCGCGTCATTTCGGGCCGGTCGAACATGGGGGGCACGGCGGCTACCAGCGTGCTGAACAGCACTTATTACGGCACCGGGCCGGACGCAATCGGCGCAGCGGGTGGCAACCAGTCCAAGACACTGGCTAGTTCGGACGTGCCGGGGCATTCACACACGCTTAGCCTGAACGACCCGGGGCACAACCATACGACAGATGCCAGAACTTTGCCGGGGGGCGCCACCATCGCTACCGGGTCTGGTGTAGCAGCAGGGGCAGCAGTCGTAAATTCCAACACTACCGGCATTACTATTACCAGTTCGGCTAACAGCACGGGGCTGGGCAACCAAACCAACTACATCGGGGGCGGTATTGGAGCGTCGGCTAATGTTGCTTCTGCTGGCTCTGGCTACACCAATGGCATCCAAACCATCACTATAAGCGGGGGCACTTGCAGCACGCAGCCACAGTTTAATGTTCTGGTAGTGGGCAATGTGTTCACCAACTCGATATCGGTGGCAACGGCCGGGGACTGTACGTCACCCCCCGCCAATCCAGCGTCTACTACTGGGGGTGGGGGTACGGGCGGTACGTTGAACGTGCTGTATACCTCACGGCCGATTTCATTGGTGCAGCCTTCGCTTACTATCAACTACATCATCAAAGTCACTCCGGACGCCAATGCTGCGACTGCTAGCGGCGTTACTTCGCTGGGAAGCATGACCGGTAGTATCGCGTGCGGTACCGGGTTGACGTGCACGTCGAATACGGTGTCTGTCAACAGCATCGGCGTGGCAGATAATGCCGTGGCTATCGGTCTGTCAGGTGGGCTGGTCGGGGTGACCCCCGGGGCTAGTGGCACTGGTCTAGTCAGTAATGGCCCTTCGGTACCCCCGTCGTTTCAACCAGTCATTACCAGTTCCGGCACTTCTGCGGTGGGCAACCTTGCTTTCTGGAACAATACCACTGCCAGCTTGCTCGGGTCAGCACCGTCATACCAAGCGCTTAACCCGGCTAATTCGTCGCTGTATTCACAAATTGCTAACATTCCTAACGGCTATACTACGATTTATAACGCTCTTCAAGTTTCGCAGGGTACTGCAATTGGGGCCACGGGGCAATTTGGTCGCAACACTGTGGGTGTGCAACAGGCCATAGTCGGCACTTTGTCAATTGCTGCGGGCGACACCGCCGGTAATGCGGGGTATGGTGTCATTGGTTATGGTGAAACCAACAGTGCAAACACTGGCGTAGTCGGCATTGGCGGTGTTGGTACTTGCGGGTTTAATAATTCCAATTGCTGGGCGTCCAATTTTTCAGTCGGCAATTCTTTACTTGGCAGCCTTGCGCCTAACACTGGCGTCGATATAAGTTCGATGTACGGGGCCGAAATTAATGTCAATATTATGAAAAAGGCGGCCGGGGCTGAACCAACCGTTGGCAATCTGTGGGGGATTTACGTTGTTGGTGGCGGCGACT
>FKKE01000882.1_pt2 | contig 32626 bp, 30 predicted proteins | sample 1106331 | NCBI WGS metagenome assembly FKKE01 (sample SAMEA3931202, study PRJEB13176) | freshwater metagenome | biome: Drinking water system; feature: drinking water; material: freshwater | place: China | collected 2013-02-06
ACGGAGGGACGACCAAGGGGCTCGCGATCACGGGGAGCAACGAGACGAACGGGACCTGGTACTACACGACGAACGGGGGCACGACGTGGACGGCGGTGGGGAGCGTGAGCAACACCTCGGCGCTGTTGCTGGCCGATAACGGGAGCACGCGCCTCTACTTTGCGCCGAACGCAGATTACAACGGGACGAGCAGCGCGGCCTTGACCGTGCGGGCGTGGGATCAGACCAGTGGGACGGCAGGGACGAAGGTCACCACGGCGAGCAACGGCGGCACGACGGCGTTCTCGAGTGTAATGGATACGATCGACGTGACGGTCACGGCGATCGATGATGCCCCCGTGGCGGCTGGCGGCACGGTCATCGGCAGCGAGGATACGCCCTATGTCTTTACCTGGGCCGATCTCAACGTCCTCGATATCGATTCGGCCATCACTGGGGCCACGGCTATCCAAATCATCACCTTGCCGGCGGACGGTGTGCTCGCTGTCTCCAACGGTTTCTCGTGGGAACCGGTGACGGCTGGACAAACCATTACGAAATCCACGATCGATGCGGGGCTCTTACGGTTTACCCCCGAAGCTCAAGAATCGGGCTACGATGCCTATCCGACGCCAGGCGTCGGCAATCTGCTGCAGGACTATGCCCAGTTCACCTATCGACCGGTGCAAACGATTGCCATTACCAATCCCGATGCGGAACTGGGGATCACCTATGCCGAGGGGACTGGCAATAATGTCGCCGCCGGTTGGGTCACATCTGGGAGCGTATATACATCGAATGTTTCCGCCGCTGCGTATGCGGACGATCACGATCAGGTCTTCAGTCTGAGTTCTGGCGCACAAATGAGCCAAGTGCTCAGCACGAATTTTTCCGCCGCGCTCGACTACACCATATCAGTCGATGTGGGGTGGCATCCTGCGTGGTCGTCACCCTCATTCCAGGTTGAGTTGTGGGCGGGGGGAACGCGGGTCGGCGTGGTCGATCAGTCCGCGATCACCCCGGTCATCGGTGCATTTGTTCGCGCGACATTAGTCGTGGATGGCAGCGCATTCGGTGCGGCTGACGGGCAGCCGCTGGAAATTCGACTCTCGGAATCGAGCGGTTTTTCGAATGTGGTTCAGTTCGACAACGTCATGCTCACCACCCTGCCGGGTGGCATCGGATCGACGGCGACGCTGACCATCGACATCACACCTCAGAATGATGCCCCGGTGATCACACCGATTGCGCCGGATGTGACGTTCGTCGAAGGTGGCCTGCCACAAGTCATCGACGCAACGGGCACGATCACCGATGTGGATTCCACAAACCTCGATGGCGGCGTGATGACCGTCTCGATTTCCGCGAACGGGACGGTCGATGATCGCCTCCAAGTGGGGAACTTCGGCACCGGCCCTGGGCAGGTGGGTGTCTCCGGGAGCAACGTAACCTACGGTGGGACCGTGATTGGTACGGTGAGCGGGGGCACGAATGGGTCTGATCCGTTGGTTATCACGTTCAATACGAATGCGACGCCTTCAGCCGTGCAGGAAGTCTATCGCAGTATGCAGTTCAACAATGTGAGCGAGAATCCGTCCACGGCCACCCGCACCCTCACGATTGGTCTGACTGATGGAGATGGCGGGACGGCGACGCCTCAGACCAAGTTGGTCTACGTCCAGGCCAGTAACGATGCCCCGTCTATCACCAGCCTGAGCGGAGACAGCCTGAGTTACAGCGAAGGCGACGGAGCGGTCGTGATCGAGCAGGACGGTAATGCACTCGTGGCTGACGTCGACAGCACGAACTTCGATACGGGGACCCTGACCGTCAGCTTCACGGCGGGGAGTGACAGTGCAGAGGATGTGCTCAGTATCAGGAACCAGGGGACGGGGGCGGGCCAGATCGGCGTGAGCGGATCGAATATTACCTACGGCGGCACGACGATCGGGACCTTCACTGGGGGCAGTGGCGGCAGTAACCTTGTGATCACCCTCAACGTCAGTGCGACGCCGACCGCGGTGACGGCGCTGGTGCAGACCATCACCTATGAGAACACGGATACGGCGGCCCCCACGACGGGGGCGCGAACGGTGCGGTTTGTGTTGACCGACGGCGATGGCGGTACCAGTGCCAACTACAACACGACGGTCACGGTGAGTGCGGTCAATGATGCGCCGGTGGTGGATCTGAATGGAACGGGGGCCGGCCAGGACGTGACCACGGCGTTCACCGAACAAACATCGGTGGTGATCGCCCCGAGCGGAACGCTCAGCGATGTGGATTCCGCCACCCTGACCTCGTTGACCGTAACGTTAACGGCGCGCCCAGACGGGAATGCGGTGGAGTCGCTCGCGTTGAACGCGCCCGCCACAACGGCTGCCTCGGGCGCCGGCCTCACGGTCAGTTATACGGCCGGCACCGGAGTCCTTTCGATCACCGGTTCCGCCAGCGTGGTGACCTATCAAACGATTCTACAGGGCATTCAGTACCACAACACGAGCGACACCCCGACCACGACGGACCGCTCGATCACGGTAGTCGCTCACGACGGCACCGCCCCGAGCGGGACCCAAACAGCCACGCTGACCGTGACCGCCCAGAACGACCCGCCGGTGAACACGGTCCCGGGCCCGCAGAGCGTCGCCGAGGACACACCGCTGGCCCTGGGCGGGATCTCGGTCACCGACGTGGACGGCAATTTGAGCACCGTCCAGCTGGGCGTGGGCAACGGCACCCTCACCGTCACGCTCCAGGGGGCCGCCAGCATCAGCGCCGGCGCCAACGGCTCCAGCACGCTGACCCTCGCCGGACCCCAGGCGGACCTCAACGCCACCTTGGCCACGCTGGTTTACCAAGGCGCGTCCAACTACAGCGGCGCCGACACCTTGACCGTCACCAGCACCGACAGCAACGCCGTGAGCGACGTGGACACGGTCGCACTGACCGTGACCGCCCAGAACGACCCGCCTGCGCTGGCCACCAACACCGGTAGCACGGTACTTGAGGGAGACATCGACACCATTACCAGCGCGGAGTTGTCCGTCACCGATCCCGACCAAGCCGCCGCTCAAATGGTATATTCGGTCGGAACCCTGCCTACCAACGGCCATCTTGAACGGAGTACGGCCCCAGGCGTCGCGATTACCAGCTTCACACAAGCCGAGATCAATGCCGGCCTGCTCCGCTATGTCCATGACGGATCGGAGACAGCTACCGATAGTTTCACGTTCACGGTCAACGATGGGGCCGGCGGCAGCATAGGAGCCACGACCTTCACGATTACGGTCGCTCCCAGCAACGATGCGCCGACCAATACCGTCCCTGGCCTACAGACTGTGACCGGCGGGAATCCTCTCGTTTTCTCGTTGGCCAACGGCACCCAACTGGCTATCAGCGATGTGGACGCCCTCGGCGGCACGATCCAGGTCACGCTGACGTCCCCCGACGGCCTTCTTACTCTCAGCGGGACGGCCGGTCTCACCTTCAATGTCGGGGACGGCACCGCGGATCCGACCATGACGTTCACCGGCACCGTGGCCAGCGTCAACACCGCGCTCAACGGAATGCAGTTCGCAGCCGCCAGCAGCTTCAGCGGCCAGACGACCCTGCAACTTGCCACCAACGACCTGGGGAATACCGGCGCAGGCGGACCACGCATCGCCACCAGCACGGTGCCGATCACGGTTGGGACCCCGCCATTGGTCATCCAACCGCCAAGTCCGCCCCAACCGCCGCAAACTCCTCAACCGTCCTCTCCACCGATTGGTGCCACCCCGGCGCCCTCGCGGCCCCCCGCTGCCTCGACGACCATCGGGCCGATCTTTACCGCACCGAGCGTGTCTCCGACACCACCATTCGGCGAGGCCATTCGGCCGCATGAAGATACCAGACGGACGCCCTTGGCCCCCCGCACCACATCCACACCCGCACCGTTGATTCCCTTGGCGTCTATCCCGACGGACCTGCTGGCTTGGGCTGAGTCGCTCGGCCAACATCTGCAGGACCAGGCGCCCCTCGAAAAGATCGTGGCAGCCCCCGGGCGGGTGAGTCACGCCCTGAGAGCGCGCCTCCAGGAGTTCACGGATTATTTGGAACAGACGAAACTACAGGAAACCTCGCACCGACAGTTTGCCGCACAAGTGGCTGCGGGATCAGGCCTGGCCCTCTCGGCGGGTTTCATTACCTGGCTGCTGCGAGGAGGATCGCTTCTGGCGAGTTTGCTTGCCAGCATGCCGGCATGGCGGTACTTTGATCCTATTCCTGTGCTGAAGCTCGACCGTGACCAACGGAAGCGGAGGGATCGAATTGCCCGGGCCGCAGCAGACAAGGAATACGCTGAATACAAGGGGTTAGAGGATATTCTTGAGGATGATGTTGAGGATTCAGAAGACGATGACGACCGCGACCACCACCGCACGAGTGGGAGCTGGGCAGCCTAAGCCCTGACCAGCGTCCATGCCCAAGATCTCACCACTTAGCGCCATCAGCCTTGGCCTCGTGCTGCTTACCATCAGCATGATCCTGATGGGAGACGCGCTCGTCGGCCTGATGCCTGGCCATACGCAGCAAGTCTTCGAATACCGCCGCACCGTCAGTGAAGCCCTGGCGATTCAGTACTCCCTCTTGGCGTCACACGAGGACCTCCGGACCATTCAGGTCGCGATGCAGGAGCTGGCGACTCGCAATCACGACCTCCGTTCCATGGCGCTGCTCGACCCCCAGGGACGCATGCTGGCCGGTGTGGGAGATCACCGTCTCTACTGGGTTTCACAGCCGTCCGACCAATCCACCCTCGACTACATCCAGGTCCCGATCTTCAACGGCGATACACGCTGGGGCACCCTCCAATTGGCGTTCACTCCCGTCGACACCTCTGGCTGGGAGTGGCTCCTCCACAATTCCTGGTTCCACTTCCTGGCGTTCGTCACCGTCATGAGCTACCTCGGGTACCTCTTGTTCATGAAGCGGACGCTCCGCCACCTGGATCCTTCCGTCGTGATACCGCCCCGAGTCAAATCGACTCTGGACGTCCTGGATGAAGGAGTCGTGATGCTGGACAAAGCCGGAACCGTCGTATTGGCCAATGATTCCTTTGCCCGCCGCGTGGGGCGGCCCCACGAGAGTTTGTTGGGGCACCCCTTGGCGGCCCTTCCGTGGGCCATGGCCGCCGACTCCGACTTGCCCTGGCTGAAAGTCCTCAAGTCAAAAGCGCCTCGTTCCGAGAAGAAACTGAGCTATACCCTGCCGACCGGGGAGGCGAAGAGTTTTGTCGTGAATGCCGCAGCGATCATGGACGAACGTGGCCGCACCCGTGGCTGTATGGCCTCGTTCAGTGACGTCACCGAACTGGAAAAGGCCAATGATCAACTGCACGAGGCCATCGAGGACCTGGAGACCTCGAAGGCGCAGGTCGTGAGGCAGAATCAGGAACTCGAATCGACGAACGAAACGCTGCAAAACGAAATCCACGAACGCCAGAAAGTTCAGGCTGAACGTGAAGCGCTCAGCAAAAAACTGATCGAAACCTCTCGTCGCGTCGGGATGGCTGACGTCGCCTCGACCGTGCTGCACAATGTCGGCAATGTGCTGAACAGTGTAAACGTGTCTGTCGAAGTGGTCAGCAAGACGCTACGCCAGGCACCGATTCAGGACATCGCGCTGATCGCCACCATGCTTCGGGACCACCATCAGGACTTAGCGGCCTTCCTCGAACAGGATCCCAAGGGAAAGCAGATTCCCTCCTACCTGACGATGCTGGCTGAAGCCGTCAAGAACAACTCTACGCTCGTGGATCAGGAACTGGCGGCCCTCACGAAAAACATTGAACACATTCGGCAGGTCGTCACCAGACAAGTAGACCTGGCGCGGCCGGGCGAGCATATGCTGGAGCCGGTGGTCTATGCCGAGTTGTTTGGCCAAGCACTCGGCATCAATCGACCGGCGCTGGAAAAGGCCGGCATCCAGATCGTCCAAGAGTACACACCCCTCCCCTCCGGCCTGACCGACCAGCACCAGGTGCTTCAAATTCTCGTGAACTTGGTCACCAACGCCAAGAACGCCATGGTGGAAGCTCCGCCGAAGGCCCATCGCCTGCTGCTTCGGTTGGGACCGGCGGCCAATCGCCCCGGGTTCGTCCGATTCCAGGTCACGGATACCGGAGTGGGCATCAAAGCGGAAAACCTTCCCCGCCTCTTCACGCAGGGCTTCACCACCCGGAAGGAAGGCCACGGGATCGGTCTGCATAGCGCCTCCCTGGCGGCCAAGAACCTGGGCGGGACCCTCAGCGCGTCGAGTGCGGGTGAGGGGCAGGGATGCACGTTTACCTTGGATCTTCCCTTCCAGGGGATGGAGGCAGCCGCATGAGTGCCTCTGCCGCCCTCGAAAACCGCCGCATCCTGGTCATCGACGACAATGTGTCGATCCACCACGATTTTAGAAAGATCCTGGCCCCCCGGGTAGAGAACGACGCCATGTCTGTTGCGCGGGCAGCGCTCTTTGGCGAAGCCCCGACCCTCCCCATCCGGACCCCCTTCGAAATCGATACGACCGACCAAGGCCAGAAAGGGTTGGGACTCGTGGACAGCGCCCTGCGGGAGGGGCGCCCCTATGCCATGGCGTTTGTGGACATGCGCATGCCTCCTGGGTGGGATGGCCTCGAGACGATCGAACACCTGTGGTATTCCCAGCCGGATCTGGAGATCGTCATCTGCAGCGCCTACGCCGATCATCCCTGGGATGAGGTCAGCCAACGCATCGGCCAAAACGATCGGCTGCTGATCCTCATGAAGCCGTTCAACAGCATCGAGGTCATTCAGCTTGCGATCAGCCTCACCACCAAATGGAACCTCCGGCGTGAGATGCGAGCACACATGGAGCATCTCCTCCGCTGCACCTTTGAAAGCGAGGCCCGCCTTCGAGAAACCAATAGTCGCGCGCAACAGACGGTGGCCCGCCACCTCACGAGCGGTAGCCCCACTCCAGGCTCTGCAGGAACGCCAATGACCGAACACGGCCAGGCCCAGGCGGAGTTTCTGACCATCATAAGCCATGAATTGCTGGCCCCGCTGAACCGCCTCACCGCCACGATTGGGGCCCTGCTCGCCACCTCGCTTGATCGGACGCAACAGAACCACCTCGCGGATATTCAGCGTTCCTCCCAGGAGATTGCGTCCATGCTGAACGATATGCATTTATTTCTTTCGGACGTGCCGGCAGACAGCCTGCCGGCACGTAGCGCAGCAACGGCACAACTACAGACCGGCCGAGAAGGGTACCGCCCATGAGCTTCTCTCCCGACATCCAGAACCGCCGCATCCTGGTCATCGACGACAATGTGTCGATCCATGATGACTTCCGAAAAATCCTTGGCCCGGCACCCGACCGCACCGATATCAGCAGCCTGCGTGCCTCTCTCTTCGGGGATCAGATCGTGCCGCCCCCCGCCGAATCGTTCGATGTAGATGTCGCCGAGCAAGGACAGCACGGATACGACAAGATCCTCCGGGCCCGGCAGGATGGCCGTCCCTATGCCGTGGCGATCGTGGATATGCGCATGCCCCCGGGATGGGATGGTCTGGAAACCATCGAGCACATTTGGAAGGCCGATGCGGAAATCCAGGTCGTCCTGTGCACAGCCTTCTCCGACCATCCGTGGCATGAAATCACCCGCCGCCTCGGCAAGACCGACCAACTGCTGATCCTCCGTAAGCCGTTTGACGGCATTGAAGTCGAGCAGCTCGCGACTGCTCTGACCCGCAAGTGGGAGCTGGCGCGACAGGCCAGATTGCAGGTCGCAAATCTCTCGGCCATCGTCGATCACCGAAACCGGGCCCTGCAGGAAGCCAATGCCCGCCTGGAGCAGGATGTGGCGGCCCACACGTCGGAGCTCTCGCTCCGCAATGACGAACTCCAACGGCTGGTCGAAGAACTCCGCGTGGCCAAAGCGGCGGCTGACGGCGCGAATGTCGCCAAATCTCAATTCCTGGCCCGCATGAGCCACGAAATTCGCACGCCGATGAACGGTGTGCTCGGCATGACGGAACTTCTGCTCACCACCGATTTGAATGCGCGCCAGAAACATTTTGCCGAGATCATTCAGCAGTCGGGGCTGTCCCTGCTTACGATCATTAACGACATTCTCGACTTTTCAAAAATCGAAGCGGGCAAACTCGAATTGACCATCGCTCCCTTCGACCTCGCGCAGCTCGTTCATGACATCGTATCGGCCCTAAGCGAAGCCGCGCGGCGCAAGCAGCTGATTCTCCGGGAAGTACTCCCGTCGACGCTGCCACGCCGGCTCGCTGGCGACGCCCAGCGCTTGCGGCAGATCCTCATCAACCTGCTGGGCAATGCCATCAAGTTTACGGAACAGGGAGAGGTCGTGCTCTCCATCGACCACGTGACGGATCATGGTGATTCTGTCGCGCTCACGATCGAAGTGCGCGATACAGGCATTGGCATCGCGCCGGAAGTTCAAGCGCTGATCTTCGACCCTTTCGCGCAAGCCGATGGGTCCATGACCAGACGGTTCGGAGGAACGGGGCTCGGCTTAGCCATTACCCATGAACTGGTCTCCATGATGCATGGCAAGGTATGGGTCCGCAGCACCCTTGGCAAGGGCACCACTTTCGGCGTTGAATTGACGCTTCCCAAAATACTCACTGGTAGCGACGTGGACCGCGCGGAAGAACGGAAGGAAGGCGGGGGAGCGATTCTCCGCAGCGGCAAGGGCGGCCCCCACCAGGCGGCGCGTATTCTGCTCGTGGAGGACGATGCGGTCAATCGCGAGGTCTTTCTTGGAATGCTCCAATTGCTCGGTCATGAGGCTCATATAGCGGAGAACGGGCGCCAAGCGATCGACATGTGTGCCCAAACCCGCTTCGACATGATCTTCATGGATTGCCAAATGCCTGAAGTGGATGGTTTTGCAGCCACCACTGCCATCCGGCAACGCGAATCATTGCGAAACCCTACCGAGAGAACGCCCATTGTCGCCCTGACAGCCCACGCGCTGCCAACCGACCGGGACAACTGCCTGGCCCACGGCATGGACGACTACCTCTCCAAACCGTTCAAGGCCGTGGCGCTCGCGATGATGCTTCGCAAATGGCTCGTGACTCCTCGCAGTCATGCGGCATAGGCTCCCTCCTGCCATGGGACACACTGTCCCCAATGGGATGCGGCGAATGGGCCCGGCACAGTCGGCTGCGGTCGCCCTGCGCGAAGTGCCTGGTGACCACACGCATGCCCCCCTCACTGAACCAGAGAATCGCCGCATTCTGATCGTCGACGACAATCCCAGCCTGCACGACGACTTTCGAAAAATATTGGCGCCCCACCTGCCCCAGCCACCGCAACAGGCTATGAGCTGACCAGCGCAGAGCAGGGCCAGAAGGGCCACCGGGCTGTCCAGCAGGCCATCGCCGACGGACGACCGTTTGCCGTCGCGTTGATCGACATGCGCATGCCGCCCGGATGGGATGGGCTCGACACGATCGACCACATCTGGACGATCGACCCCCATATCCAAATGGTGATTAGTACGGCGTACTCAGACCACTCGTGGGAGGAAATCGATCGGCGCTTCGGACGCACCGACCGCTTGCTCGTCCTGCAGAAACCTTTTCAGAGCATCGAAGTCGCGCAGAGGGCGAGTAGTCTCACCCGCAAGTGGGAGTTAGCGGCACAAGCCCGACTCCAGGTTGCCACCCTGAACAGCCTGGTTTCTCAGCGGACGGCGGAGCTCACCGCCGCCAATGCCACACTGCAGGACACGATCGCGGAATTGGAAGCGTCACACGCTCAGATCATGGCACAAAACGAAGAGCTTCACTGGCTGGCAACACGGGACCCACTGACCGGGGTCCTCAACCGCCGTGCGTTTTTCGCCGCCCTGGAGCACTACTTTTCCCCCACGGAGGGGCCCCCACAGTCCATCGGATGCATCATGGTCGACATCGACCACTTTAAACGGTTCAATGACATGTACGGGCATGCTGTCGGGGATCAAGTCTTGGCCGTCGTCGCCTCCCACCTCATCGCCGCATTGCGACCGCAGGACTTGTTGGCCAGGTACGGAGGAGAGGAGTTTTGCGTGATGATTCCTGGTGCGACCTCCGCCCTGTGCGAGCAGATCGCCGATCGCTTGCGCACCATGGTTGCGTGGCAGAGCGGAATGGCGTTGCGGAGCATTCCGGGCCTCCAGGTCACAGCCAGCTTCGGCGTGGCGGCTACCGACTCCGGAGGAACCGAAGCACAGCACCTGATCAATCAGGCTGATAAAGCCCTCTATGCCGCCAAGCGTGCGGGGCGCAATTGCGTTCGGCGCTTCGACCAACTCAGTGTCGTAGAAGACACAGCCGCCTGATCAGCAGTCCGCCCCTCGCTTCAGGGACATCACTCTGCACGGGGAGAGCCATTTCGCCACCCACCGTTTGACACCCACGCTCAGGACAATCCATCCTATGGTGCGGCGGAATGGCTCCAACGCCGCCTGCCCCACCCGGATCAGCTTCCAAGACGGAAGCCAGGGGTACTCGGATCCCAGGCTCTGGCTCCGATTCTGACACAACAGGAGACCGTGGCGGATACGCCCCCATACCGAGTCCTTCATGGCAAAAACGAACGCCTCACTGTCAGCCTCTCCAAGCCCGTAGGCTGAATCTGCAAGCAGACTCTGCGGCATACGCCGAGTGAGCCCCATGATGGTCCGATCTGAATGTACCGCCTCGATGAGGCAAGAAGGGACTCGTACTTGGAAGAGCGCCTGCGCAAGGCCAAGCCCCACAAGGACCATTCGCCGGCATCCTAATTCCCGTGCCGTCTTCTCCACATAGGTCCAATCGAGGGACGGATGTGCCTGGATCAGTTCGGCAATATCACAAACCCACTTGAGATGCTCGAATACGTGCTTGGCCCCATGCACACACAGAACGAGCAGGGTATCTTCCGGTGACAACACTTTGATCGGTTTTCCCGCCGCTGCGATGACGTTCAACCGAGACCAAAACCGGGGCTCATCGAGGGGAAAGTGAAACGTCCCATCAGCCATGACCCACTGCAGATCCACCGTGACGCTGCGGGAGCGCTTAATAAAAATATGGAAGGCTGCCGCACCGTCGGATGCCGCGACATGCCGGTCTACGGCGTCCTCGTACCCTTCCCGCATGAGCAGCTCGCGTACGCGCCCCAGATCCTCACGCCGCACAATGAAGTCCAGATCTCCACACTCTCGCCCGGCCAGGTCGCCATACGCGGTCAGGGCCAGCGTCAGTCCTTTGAAAGGGACGATCGTGACCCCCTCGCGATCGCACGCCTCGCAAAGCGCGGCCAGATCCTTGATCAACGAGTGCCCCAGAAGGGCGTTGGCCTGGTAGTACTGTTTGAGATCTTCCAGCACAGCCGGCGTGACCTGTCCCGCACCATGGCGGTTCAGATTTCGATACACATGCGGAACGACCCCGTGCCATTTGGCGAGGGCAGCAACACGCTCCCAGTCCACCCCTCCTTGCACCAGGTCATGAATCCGCGACGCAGTGACCTCATCCACATGCCCGCGGGCACAGAACACCACAAGGAGGGCCTCTCGTGTCAAAGCGGGAGGCAGGGGACGGGTCATCGGCGGACCTCGGCCAAGAGGGGATCGATCAGCGCCGGAAGCGCGGTGACATCCCGCCCAAAATGCAGCCGGTAGCATCGCACTTGTTGCGCAAGCCTTGCCAGCAGCTGAAACTGCCGGCTCGCCACACGGTTGTCATACGCCACCAGACCCTGCGGCAGCAATTCTTCCAACACCCGGCTCTTCGGAAGGGGTTCCAACCAACTCTCGGCCGCATCCGCCACGTTCGGGAACAGGACGACGGCCGGACGGCACGTATTGCCAATCGCCGCCTGGTTGTAGATATCCTCGACATAAAAGTAGCGCTTGTTCGGCCCCTGATGAAGGGCACCGGGTCTCGCATTCCGCAACTCGGGGAAAAATCCTATCGTGGCATCCGTGACGTCAACCTTCATTGGGAATGACAGCAGCTCCACTCCCCCATTGTGCTCACGGAGGAACGGATGATCGTCGGACAGATACCGATACCCCGACCTCAGAAGAGAGAGAAAGCTGGTCGTCTTGCCCCGTCCACTGTAGCCGGGGATGAGTACGCCCAACCCCTGCTTCTCGAGCGCGGTGGCGTGCATGGTACACAGCCCCCGGTACCGCAACAGTTCGGTCAACATGAAGTGGACGTAACTGTCAAGAATGTCAAAATGCATGGCCTCCGGCCGGACTAGGTACCCCTCCCCAAGCCCTCGCTCCGGGTCAAGGACCACCAAGCCCTGCTCATGGAAATCCGCATACAACGTCCCCTGATGCATAACCACTCGACACTCCCACCGTTGCCGCAGGCTATCACCGACCGCCCGGCCTGTCGCTGAATAGAGCACACGACCGTCCGCCGGCACCACGACCGGGATATCCGCCCTCAAGGACACGCTCTCAATGCGGAGGGTAATGTCGGGAGGAAAAGGCAGGGCATCGCACTGGAAGTTTCGCAGCAGCATCGTTGCCGGTGCGACCATCACGGGAGAATCCGTGAGGAACCGGACGCCGATGCCATGAACCGCGTAACAGAATTCTTTCATTCCCATTGTCAGCGTGGAGACCATACGATCACCTCTTCACGGCCAACTGGACAGCCTGGGACCCCGGGGGGAGGTTGGCAGTCCCTACGCCCTGCCAACCTCCGGACCCAGTCACTAGCGAGCGATGTCGCGCAGCTTTTCCTTGTACTTGCCGTTCACACCTGCGGTCACATCCCGCAGTTGCTCGCGCTTCACCAACATCGGCTCCGCATACGCTTGCTTCTGTTGCTTCTGCATCAGATTCACCCCCTTTCCTGGTTTCGTGAGGGCTGCCTCATCGTTATCGGGGTAGCCCTCACCGCCCTCACATCTACTTGAGCACGTCCGTGAACTTTTCGCGATACTTGCCGTTCAACCCGGCAGTGACATCGCGAAGCTGCTCGCGCTTCACCAACATCGGCTCCGCATACGCTTGCTTCTGTTGCTTCTGCATCAGATTCACCCCCTTTCCGTGTGCAGTAATCCCTCCTGCTCCATCCGGACCACCAATGCCACCAGGTCGTCGTGGGCCCGTTCACGATCGACATCGAACTGCTCGCACACACCCTCCAACACCGCCTGCAGGGTGCGGTGTCCGTCGATCAGTTCCCAAATCACCGTTCCCACGGGGTTGAGGGTGTAGTAGTGTCCGTTGTTCAGATTCAAAATAATGGCCTCATCATCCAGCACCGTGAACTGCACATCGGCCGCCTGGACCATGACGCGCGCAAGAAAGGTCGCGGGATCCCAACGCGACCTCGGCACCTGATACCCCGCATCCATCAACACCTGGCGAGCAGCGGTGACCATGTCGGCCGTAGACCCAGGACAGCTGTGCTCGCTCCCGCTCGCCTCGGCGGCAACGGGCACATCAGGCCGAAGGTCACGCTCGATAAATGCACGTCGTGGACCAGAATGCACATGGGCCATGGCAGATCCTCCTTCCTATCGTGTCTTCGCTAATTCCAGGTATTTCCCCGGCACAAGAGATTGGCCAACGCCTCGCCGATTCGCTGCCCGGTGACGTCCTCAAACCAGAGGTACGCTGGGGATGGATTGACCTCGAAACAGTAATAGGCCCCCTGAGGGGTTCGTCGCAGATCGACCCCGCTTAGGACCAACCCCAATTCCCGTGTAAGGCCAACACATTGGCGGGCCACGGTGTCCGGCAACTCGACCGGTCGCATCGTTCGTTCCGCCCCGGACCGTTCCGCATACCGGTAGTCGGACGCATCCGAGCGCACTTCGGTTGCAAACACACGTTCCCCGACGACATGCACACGCAAATCGACCCCGGGGATGCGTTCCTGTAGTTGAAGCGGACAGGATCGGATCCTCTCCAGGCGCCCAAGATCGTCGGCCTCCAGACTGTGCACAATGGAGCGCTCTGCGCTCACCGACTTGTAGATAACTTGCCCGGCCATCTCATGCCAGAAGGCGCTTGCGGCATCGGGGTCACAGGTCACCAACGTGCGTGGCACCTGGAACCCGCATCGACTGATCAGCTCCAGTTGGTAGGCCTTCGAAGCGTTGGTCGCACTCCCGATCCGACGGTTGACCACAAGCCCATCAAAGGCGTCAACCAATCCCCACACCGCTTCTGCTTGACCACGGACGGCCGGCTCGGTCTCACTCAACGATACGCTCGCCCCCGACGCCCATCCCACCTCCCGCACGTACATCGACTGGATCGCCGGCACATCAACCTCCCCAGTACCGATCCGAATGCGGCCCACTAGTCGACCATCCTCCGCCTGCCATTCCAGTCCGCGATCCGGCCCGCTTCTCGCGGGCTCGATCAGGCTCACCTCAGCCGATCGCGCAGCAAGATGGACGGCTAGGTTGGCAATCATGGGATCGGCCATGCGTCCGAAGAGCAGAATCACGGGTTCTCCATTCCTGTGTATGATCGAGCACATTAACGAGATGCCCCACGACGGATTGCCGGAGCGCATCGCTGCATCGGCCGAACGCCGGACGTTCCGACACCCCCAGGCAATGCAGGCTATCGTCGGGGCGATGAACGAAGGCGATTTCGGCGCACGTCAGACCGAGGGATTGGACGAGCTGCCGACACCGATGCGCGACCTGTGGAGACACCGTCGTTGCGTCGAGCACACCCGAGCACAGTCGGCTGTCCTGCACAGCCGTCCGGCAGGTGCCCCCAATGACCGTAGATCCCACCAGGATGGCATGCGAGCGAACCCCCTCCGGAATAGGCTGGATCACGACAGGACCGGCGAGCAGCAGCTCCTCCATCACGGGCAAGCTCTCCGTTCCACGCAGTTCCCCCATCACCGACCCATCCGCACACGATTGCACCCGCACGTGCCGATTCCAGCGATCAAACCACTGAGCCGCCCGCATCCTATCCGTCACCACGGCATGGGGTGCTGCCATCCATCCGGCCCGCCGACAGGCTTCACGGATCATGGGATGGCTGGGCAGGAGCACCGCCCCACGCCCCGGCACTGGCACATTGATGACAGGACAGGACAACGATCGCAGCCAGGCGTAAAGGCCCGCCATCCATTCCATCGTGACGTAAGCCTGGTCCTCGGGAGGGAAGGAATTGTGGGGGAATTGCAAACTGGCGGGGGACATGCCAACCAGGACGCCGTCGAGTTCAACGGGACATTCGTGGCCCAGACCGCACGTTGATACCGCAGCGCCAAGAGCCGATGGGAAACCTGACAGGCGCCAGTCGATCAGGAGGTTGTCCAGAAGAGCGGCAGGCTCGATTCGGCGGACGGGATGATGACGCTTGAGGAGTTCCCGTTCGACATGAAGCGACCAAGGCTCCTGAGCGTCGGCAAGAAGAAGGATTACCCCCACAAGCCTCTCCTCCTTTGATGCGGCACCAGGAAGGAGGTTTCTCGCCCCCACCAGGCCCGTTCATCCACCCCGCAGCACATAAGGCTACTAGTACTGCAGTTTGTCTGATTCGCCTACTCCGCCCAGGAGGTAGATGGACTCTCAAGAGGGGGGGAGAACATGAACAGGGCCTTCTCTGCAGCTCAAACCAGCGCTGAAGCTCCTCTCAAGCCATTGAAACTATTGACATGTATGCCGAGGGGGTCGAAAAATTAAGGCAGGAGGAAACGTCTACGCAAGAAGGCCCGTTGCGGCCTGTTTCACAAGGTAGTCCGCCGCACGAAGGGCGAGGGCTTGAATCGTCAGGGAAGGGCTATCGCCACCTCCTTGCGTCACAAAACAACTGCTGTCGACGACGAAAAGATTGGGGACATCGTGCGACTGGCCATAGGCATTGACCACCGATCGCGAAGGATCCGTCCCCATACGACACGTTCCGCCCATATGCGTAATGGAACTGATATCGTAGGCGCTCTCTTCCCCAATAATGCGTTCCGCCCCGGCCGCTTCCAGGACACGCCGGCACTGTGCCTTCATGAATACGAGCATATCCAGATCGTTCTGGCGCAAGTGCGTCACGACACGGGCTACTGGCACACCATAGAAATCCCGCTGGATGGGGTCGAGTTCGATCCGATTCTCCGAATGGGGTAACTGTTCTCCATTGGCGAACACGGTCACCGCATGACCGAAATAGGCACGCATGAAATCCTTGTGTTGTCGCCCCCAGCCTGGCGCCACCGCACGGGCATAGGTCAAGGGGCCGAGCAATCCGGAGGCCGACACACCGAGGACCACACCGCCCTGAAATCCGCCTTCCGGATGGCCGGCGTTCCAGTCCCAGGCGCGGCTGTCGATCTGGAGACCCTGATAGGAGTGAATCGGCTCGCGAAAGAGCCCCGTGGTCGTGTGATACAACGTCTCCATGAAATACCGCCCCACTAATCCACTACGATTGCCCAAGCCCTCGGGAAACTGAGCCGAGGCGGAATTGAGCAGAAGCCTGGGTGATTCCAACGCGCTGCACGCCACCACGAACACCTTGGCTGTTAGGCGATGTTCCACGCGCTGGGCGTCGAAATACACCGCACCATCGACCCTTCCCGCCGCATTGGTGGTCAACTGATGCACCGCGGCTCCGGTTCGCACCACCACCCGCCCGGTGGCTTCGGCCTTGGGTACAATCGCGACATCCGCGCTGCTCTTGGCTCGCGTCATACATCCCATCGAGCAGCCGTTGCAGTAAACGCAGGCCATCCGGCCATCGAACGGCCGGGAGAGAATCGCAAGCGAGTTGGGGTGCAGATGCAGCCCGAGTCGGTCAAAACCACGTTTGACCCGTTGGCTGGCACAACTCAGGGCATGGGGCGGATTCGGGAAGGGCCCCCGAGGCGCTTTGAAGGGGTTGTCCGCCTGCCCTGCAACTCCCAGCAGCCGTTCCATTTCGTCATAAAACGGTGCCACCATCTCATAGCGGATGGGCCAATCGTCGGCATACCCCAACTGCCGCCGGGATTCAAAACCATGGGGAGAGAACCGATGCGCTTCGCCCTGATAGTGCAGCGTCGTCCCGCCAACCCCACGCACACGATGCACACGGGGACCGGTCCGAAACCCGGACGTGATATACACGCCATCGGCCTCTGACCAGGAGCGGAGCTGAGCATAGCGGGCATCCAATTGTTCGCGTGGCCCGGCGGCATAGAGCTGTTTGTCGCGATCCGTAGAAGGAGGGTCAAAGGCGCCGGGCCGTCGCTCCCAGTCCGGCTCGTTCATCGGATAGTGCGCCGGATCGAACCGAGGCCCCGCCTCCAGCACGACCACCGACAACCCCGCTCGGCCCAACGCATAGGCCATCACGGAGCCTGCCGCACCAGACCCGATGACGCACACATCGACTGCGTCAGTTGCCATCACTCACCCGCACTGCGCATGCCCGGGATAGCCGCCAAACTGCGGTGGCCCCTGATACCCTGCTACCTGCCATCCCGCACGACTGGTGTAGAACACCGCGAATGTATCCGCTTTCACGGCATGAAAAAACTCACGGCCATGCCCAGTGCGCCCGAAACGCCACCATTCCTTGAGTGTCTGCACACGCCCGAGCGCGCCGGATTCGGCCAGCTCCAGGATACGAAGGCGCCCCTCGGCCGGTACCGTCAGAAAGCTGCCTTGCCCATACAGGCCTTCGGCCAGCAAATCCAACCAGGCCAGGCCACGATGATAGAGCCCTCGTCTCGCCTCATCCGTTGACAATACTCCGTCCAGCGCGGCCAGCACTTTGGCCTCGCGAGCGCCGGGGTCTTGATCAGTTGGAATAAGGAGTGCCGTCACTTCATCGAGGAGGGTGGCCTGATACGGCGAGAGCGCCTGGAACGGACCGAGAAGAAGCCGGCCGGGGGGAAGGGATGTCTCTGGCGAGCCGGCCTCGCTGGAACTCGAGGATCCAAAGCGGACCAGACCCAGGATGACGGCGCCCAAGGCCGCCCCAAGTCCCACCTGTCGACGCGTCAGCAACGAGGGATGGCGTGACATGCCAAGTGTCAGGAGCCCGCGGCACGGGGATAGGAACCGGAGTGAGACGCAGCATCCCCCGCCACTGCCCCATTCCTCCGCTCGGGGAAGGCATAGGTCACCGCAAACCCCTCCCACTGCCGAGTAGGCTCAAGGATGGCCCGGCCGTCCAGGGAGAGCCACGCATGACCGTCGAGGCAATCGCCCCTCTTCTGAATGCCGCAATGAAAATGAACAGGGACCCCCAGACCGCGGGCAAACCAATACAGGGTCAGGGAGCGGGGGAAACAGTTTCCCTTGGCGTTTGCCGGAAACAGAGCCAGCCACCGATCCACGTAATAGGCAATATCATCGAGCGCGAGCCGATTCGCCACTCGCCCGTTCGGCTCGCGGTGCAGCCATTTCAGTACCCGCGGCAATGGAGCCAGCCGCGCTAGACAGCGCACGACCAGGACAGCCAGACCTGTTTGAGTGATGAGCCAGTACTTTACCAGCCTCACGTGACCGCCTCCCCAGTGAACGCCCAACGACAGGCTCCTGGGGCTACTCTGAGACGAGGGTCGATTCTGGTCAAGCAAATCGCCAGTCTGTGCAGACAGGACCGGACAGGCAGCCGGAAGTACGGTTGAACGCAGTCGGTGGAGTAGAAACGGGGGGAACCCTCAAGGCGTGGACGTGTCGACAAGTTTGCCCTCAGACTCGAACGGCAGCCGGCCCCCCCACCCGCCGCCTGTATGGAGCGTCCCTTTCACGGCGTACATCAGATTTTGATCTCGGCCCAACTTCGTCACTTGGCGGACCACGTCCATCAGCGTGGTGCTGGCAATCGCGGATACTTTGGCTTCCCCCAGGCGCGGGACCGTCACCGACTCGTTACTGAGCCCCCGTGCCAACCGATTCCCGTTGACCTCGAGTACAAAATCCAACCCATGAATGGTCACGTCGTGATCGTTCGGGTTACGAAGGCGCAGGTCTACCTTCAGCCGTTGCTCGAACAGTCCGCTCTCTCCCTCCGCCGGCGTCACGTCGATCACGTAGACTTCCGGCGATTCGTGGGCACGGAAGAGACCGGCGCATCCGGCAGTGGCCTGGACGATCAAGAGGACCAGCAAGGCGCGGACAATCGGTAACATCGGCACCCCTCAGCGTCTTAGTGGTGAGACTCGAACAGGCCCAACTGCATTTCTTCGGCCTTGGTGAATGGAATCGGATAGCGCTCCGTGAAGCAGGCGCTGCAATAGGTGGCCGGAACACCCGGTGCCGCCTTCAACATGCCTTCGATGCTCAAATAGGCGAGGCTGTCCGCCGTGACGTATTTGCGGATCTCTTCGACCGTATGACTGGCGCCGATGAGTTCCTTCTTGGTCGGCGTGTCGATCCCGTAGAAACACGGCGCCAAGATCGGCGGGGAGCTGAGCCGCAAATGGACTTCCCGCGCGCCCGCGGCCCGGATCATCTTGACGATCTTGCGGCTGGTCGTGCCTCGCACGATGGAGTCGTCCACCACGACCACACGCTTCCCCTCCAAGACACCGGGAATTGCGTTCAATTTGACCTTCACCCCGAAGTGGCGGATGGATTGCTCCGGTTCGATAAACGTCCGGCCCACATAGTGGTTGCGCATCAGCCCGCCTTCGAACGGAATGCCCGACCCCTCGGAATAACCGAGCGCGGCCGGGACCCCCGAGTCTGGAACCGGGATCACCACATCGGCCACCACGCGGGATTCCTGTGCCAATTGACGCCCCAACGCCTTGCGTACTTGGTAGACGGCCTGGCCGCCGCCGAAGATATTGCTGTCCGGGCGCGCGAAATAGACATACTCGAATACGCACATCGCGGGTGGCACCGGCGGAAACGGCCGGTAACTCGTCAACTTCTTTTCGTTGATGACGACCAACTCGCCCGGTTCGATTTCCCGCACGTATTCGGCATCCAACAAATCGAACGCGCAACTTTCGGAGGCCACGACCCAACTGTCCCGCAACTGTCCCAAGCACAGCGGCCTGAAGCCATGCGGATCCCGGGCGGCGATCAAGCCGTCGTCGGTCATGAGCACCACGGAGAACGCGCCTCGCACCTGACTCAGCGCATCCACGACGCGAGCCAAGAGGGAATCCGCCCGCGAATGCGCAATCAGGTGGATGATCACTTCCGTGTCGGAGGTCGACTGAAAAATCGCTCCGTAGGCCTCGAGTTCATTGCGCAACATCTGCGCATTGATGAGGTTTCCATTGTGGGCAAGGGCGAGATTCCCGAGCGCAAAGTTCACGGTCAAGGGTTGGATGTTTTTGAGATCGCTCCCACCGGCCGTGGAGTAGCGGTTATGGCCGATGGCCGTATGCCCGGGCAAACTCGCCAAGACGCTCTTCGAGTAAATGTCCGCCACAAGCCCCTTGGACTTTTGGGCATAGAAGTGCGAGCCATCCGAGGACACGATGCCCGACGCCTCTTGCCCGCGATGCTGCAACGCATAGAGGCCCAAGTAGGTCAGGTTCGCGGCCTCCGGGTGATTCACCACACCGAAGACCGCGCACTCGTCATGAAACTTGTCGGCGCCCAGAATGGGGAGAGATTTCATGTCAGGTCGGATTCAGTTGCTGTTCGAGCGCCCGCGCCCAGGTGGACGCCAGCTGCTCGACGCGCGCCTCGACGCGACACACACTGCCCTTTTCTTCGGCCCTCACGTCGATCACCAAGCGCTCTCCGCCGACTCGGCCGACCACGGCCGCCGGCACGCCATGCTCCCGAGCGACCCGCAGGACGGCATCCCGATGCGCCGGCGTGACAGACAGCACCACACGCGACGGACTTTCGCCGAACAACACCGCATCGCGCCTGAGCCGGGAGAGCGGCAATTCTACCACAGCGCCCAATTGAACCCCAGGGGCCGACACACAGCACTCCGCCAGAGCCACGGCAACCCCGCCGTCCGAACAATCATGGGCCGACTGGAGCCAGCCTTCCCGCGCCAGACGCAGCACACAGGCCTGCAGAGCCTTTTCCGCCTCCAGACTCAGCAACGGCGGCGAACCCTGCTCACGGGCATGCGCCACCTTCAGGTACTCGCTCCCGCCCAAGTCCTCGCGGGTTGCGCCCAGGAGCACGATGTCATCGTCAGCCTGTTTGAACCACTGCGTCACGGCGCGATCCGCATCCTCGATCAGGCCCACCATCCCGATCATCGGCGTAGGATAGATCGAGAGTCCGTTGGTCTCATTGTAAAAGCTCACATTGCCGCTCACCACCGGCACCGCCAACGCCTCGCAAGCGTCCTTGATGCCTTCGATGCCCAAGACGAACTGCCACATGATGTCAGGCCGCTCGGGATTGCCGAAGTTCAGGCAATCCGTAAGCCCGACCGGTTCGGCCCCGGCGCAGACGAGGTTGCGGGCACACTCGGCCACCGCCAACTTGGCGCCTTCGTACGGATTGAGCAGGCAATAGCGGCTGTTGCAATCGATCGACATGGCCAACGCCTTCTTGGTGCCCTTCACGCGGATCACCGCCGCATCGGACCCCGGCCGAACCTGCGTATTGGTCCGCACCATGTGATCGTACTGCTCGTAGACCCACCGTTTGCTGGCAATCGTGGGCGACGCCAACAGCTCCAGCAGCGCCGCAGTCGGATCCGTCACATCCCGCAAAGCATCCCAATTCACGTGCTGCAGCTGATCGAGATAGGGAGGCGGCGCGTGAGGCCGATCGTAGCGCGGCCCCTCGTCGGCCAAGGCTTTGGCCGGAATGTCCGCCACCACCTGCCCCTGATCTTTCACCACTACTTTGCCGGTGTCGGTCACACGCCCGATCACCGCCACATCCAGGTCCCACTTGCGGCAGATGCGGACCACCTCATCCTCGTTCCCCGCCTTCGCCACCATCAGCATACGTTCTTGCGATTCGGAAAGCATGATCTCATAGGGGGTCATCCCCGGTTCCCGCCGCGGCACGTGGGCCAATTCCAGTTCCACGCCGGTTCCCTCGCGCGACGCCATTTCGCAGGACGAACTGGTCAACCCGGCCGCCCCCATGTCTTGAATGCCGACCAACAGATCGGAGGCCATGATCTCCAAGCATGCTTCCAGCAGCAGTTTCTCCGTGAAGGGATCGCCTACCTGCACCGTCGGCCGCTTTTGCTGTGCCTTTTCGTCGAATGAATCGGAGGCCATGGTCGCCCCATGGATCCCATCACGCCCGGTCTTGGATCCCACGTAAATCACGGGATTCCCAACCCCGGCCGCCTTGCCGAGAAAAATCCGGTCCTTCGCCGCGATGCCGAGACAGAACACATTGACGAGCGGATTCAGCGAGTAGATGTCGTTGAAGACCACCTCGCCCCCGACGGTCGGCACGCCCATGCAGTTGCCGTAGGCACTGATCCCGGCCACCACGCCCTTGACCAAGCGGCGATTGTTCGCCTGCCCCAAGCCTCCGAACCGCAACGAATCCAGCAGCGCCACCGGTCTGGCGCCCATCGTGAACACGTCGCGCAAGATCCCCCCTACGCCGGTGGCTGCGCCCTGAAACGGCTCGATGAACGACGGATGGTTGTGCGACTCCATCTTGAAGACGGCGCAGAGCCCGTCCCCGATATCCACGGCGCCGGCATTTTCACCGGGCCCCTGCACCACACGCGGTCCCGTCGTCGGCAGCTTCTTGAGATGGATCCGAGACGATTTGTAGGAGCAATGCTCCGACCACATCGCCGAAAACATACCCAATTCCGTCCAATTGGGCTCGCGGCCGAGGATGGTGAGAATCTTCTGGTATTCATCCTCCGTCAGCTTGTGCTGCGCGAGGAGTTCCTTGGTCAGTACCAGTGGTTTGGTCGTCATAGTGAATGCGAAACCCTCTTCGTGGGGAAATCAGGCCGACGCGCGACTCGACGTCGATCGGCGTTCACGCCCCGATCAGCTTCAACGGAGTGCTGTGTTTCTTCAGCGCATCCAGCATGGATTGGAAGATCACGCGGCCGTCTTCACACCCGAGCATGGCTTCCGCACACCGTTCCGGGTGCGGCATCATGCCCAGCACGTTGCCCTCCGCATTCCGGATGCCGGCAATGTGATCCATGGACCCGTTGGGATTGGCTCCCGGTGCCAGGTGGCCGCGGGCGTCGCAGTAGCGAAACACGATCTGCCCGTTGGCCTGGAGCGCCGCCAACGTGACCGGGTCGGTGTAGTAGTTGCCGTCCGCATGCGCCACGGGGATCTTGAGGACCTGGCCGGGCTCGCACCGTCCGGTGAACGGCGTCGCGGCATTCTCCACCCGCACGTACACGTCCCGGCAGACGAAATTGAGGCTCGTATTGCGCAACATCGCGCCCGGCAGCAGACCGGCCTCGAGCAGGATCTGAAACCCGTTGCAGATCCCGATGACCAACCCTCCGCTGCGGGCAAACTCTTTCACAGCCTGCATCACGGGCGAAAAGCTGGCAATGGCGCCGGTCCGCAAGTAGTCCCCATAGGAGAAGCCGCCGGGGAGGACGACCGCATCCACGTTGCCGAGACGGGCTTCCTTGTGCCAAATCAGGCTCACCGACTGGCCGAGCACCGTCGCGAAGACATGCTCGCAGTCGTGATCGCAGTTCGACCCGGGAAACACGATGACGCCGATTTTCATACGTCCTCACCCACTGGCAACGGACAGAGGCGACGGAACGGGCCCGCCCCCGCTCCCTAGCCCTGCAATTCGTAGCGATATTCCTCGATGACCGGATTCGCCAGCAGCCGTTCACACATCTGCTTGACCGCCGCGTCGGCCTTGGCCCGGTTGGTTTCCTTCAATTCGAATTCCATGTACTTGCCGACTCGCACCTCACTGGTGTCCGGAAAGCCCATCGACTCCAGCGCGTGTTCAATCGCCTTCCCCTGCGGATCAAGAATGCCCTGCTTGAGGGTCACGTGCACCTTGGCTTTCACGGTTTGGTCTCCTGCTCGTTAGACGGGCTGATCTGATCGACGTATTTGCGGATCCGGTAGATACCGTAGATGGTGCCGACTCCGCCCAGCGCGAGCGCCACAAACGCCCACCGCCACGGCGATTCGTCCAACCGATAGGCCATCATGGCCACGGTCATGGCCCACACCAGAATGGCGGCCATCAACCCGTATTGCATCAGCCAGTTGAGGAATCGCCTCACACCCACTCCCTATCCGCACACGCGCGCGAGCACCTCCCGATAGGCCTCTTCAATCCGGCCGAGGTCCTTCCGGAAGCGGTCCTTGTCCATCGATTCCTTCGTTGCCTGGTCCCAGAACCGGCAGGTGTCCGGAGAGATTTCATCCGCCAAGATCACGGCCCCGTGGTGCAGACCGAATTCCAGCTTGAAGTCGACCAGGATCATCTTCCGCTCGGCGAAAAAGGGGCACAAAATCCCGTTCACCTGCAAGGCCCGCCGCTTGATTTCGGCCAGTTGCTCCGGGGTCGCCAGTTTCAACAGTCGCACGTGCTCATCTGCGATCAGCGGATCGCCCAGCGCATCGTTCTTGTAGTACCACTCCACGATCGCCGGGTCGATCGGATCACCTTCCGTGAGCCCCAGGCGCTTGGCCAGACTCCCCGCCACCACGTTGCGTACCACCACTTCGACCGGCACGATGGAGACCTTTTTGGTCAGCATCTCCCGATCGCTCAGGCGCGCCACAAAATGGGTCGGCACCCCGCCGGCCTCCAGCAGTTGGAACAAGCGCTCCGAAACCTTGTTGTTGACCACGCCTTTTTCGACGATCGTCCCGCGCTTCTGGGCATTGAACGCGGTCGCGTCGTCCTTGAAGTACTGGACGACACGGTCCGGCTGATCCGTGGCGAAAATCTTCTTCGCCTTGCCCTCGTACAGCATCGCGCCCTGCGTCACGGTGGTCGCCATGGCTTAGCCTTTCTTGCCTGCGGCCTTGCGCCTTCCGTCGGCGCCGAACACGCGGGTGTAGATCTGGTCGAGGTGCCGCAGGTAATAGGCCGGATCGAAGCAGGCCTTGATCTCCGCCTTGGTCAACTGCCTGCTGATGAACGGATCCCGGCTTACGCCCTGCTCCAAGCTGGGCCCGCCTTTCCAGGCCGCCATCGCATGCCGCTGCACCGCCTCGTACGATTCCTTGCGCTGCGCGCCCTTTTCCACGAGCGCCAGCAACAGCCGTTGCGAGTAGACCAGGCCGCCCGTGAGATCCAGATTGCGCCGCATGCGATCAGGGTACACCAGCAGGTGTTTCAAGAGATCCGTGACCCGGGCCAGCATGTAATCGATGAGGATCGTGCTATCCGGCATGATCACGCGCTCGACAGACGAATGACTGATGTCCCGCTCGTGCCACAAGGCCACGTTTTCCATGGCCGCCAGACTGTTGGCGCGCACCAGGCGGGCCAATCCGCACAGATTTTCCGAGACGATCGGATTGCGCTTGTGCGGCATAGCCGACGAGCCCTTCTGCCCTTGGGAGAAAAATTCTTCGGCNNCTCCAGCACTTCCGTGCGCTGCAGGTGCCGGATCTCGGTCGCGATTTTTTCGATGCTTGCCGCGAGCAGCGCGAGCGCCGTCTGATAGGCCGCGTGACGGTCCCGCTGGACCACCTGGTTCGAGACTGGATCAGGCGTCAGCCCCAGCTTCTTGCAGACCGCGGCTTCCAACGACGGCGATTGATGCGCAAACGTCCCCATCGCGCCGGAGAGCTTGCCGACGGCAATCTCCTGGCGCACGGTCGTCAGCCGTACCAAATGACGTTTGATTTCCTCGTACCAAATCGTCAGCTTGAACCCGAAGGAGATCGGTTCACCATGGATGCCGTGCGACCGTCCGACCATCACCACGTCACGGTATTCGATGGCTTTTGTCTTCAGTACATCCAGTAACCCGCGCACCCCGACCAGAATCAGATCCAGCGCCTGTGTCATCTGGACGGCCAGCGACGTGTCGACGATATCCGACGAGGTCAGCCCCACGTGCAGATGCCGCGCGTCCGGCCCCACGACTTCCGCCAGGAACTCCAGAAACGCGATCACGTCATGCTTGGTCACCTGCTCGATCTCGGCGATCCGCGCCACGTCGATGGTCGCCTTCTTGCGGATCCGCCCGGCGGTGCCCTTCGGCACCTGGCCGGTCCGCTCGCAAGCCTCGCAGGCGGCCAATTCGACCGCGAGCCAAATTTCGTATTTGCGTGTCAGCTCCCAGATGGCCTTCATCTGGGGCCGCGTATACCGTTCGATCATCGTCCCCGCCGCCTAGTTTTCCAACGCCGCCTCGGCCCGCTTGGCCGCCAGACGCGCGTCCGTGTTCAGCACGCGATCCAAAATGCCGTTGACGAAACTGCGCGTCTCTTCATCCGCAAAGGCACGGGCCAGCTCCAGCGCCTCGTTGATGCTGACCTTGGCCGGCACATCCGGCATCCACAGCAGTTCATAAAGGCCGGCCCGTAGAATGTTGCGGTCCACGATCGGCATCCGGCTCACTTTCCAATTCGTGGCGTATTGGCCGATCAACGTATCCAACTCCGGCCGGTGCTGGCGCACGCCCGCCACCAGCGACTCGGCAAACGCCCGCCCCGTCTCTTCCAGCGGAAACTGCTCCCAGAAGTCCTGCTCCCAGGGCCCACTCTGTTCGTGAATGTCCCATTGAAAGAGCAACTGCAAGGCCCGCTCACGGGCCTGATGCCGCGTCGCCATGCCGCTCATGGCCGGCTCCTTCGTCTGCGGGTCCGCCGCGCACGAGTCCCGCTGCGGCCCCCCGTGCCCGGCGAACGGGACGACCCGGCGAGCTGGCGGAGCACGTTGACCATTTCGATCGCCGTCCGCGCGGCTTCCGCGCCTCGATTCCGTTCCGCCGTTCCCGCCCGTTCCATCGCCTGCTCCACCGTATCTGTCGTAAGGACGCCGAAAATCACCGGCACTCCCGAATCCCAACTGGCCTGCGCGATGCCCCGACTCGCTTCGGCCGCAATGAAATCAAAGTGCGGGGTGGCCCCGCGAATCACCGCGCCGAGGCAAATCACCGCGTCGAACCGGCCGGACAGCGCCATCTGCCGGGCGAGCAGCGGAATTTCAAACGCCCCCGGCACCCGCACGATCTCCAGATGCGCCTCATCGGCGCCGGCATTCGTCAAGGTATCCACGGCGGCGGCCTGCAGCCGGCTGGTGACGAATTCGTTGAATTCGCTCACGACCAGCCCGAACCGCAACCCCTTGGCGTCCAACGCCCCTTCGAGAATTTTCATCGTTCGGCCGATCAGACCTTCTTGAGGATATGTCCCAGTTTCGTTTTCTTCGTCCGGAGGTACTTCACGTTCGCCTCGCGCGGCGCGACCTCGATCGGCACACGCTCCACGACCTGGAGGCCATATCCCTCGATGCCGACGATCTTGCGCGGATTGTTCGTGAGCAGCCGCAACTGCCGGATTCCCAACTTGACGAGAATCTGCGCGCCCACGCCGTAGTCACGCAAATCCGGTTTGAACCCCAGCTTTAAATTCGCTTCGACCGTATCGCTGCCCTCATCCTGCAGCGCGTAGGCGCGCATCTTGTTCAAGAGGCCGATCCCCCGCCCCTCCTGATTCAAATAGAGCAGGACCCCGCGCCCTTCTTTTTGAATCATCTCCAGCGCCCGATGGAGCTGATCGCGGCAATCGCAGCGCAAGGAGCCCAGGGCATCGGCCGTCAAGCAGCCGGAGTGCACGCGCGTGAGCGTCGGCGCCCCGTCATCCACCCGCCCCTTCACCAACGCGATGTGAGTCGCGCCGTCCACTTCGTTTTCGAACACCACCGCGTCGAACTCGCCGAACATCGTCGGCATGCGCGCGCGCACCACTTCTTTCACAAAGGTCTCGCGGTGCATCCGGTACTGAATCAGATCCTTGATCGTCACCATCTTCAGCCGATGACGCCGGGCGAAGCGGGTCAATTCGGGCACCCGCGCCATCGTGCCGTCCTCGTTCATGATTTCGCAGATCACGCCGGCGGGGTACAGGCCGGCCAACCGCGCCATGTCTACCGAACCCTCCGTCTGCCCGGCGCGCTTGAGCACCCCGCCCTTGTCCGCTTTCAAGGGAAACACATGGCCGGGCCGAGCCAGGTCGCTGGGTTTTGACTTGGGGTCAAGCGCCACGTGAATCGTCGTCGCGCGGTCGGCAGCAGAGATGCCCGTGGTGATCCCGCGCCGCGCGTCGATCGAGACGGTGAAGGCGGTGCCGAACTGAGCCGTGTTTTCCGCGGCTTGCGGCGGCAACTGCAGTTGCTCCACTCGATCGGGGGTCAAGGCCAGACAAATCAATCCGCGGGCATGAGTCGCCATGAAGTTGATGGCCGCCGGCGTGACCTTTTCGGCGGCAATGACCAAATCACCTTCATTTTCGCGATCTTCATCATCGACCAGCACCACAAGCTTGCCGCGTTTGATGTCGCGGATGGCGTCTTCTATTTCATCGAACTTCGGTGCCATGGATGGTAAACCGTGAGGTGTGGCTGGGGTCCGTCCGGGCTTCACTCTTAAAGGGTTGGATGCGCTGAGTCAACGACGAAAATCAGAATTCCATGCCTCGCGGAGCCCCGGGGAGACTGGGCTCAGAGACGTCCCGCCGTTCGGCCCTGCCGGCGCGCCGACTAACCGGCCTAGCCCCCAGACACGGACCGGTCCAAAGGGCCATCAGGCAGCTCAGGCCGGCACATAGCCAGAGGGCCAGACCGTACCCGCCGGTCAGGTCCTTGAGGCCTCCGACACAGAGGGGCAACACCATTCCGCCGGCCGCTCCGGCGGCCCCCACGACGCCGGAGGCGAGCCCGATTCGTGCGGGAAAGCGATCCGCCACCAATCGAAAGACCACGCCATTCCCGAAGCCCATCGCCCCCACACTTCCCCATGCCAGGAGTCCGGCCAGGCTCACGCTCGGCAAGGCCGCCAGTCCACTCAGCAGTCCGGCAAGCCCCGCCAAGACGAGGGGGAGCACGCGCAGACTTCCGACACGATCAGCCACCATCCCTCCCACGGGCCGAAGCAACGTGCCCGTGAGCCCGCAGAGCGCGGTGAGCGACCCGGCCGCCACCATCGACAGGCCATACTGCTCATGAAAGAGCACCGGCAACACGCTCGACAAGCCCACAAATCCGCCGAACGTCACTGCATAGAGCGCGCAGAGCCACCGCCAGGAAGGCTCTTCCGCCAGCTCCGCCCACACATCCGACCACCGCGAAGGCCGGGACGTCTTTGCAGGCCCATCCGATCCGACACACACCACAAATAGGGCCAGCGTCAGCACGACGGGGATCACCATCCAGCCAAGCGCCGCCTGCCACCCCGCGCTGGCCGCCACCCGTGGCGCCACCCACATCGCCAGCACGATCCCGCTGTTGGCCGAAGCCGCCACGCCGAGCGCGAATCCCTGAGCCGCCGGCGGATAGGCACGACCCGCAATGGGAAGGGCGACCGCAAAACTCGCCCCGGCCACACCGAGCAAGAGCCCGACGACGAGAAGCCCTCCCAGCGTCGAGCCCCCCCACCACCCCCAGAGCAAGCCTCCCAACTCGCCAAGGAGGATCAGCACACCCACCCGTTTCGCACCCACCCGATCGCTGGCGATGCCGACAGGCACCCGCAGTAGTGCGCCGCTCAGCAACGGAGTGGCCAACAAGACACCCGTCTCCGTGGCGGTCAGAGCGAGGCTGTCCGCAATGGACACACCCATGGCGCCGAGCAGCAGCCACACCATGAAGCTGACTTCGAAATGGAGCCAGGCCCCGAGGAGACTCGGCCAATGACCGCTCCGCACGATGGTCCACAGCGAGCGCATAGGTCTTCGTGATCCAGCCCGGCACGGACGCCCGAGGGCGGAAAGAACGGGCCGCCGTCCGTACCAGACCCAAGACCTACTATAGGGAAGGCACCCCCGCACCGGCAACCGTGCAAGGGAGGCGGGCTTTATCCCGCCTCCACCTTCCGTCTATAATCCCTCTCGTGCGCCATCCCGACACAAGTGCCGACAGACCCCATGACTGACCCCACACGCCCCGTGACGGACTCGTCCGACCAGGACGACGAGGTGGAGGAACCGACCGAGGCCGAACTGGAAGAGCCCAAGGTCCCGGAAGTCCTGCCCGCGGCCGCGCAGGGCACCGATACCGGCCTGACCGCGCTGGTTCCCGTTTCGTCGCTGAGTCAGTACCTGACCGAAATCCGCAAGTATCCGTACCTCTCGAAGGAAGAGGAGCTGAAACTCTTCCACGAGTATCAGACTCTCGGGAACCGCGATGCGGCCGTGCGGCTCATTCTGGCCAACCTGCGGGTCTCGGTCGCAGTGGCCTCGGAGTACTTCCACACGGGCTTCGACCAACTCGATCTCATCCAGGAAGGCAATGTCGGCCTCCTGCAGGCGATCAAGAAGTTCGATGTCACAAAGAACGTCCGTTTTTACGCCTATGCGGCGTGGTGGGCACGGGCCTATATCCTGCGCTACCTGCTGAACAACTTCCGGTTGGTCAAGATCGGGACCACACAGGATCAGCGCAAGCTGTTTTACAACCTCCGGAAGGAGAAGGCCAAGCTGGAGCGGGAAGGATACGCGCCCGACACCAAGCTCCTCGCCGATCGCCTGAACGTCCGCGAGAAAGACGTGATCGAAATGGACCAGCGGCTGGGCAGCTGGGAGCTCTCGCTCGACCAACCACTCAGCGAGGAGTCGGATGGCACACTGATGGACGTGATCCCCTCGCAAGAGGTCGGGATCGACGAGCGGCTCGCCGCCGATCAGCTCCGCACCCTGTTCCGAAAAAAGCTGGCCGAATTCGCCAAGACCCTCGACGAGCGCGAGGAAGACATTCTCCGCAACCGAATCCTGTCGGAGACGCCGCTCACGCTGGAAGACCTTGGCGAGAAATACGGCATCACCAAGGAACGCACGCGCCAGCTTGAGGCCCGGATCATCAAGCGCCTGCGCGAGTACGTGAAAAAGGACCTCCGCGACTTTGACCGCCTCCGGTTTTGAACGCCCCGGCCTGGCCACCCTCGCGTGGCTCCCCCTCACCACCCTCCTGATGTGGGGCAACCAGCTCGCGCCCGCCTGCGCCGCCTCACCCAATCCCATCGTGCAGGAGAATCGTCGGCCGGGAACGACCGACTGGATCCTGACCCGCCCGGTGGACCACGAGCACGAGCTCGAAGGATACGCCTCGGCCACCAGCATCAACCGCGGGGAAACGCTCCGCCTGTATATCCACTCGGCCGATCCCGCCTACACGCTCGCCGTCTATCGGATGGGCTGGTACGGAGGCGCCGGGGCCCGCCTGGTGTTTGGTCCGCTCACCCTGCCCGGCCAGCAGCAACCGATGCCCGCCCCCCATCCCATCACTGGGTTGATCGAATGCAACTGGAAGGTGTCGTACCGAATTGGGACCGCGGGCGCTCCGCCCGAGGAGTGGCGAAGCGGCGTGTATCTGGTGAAACTGACCGGCTCGGTCAGCGGCAAGCAGAGTTACATCCTCTTCGTCGTGCGGGAGGACGATCGCCCCGCGGAACTGCTGTTTCAATCCAGCGTGACGACCTTTCAGGCCTACAACAGCTGGGGCGGCAAATCGACCTACCCGACGAACAGCACGGGATTCCTCTGGGCCCGCAACGTCTCCTTCAACCGGCCCTACGGGCGGAGCATGCATCCGCGCGGAGCAGCCGGGGTCGGTGCCGGGGATTTTCTCACGGCCACCTCGATCCATGACGGCTCGCCGGTCTCACCCGCCGGCTGGGAATACAACATGGTCCGCTGGCTCGAACGCGAAGGGTATGACGTAACCTACAGCACCAGCCTGGACACCCACACCCGCGCCGACCTCGCCGCCGGCCACAAGGTTTTTCTCTCCGTCGGACATGACGAATACTGGTCGCGCGACATGCGCACGCATGTCGAGGCCGCCCGCGAGGCCGGCATGGGCCTGGGATTTTTTTCGTCCAATACCTGCTATTGGCAGATCCGCCTGGAGCCGAGCCCGCTCACCGGCGAACCGAATCGGACCATGGTGGCGTACAAGGAATACGCCAGGTCCGAAGACCCCATGGCGCTCGATGATGACCCGACGAACGATCACCTCGTTACCGGCCAATGGCGGGAAGCCCCGGTCAACGACCCGGAGCATCGGCTGCTCGGCGTCATGTACGAAACCGTCCCCGTCGACGGAGCCATTGTCATTACGGCCCCGTCCCATCCGATCTTCGCCGGCGTCTCCCTTCCCCCCGACCGACGCCTGCCGGGGCTGCTCGGCTACGAAATCGACCGGACGTTTCCCGACGGCCCGGCCGGTTTGACGGTCTTGGCCCGCTCACCCTACCCGGCCGCCGGCCCCGACGCGGTCGGGGAGACGACGCTCTATCAGCCGCCGGGAGGGGGTGCCGTCTTCGCGACCGGCTCTATGCAATGGAGCTGGGGGCTGGATGACTACAACGCACCCGCCCTCCGGACCGCCCGTCTGAACCCCGCCGCCCAGCAGATCACGCGCAATGTTCTCGCGTGGTTAGCCGGCCGCGTTCCCCCGGAATCGCACCCGGACGCCACCACCCCCGACCCCGCCGAGCCCCCGCATCTCCCCGCGGGCCACACACCGGGCCTTTCCAAAACCCCGCCTGCCGGAAATTGAGCTCTTGCCTTACAATTCCACATCTTGCTAATGTTTGTCGGTCGACTTG
>FKKE01003156.1_pt3 | contig 32606 bp, 16 predicted proteins | sample 1106331 | NCBI WGS metagenome assembly FKKE01 (sample SAMEA3931202, study PRJEB13176) | freshwater metagenome | biome: Drinking water system; feature: drinking water; material: freshwater | place: China | collected 2013-02-06
GGACGAGCCGAAGGCGAGTTCGACATTTATGTGCTTGATATAAGTTGGAACGGCTCTAGCATGACTGAGTTATTCATCGGGTCTCTCCGAGTTAAGCCGAATCTTGTGCTCGCTCCGATGTCTGGGGTGACTTGCTCTGCATTTCGGCGACTGATCCGTGAGGAGAATCCTGGTGCCGTGGGTTTAATGGTAACGGAGTTTATTAGTGTCGAGGGCCTTACCCGAAAGAACCTACAGAGCATTCAGATGATGCGATTCCGAGCTGAAGAGGAGCCGCTCTCGATTCAGATATTTGGCCATGATGTGTCGCGGATGGTTGATGGAGCGCAAATGGCACAAGATGCTGGGGCAAGCATCGTCGATATTAATTGTGGTTGCCCAGTTCCGAAGGTCGTCCGCCGGGGAGGCGGATGTGAACTCATGCGTCAGCCGACTCATCTTGCGCGAATTCTCGGCGAGGTGAAGCGAGCGCTCTCCGTTCCGCTCACTGTAAAAATTCGCACTGGCTGGGATGATGGGCACCAGAACTGTCTCGAAATCGCGCGTATCGTGGAAGAGAGTGGCGCTTCGATGCTCGCAATGCATGGGCGCACTCGGGTGCAACTCTATCGTGGAATGGCTGATTGGGCACGGATTGCAGAAGTTGCACAGGCGGTGAACATTCCGGTGGTAGGGAGTGGTGATGTCGTAAATTATGAAACTGCGGCGCCGGCGCTCGCAAGAGGTGTGGCGGGAGTAATGATCGGTCGAGGGGCGCTTCAGAATCCATGGATCTTCTCTGAAATCAAAGCGGCGTTAGAAGGAAAACAGCTTCGAGCGCGCAGTGAACGAGAGACTCCAAGAGTGCTTGAGCGTTATGCCTCGCTTCTGCGTGAAGATCTTCCCGATAAAGCGGTGATTGGGCGATTAAAACAACTCGCATCTCAAATGATCCGTAACTTTCCTGGTTCGGGCGCGATGCGGAAAACCCTTGTTACAAGTAGTAGCGTCGATGAGTTTCTCCGCGTGGTAGATCTCTGGCGTTATCAGTGTACGGCGGATGAAGAGGTGATGACGTGCTCTCTGTAAGCGAGGTAACGAAGGCGTTTGATACCCGCTCGGTTTTAAACGGCGTTACCTTTGAATTGGGCGTTGGCGAAATGGTTGGACTAGTCGGTCCAGGCGGCGGCGGGAAGAGTGTTCTGCTGAAGATTATCGGTGGCGTGCTTCGAGCAGATAGTGGTTTGGTTCAGTTTGAAGCGAGCAAATCGAATGCCGATGGTTCGCTCCAGAGCGGTTTCCTTTTTCAGGAGGGAGCACTTTTTGATTCAATGACGGTTCTTGAGAACGTCGCTTTCCCATTGCTTATGGGGGAACACGATTGTTACAGTGAGAAGCGAAATCGAGGGGAACATTCCAAGGAACGTCGTCACGCCGCGTTTGAGCAGGCCTATCATTTGCTCCGACAGGTCGGACTGGGTGATGCGATTCGAAAAGTCCCTGGCGAACTAAGCGGGGGGATGAAACGGCGCGTTGGCATTGCGCGTGCGCTGGTTGGGAATCCACCGATTGTGCTCCTCGATGACCCAACTGGAGGACTCGATCCGGTCGCTTCGAGCGTCATTATCGATCTGATTCAGAGACTTCACCAAGATTTTCGACCGACGGTGCTGATCGTGAGCCATGATATTCGACGACTGCTGCCAAATGTGGAGCGAGTGCTTGCGCTTTTTGATGGGCGGATTGTGGGGAATGCGCACCCAGATGAGATCAGGTCAAACTTTCCACCTGAGGTTATCCAATTTCTTAAGACCCGCTATGATTTTCCGAGTGTAACGTGACACGGGATCGGAAGCATATCCGTGACGCGCGAACCGCGCTGCTTTCTGGAATCGGTGTTCCAGAGAAGTGCACCTTTGTGCCTGATGCGTTTCAATTGGAAGCAATTGAGAATCTGGCACAAGGATTTGATACACTTGTTGTCGCGCCAACGGGAGCTGGAAAGACGTATATCGCTGTTCAGGCGATCGAACGGACGGTACGCGAGGGCAAGCGAGCTGTCTATACGGCCCCACTGAAAGCCCTCTCGAATGCGAAGTACGCTGAGTTTCGTGCACGATTTGAGCCGGAGTTTAGGGTGGGTCTCCTCACTGGCGACCGAAAGATCGAGGGGGATGCGGACATCGTTGTCGCAACTACGGAGATTTACCGTAACGAACTTTATAGTTTCCGCGGTTCGTACTCGCTCGTCGTTCTCGATGAACTCCATTACTTAGCGGATCCTCAACGAGGGCCGGTGTGGGAGGAGAGTATTATTCTCGCACCCCAGTCGGCAGCCTTACTCATGCTCTCAGCATCGATCTCAAACCCAGGCGAGATCGCCGCCTGGATTGGCGAGGTGCGTAATCGTGATGTGCGAACGGTCATCATCCGAGAGCGACCGGTTGAGCTCCGATTTGGTTTCTTGCATCCAGAGTTGGGAGTGATTCCGCTTGCCGATCGATCTGGAAACCTCAATCGTGATGTTGACGAGTTTTATTCTCGCGGTCCTTCAAACTGGCGGGGGGGGAAACGGATGCGTTATGGTGGGCGACGGAGGAGGAGATAACGGTGCGCGGAGAGGTGCACATCGCTCATATCGTAGAGGAGCTTGGTCGAGATAATCTCCTTCCGGCGATAGTTTTTCGGACCTCACGCAATCAGTGTGATGTCGATGCAGCGAGAGCTGCGACAAATAAAAGTTTACGTTTAAACCCCGAGCAACAGCGAGGCTTGCGGCTCTGTGTCCACGAAATAGTAAAGCGCTACGAGATGGACATCGATCTCATCACTTCTCATCCTCAGTATAATGCGTTACTGAGCACTGCAATCGGTGCGCATCACGCCGGACAGCTGCTCATGTGGCGCCTTCTCCTTGAGGAGCTCATGGCTGAGGGCCTGCTCCGAGTGTTGGTCGCGACGGGTACCGTAGCTGCGGGCGTAGATTTCCCAGCACGAAGCGTGGTGATCACTGCCCACTCAAGACGCGGTGCGGAGGGATTCATGGCACTCACCGCCTCTGAGTTGCAACAGATGTCAGGTCGAGCGGGAAGACGGGGGAAGGATACCGTTGGGTTCTGTATCGCCGCGCCTGCACCGTTTTGTGACGCGCGACAGCTGCTAAAAATCTCGAGGCAGCCGCCGGAACCCCTTCGATCCGCGTACTATCCGAGCCCGAGCACTGTGCTCAATCTGTTGCGCTACCGTAATGTTGATGACCTGCGCTTTACGGTGGAACGGAGCCTTGCTTCATTTCACGACCGACGCGATGCCGTAGAGCTTCGTAGAGAAGCTGATCAACTTGAAACTGGGCGAGCGCGGGACAAGGCAGACGAGCAGAGCCAAGCCTCAAAACGGCTTGGAAAAAGAATTCGTCGGATCCGTCGTCAGGCAGATGAACTTGAGCTGCGTCAATTAGCACTCCTCGATTCAACGCTCGAGGGTCTTCGGCGGCTTGGGTATGTTGAAGCGGACCATCTCTCAGAGAAGGGGTTCTGGGGAGCAAATCTCTGCACGAGCATGGTGCTCGAGCTTGGGGAGATAATCGAGTCTCGTATGATGGAGAATGCATCGGCAGAGAAGCTCGTTGCTATTGTCGCGGCCATTTGTGGCGATCCACATCGACCGTACCTCAGTTCTGAATCGGAGGTGCTCACAGAAATTGAAATTGAAACGCTCACGGAAATCTTAGAGCGGGTAAGGTCGAGTGAGATCCCAGGTCTCGATGAGACGCGAACAGTACTTCCTCATGCGGCAAATACCGCTCTCACCTGGATGCAGGCGGATGACTGGCATCAGTTCCGTTCGCTGTTAATCCTTGCAGGCGTTGCTGAAGGTGATGCAGCACGGCTTATCACCCAGACCGCCGATCATTTAAACCAACTTACTCGTCTCTACGATAGTCATCGAGCGCTCGCTCTTCGCGCGGAAGAGGCAAAGCGCCGCATTTTGCGGCCACCGCTTAGTGAAGCACTCAACCTAGAATTGAATGTTAGCTGACGGATAATCCGCATAGTATTAGGTAGGCCGCTTCATAGGCGGATATCTCAATCTGGCATTATCGGGTACCCCATAGTTCCGGTCGTCGAATGCTGGGTGCTCCGCTCGTGGCACGGTTGTTGCTCCGTACAGGGGCACGGGCGATTCCCGCTGGTGTCGTTTGGGTCAATTGAATACAATTCCCTAGTACGTGGTACTCGAGTGAGGGTACTCGTCTTTCATTGAAAAGTGCGCGAACATGGGGCGGGCCTGGATTACGAGAGCTTTCTCAGTAGCGATCTGTGCTCTCCTTTTGCTTACTCCGCGATTAAGTGACGCTGATTCACCGCGCGGGCTGCGAGCGAAAGCGGGGAAAAAGGCAAAAGGTGTTCTTGTTGTTCGCTTAAACCCGGACAAGAGCTTTGGCACGCTCAAGGAGACTGTCGAAAATTACGGCCTTGAGCTTGAGACAGCCCCGATTATCCCCGAGCTTCAGATGTATCGGGTGAAAGTCCCACCTGGGTTGCTCAACCAGGATCGTGATGACGACGAAGAAAATTTTGCTCGAGCACTAAAGTCAGACCATCGACGCGCGGTTCAGTTTGCTGAGCCTGACACGATGAAAGAGCCGGCGCTCAACCCCAACGATCCTCAGTTCACCTCGCAGTGGCATCTCCCGAAGATTTTCGCACCAGAGGCTTGGGGACTGAACGCCAATGCGACTGGATTAAACTCAATTAAGATTGCGATCATCGATACCGGTGTTAACCCTCATCCCGACCTTGTCGGGACAAACCCGCCGACGACGAGCAAGCTCGTTCCAGGCTGGAGCGTTTATGATAATAGCAGCAATACCGAAGACATTTATGGCCATGGAACGGCGGTTGCGGGTGCTGCAGCGGCGCTGACGAATAATGGCGTCGGTGTTTCCGGGGTAGCGTGGGGACCGAAGATCATGCCGATAAAAATCTCCGGCTCCTTGGGCTACTCTTATGCCTCGACCATTGCACAAGGTCTTGTTTGGGCAGCAAATAATGGAGCTCGTGTCGCAAATATTAGTTTTAGTAATCTCGCAAACGACCCAATTGTTGATTCGGGAATTTATTACTTCATGCTCCAAGGTGGCGTTGTCGTAGCCTCGGCTGGCGTAGGTTGGGGAGTGAGTGCGTCGGACGATCCGTTGCTGCTCAGCGTAAACGCGACCGACCAGAACGATGTACTTGCTGAATTTTGTTTCCCTGGAACCTATGCCGATGTTGCTGCTCCGGGCGTCGATATCCTCACCACGGCTCCGCTCGGTGGATATCAACCATTCTCGGGTCTCTCACTCTCGTCCCCAATCGTTGCGGGAGTAGCTGCGCTGGTAATGTCAGTAAATCCCAGCCTCCCACCATTACGTGTGATTCAGACAATTAAACAGTCGGCAACGGATAAAGGGCCTCCGGGCTATGACCTGGATTTTGGAGCAGGACTCGTCAATGCCCAGGCGGCAGTTTCTCTCGCAATTGCCGGCGGTGCGCCCTCGTCTGGTGACACGACATTACCGACAGTCAATATCACGTCGCCAACAGCCTCTCAGAGTGTCTCCGGTCTTGTCACTGTCCGCGTTACCGCGAATGACAATGTCGGACTTTCGTCTCTGAGTTTTGCGATTGACGGGAAGATTATTTGGGTCGATACGATTGCACCATTTGATACCTTCCTTTGGCCCACGACAACAGTCACCAATGGCTCTCACACCATTCGGGTAGAGGCCGTGGATCGCTCTTTCAATCGACAGTTTCACCAGGTCACAGTGAACGTGAACAATCCCACCGACACGAAAGGGCCGTCGATGCAAATTCATTGTCCGCGCAATAACCTGAATCCGTTTTCTGGTATCCGGCAAGTCGTGGTTGGTGCGTCGGATGAGAGTGCCGTAGCAACTGTTTCGCTTTCGGTAGATGGCGGCCCCACGATTGCAAGTGCCCCGGCTGATAACCTTGCCGGCACAGTTCTCTCCTGGAACACATCGTCACTCAGTAACAGCACCCATACACTCACTGCTACAGCCACTGATATCTGGGGTAATTCAAGCGCGACCTCTGTTCCGGTAACAATTCGTAATGTAGGTGGCGATACCACCGCACCGCCGCCCGCGATACTTGTTTCGCCACTCTTTGAGCAGATGACGAATCATACCCCAACCTTTACCTGGCAGATGACAAACGATCCAAGCGGTGTAACCTACCGTTTACTTGTCGCGCGGAGCGACGACCACCAATTCCTCACGCCTGTGATAAGTGCCACGATGAACACCACGACGTACACACTTCCGTCTCCCTTGGCGGATGGCGATTACATCTGGACTGTGGATACTATCGATGGTGCGGGAAATGTTCAGGCCTGCGAGAATCTGATTGGCGTAATATCAATTTTACCTACGGACACCGTGGCGCCTCTCGTTCCCATTCTGCTTAATCCAACGAACGGAAGTTCGATTACCAATATTGTTCGTTGGAGTTGGAGCGCGGTAACCGATCCCGGGCAGGTACGCTACGAGTTACAGGTGGATAATAATGGCGCGACTTTTCCTTCACCGGAGCTATCTGTGGGGAATCTCGAATCACCGAGTTATACGAGCTATTTTGCCTTACCAGTTGGCACCTATACTTGGAGAGTTCGAGCGAGGGATGGTGCCAGCCCACCGAATTATTCAAACTGGACCAACCCGCGCACAGTAAACATTACTGCCTCAACCGATACAACTGCACCAGCTATCCCAACGTTGGTATCCCCGGCCAATCCAAGTAGTACGGCTGACGCAACACCACTCTTTGATTGGCAGGACATATCCGATCCAAGTGGTATCAATTATCAGATTCAACTCGATGATAACGGGAGCGGCTTTCCGTCGCCAGAAATAGATGAGGTAGTTGCCGCCGTATCGTCTTTTACACCTCGTTTGATGGTCGCTCCGGGGACCTACTCCTGGAAGGTGCGTTCCATTGACGGGGTAGGGCTTACCAGTAGCTGGAGCGCCGTTCGAACGCTCACAATCAATGAGGACACAACACCGCCGACCGTACCAACATTGCTCTCACCACCAAGCAACATCGTGTCGACTAATACCAGTTTTGTCTTTGATTGGACTGATTCAACAGATGTCAACAATGTTACCTACGAGATCCTTGTCACCGATAGTTTCTACTATCAAGGGTATTATATCTACGAATGGGATCTCACAGAATCGCAGTTCCTCCCACAACTCCAGTACCCCGGCACACTCTTTCCGCTTCCATCGGGCGGAACTTACGTTTGGCGAGCGCGCGCTTTTGATGGCGTCAATTACAGTGACTGGAGCACTGCCTGGCTTATCACTGTGGCCTCCGAGACAAATTCACCTGTTAATCCGATTGTACCAACGATTACTATACTCGAGCCCACAAACGGAGCCACTGTCTCAGGGAACGTGACCATTCGAGCGAATGTGACCGACGATCGCGGCCTAGCTGAGATCAAGTTCTCAATCGATGATGAAGATATTTTCTTCCCGCCAGAGTTAGACAATCCGATAGAGGGAGTATGGTACAGCTATAGCGCACCGAATGGTCCACATGTGCTTCAAGTACGAGCAACGGACAGCGATGGGAATGTAATCAGCTCCCAAGTGAACCTTAATCTTAATAATTCGCCCCCGCCCTATGGCCCCGGGGTGGGGATTGGCTGCCCAATCCCTTGGGGTGGTGGAACGCTTGCAGGCACGCAACTTATTCGCGTGGAAAGTTTCGAGTTCGGTGCACCGAGTATGTTTCGCGTTATGGTGGATGGCACAACAGTACTTTCGCGCGATCCGGCCAGTCAGATGTTTATTTGGAATACTACAACGGTAGGCGATGGTTCACATACCATTCGGGTTGATGAGGTTGATTTCTGGGGAAACTCGACTTATAGCGAGGTCTCTCTCCCAGTGAAGAATACTGGCTCTGATGTGACGCCGCCCGCATCTCCAACGCGGATCGCTCCGGTTGACTCTATTCCGATTACAAATCCCCGTCCAACGTTTGACTGGAGCGATGTGAGTGACACCAGCGGCGTAACGTATCGCTTACTCGTCGATGATGACCCTTTATTGAAGAGTCCAATTATTAACGTAAGTGGACTCACTACCTCTTCCTATACACCACCGACGAATCTTCCGGACAATTATGGTTACTACTGGCGGGTTGATGCAAAAGATGGAGCGGGAAATCTATCGCCGTGCGGTACGCTTGGCATATTCAGTAACGATAATTTCTCGGGCCCGCCGCCTGTGCCGTCACCTGTGGCGCCGGCAAATGGTGCATCGCTTCCCAATCGTGTTCCCATCCTCGATTGGAACGATGTCACTGACTCGAGCGGGGTACCGATAGCCTATCTCGTGCAAATTGACGATAGTTCGGATTTCTCTTCTCTCATCGTTGAGACTTTTATAGACGATTCGTTTTATGGGGTACCACTTTCTACCGGCACATTCTATTGGCGAGTCCGGGCAAGTAACGGAGAATTCAGCGCTTGGTCTCCCACGCGCAGTTTCACGATAACGGCTAGTTCGGAGACAACCCCACCTGCCGCGGTAACACTCCTTGCGCCAGCAAATGGTGGGTATATAAGCCAACCGGGAACCGCCCCTGGGAACACGATAGTATGGTTCGATTGGGCTGATGTGAGCGACCCTTCGGGCGTGATCTATGATATCGAGGGGGATAATAGTGGCGGAACGTTCCCGTCACCTGAAGTTGGAAATAGCGTTAGCTCATCGAAGGCTGGGCATTATGGCCTCGCGGACGGCACCTACTCTTGGCGGGTTCGCGCCCGCGATGGACTCGATAACTATGGTCCATGGAGTAGCGTGTGGACATTCATCATCGATCAAACTGCGCCAGCGCCCCCGGCGCTCCTCTCACCAACAAATGGTAGTGCCACTACAGATCGAACCCCTGCCTTTGATTGGGCCGATGCAACCGACGTAGCAGGTATACGTTACTACCGGCTTGAGATTGCCGATGCAAATTTCGCGACTGTACTCCTCCGAACAAATCTTACCAGTTCAGCATTTACCGTTCCGAGTGACTTACCACCGGGCCTGTACTACTGGCGTGTCGGTGCCGAGGACACTCGCGGCAATATTGGTCTGATGAGTAACCGGTTTAGCTTAAGAATTTCCGGCGATCTGACACCACCGTCGCCGCCTGAACTTATCTCGCCGACGAATGGGAGCTACACTGCGAGCACGAGACCGACGTTTGACTGGGCTCCAGTGAGCGACCCAAGTGGTGTAGTGTATCGAATCCAAGTTGATAATAACGGCGGTAATTTCCCCTCGCCTGAAATAAACGTTGGGAGCATAACTGCAACGTCCTATGCGCCAACGACGGCACTTGCTTCCGGAAATTACTCTTGGAAGGTAATGGCAACGGACGGTGAGGGGCGGGACAGTGTCTGGAGCGAAGTTCGAACGCTTTCGGTTGGGCTTACGCCGCCAGTAGCCCCTGAGATTTCAGCAAGTGACCCAGCGGATGGTTTTGTTGACCCCCTTAGCGATCGCTCTACCGCCACGGGAGACCCACTTGGCTTAACGCAAGTTTCGATTACGTTTTCGAAGATCGTTAATGGTTTTGGTGGAGTTCCGCTTACGGTCTCAAACTTCCGCGTTACCTCGTTTCGTAATGGTTCCACCGCATTTGACCTTGAAACAGAGGCACCGCCGGAAGTGAGATTACAGAGTGGCACTGGCGCAGGGCCGTACATCCTTGTATTTGACCCGCGTGTTCCTGTGGGTGTTTGGACCGAAATCCGAGCTGTCGATGTTTATGACTCGAGTGGCACTGAAATTTCACCCGAGCACGATCGAATTGTCATCGCGGCCCTTCCTGGTGACACGACCCAGGATGGGAAAGTTCTTGGCGACGACCTTACTCGTTGGCTTCAAATCAATCAAAATCCCGGCGCGCTTGATAAGCGCGATTACTGTGACCAGAACCGGAATGGGTCTGTAGATGGGAACGATATGGCGCGACTGATTCAATTACTGAATGGAATCGAGACCCGTACAACCTGGGCGAATTACGATCTGGGTCCGCCACCAGAACGGTTTCCGTGAGGACTCTAGTCTGTAAGCTATTGAGTCATCGATACAATTTTCTCATTCTGTGACACGATAATTCGCGCCATGTCTTCAATGAGCTTTTGCACTGTGCGGGGATGGGTCTTAACGAGCACCAGGAAATTTTCCTTCGGCACAGCCGAAACGGAGCAACGAGTTTTCGCGATCACTGACGCCGAACGCCGTGTGTTCGTTGTTGCTGCCATTGCCCCAAAAATCTCACCAGAGATTACCTCGCCAACTTTGATATCACCCACGGTAACCTCTGCCTGACCTTTAAGCATCAGGAACACCTTATCTGCGGTGTCCCCTTCCTGGATGATAAGCTCGCCTGGCTCAAAGGAGAGTCGCTCCTGACCTTCTTCGGCGATCTCTTCGAGAATCGAGGAGAGAAGCACAACGTGAAGGTTATATTCTGTATCAAGGTAAGAGTGCCAGAGTGCCTCAGCTACCGTGTCACCTTTCAGCGCCTTCGAGAAAGCCGTGGTATCGTAGACATCAACGCTCATTGAAGAGTCTGCTATCACCGTTGTCTCGTCAGCAACGATTGTCCGCCAGCCGAACAGGTCGCCAGGTTCAAACATCAGCAGAACCTTTCGCTGTACTTCAAAACGGGCAAAGCCATCACGGACAAAGAAAAACTGCTTCCTTGCCTGTTTCGAATCGAAGAAGGAATGGTCCTTCGAAAATTGACTCGGTGATGGTGTGAGCGCGAGCCGGGCGGTGAGCTCCGAGAGAATGCCCTTCATCTGTTGGTTGATTTCTCGAAACTCGGCTGATTCCTCGAATAGGGTGAACATGATCGGTGTCCTCCCACCGTTGTTTCTCGGCGAAAAATACCGATCTACGTTCAAATCTGCGGAAAGGTCAAGGGTCTTATTCCCTTGCCCCCGAGCGGCTCTGTTAGCGGACTGGAGTCGGGAAGCGATATTCGTCGTTCGCGCCGAGGCGGATTACATGGCCGACTAAAGCATTACCCCGTTCGGCCGTAATAGTCACAACACCATAGACATCATCGAGCTCATCGGAGCAGAGGTCGAGGTGTCGCATACCGCGGGCCGGGATAGTAAGCTTTTCGTCTTTGCGTACCTTGGTGCCATCGTAGCGGACGAGATCTAGCTCCGCCTTCTGTGACTTCTCTGTCACGTTCAAGACGAGAAGCTCGCAGCCTTGGGCGAGGAACGTATTGTAGGTGCCTTTCATGACCGCGCTTGTTGGTTCGAGCGCCTGAATTCCGTAGAGAAAATTCAATCCCCCCGTTGCCGTCCGGCCATATTGCATGACCGTTCCCATGAGACTTCCTGGTTCGGAACCATGGAGAATCACAATCCCATGGCTGCCCATGAGAATTCCATCAGCAATGATGTGTTTCGAGCCATGAGCGGGGAGGGAGTGAACGGTCTTCTCCAGACGCTGTCCTTCTTGATCATAGATTTGAACTGTTACAGACACTTTTTCATTCAGGGTATTTCCAATTTCGATTATTGAAGAGCCTGCTGTTGTATCAAGCGGAGCTACTAGCGGCTCGCCGGAACCACGCACTCCTTCAAGTTGGAAAGCTGCAGTAAAGTGATCGACTCCCGATGGATTATCGTAATAGTAACGGACATTTCTCACTTGAAATGCCGCGTCCTTGTCTTTTGGATGCCATCTCACCAGGCCAACAAGGTTTGGACCAAATTGATGAGCAGAGAAATCTCTTCGCGCTGAGGCTTGGATCTCAATCGCTTGTGTGCCGAGGAGTTCGCCCTCTTGGGAGTAGAAATAGAGGTCGCCAGTCTGCGCGTCTTGGTCGAGATTTGTGATCTGAATCCAATTCGTAACGAGATTTATCGCGTCCGGAGCTGCGAGGCTTGGCTGAAAGGTATTAAACGGAACAAACTGGTCGCCACTAAGGCCGTTAGAGAACGGCATGGCAAACGCAAATTCAAAACCACTGGTTCCTTGTTTATAGTAAACCATTCGGCCGTCGATATCCCCGGGCTTTCCCTTTTCGACTATGGAACACACTTGACCGTAAGAATTTAAGGTCCAGCCCGGCATATTGTGGACGAGGAGGTCGCTCTGCGCACCGCCAAGAACTGAGAGTTGATGGATGCTCGCTGCGTTTCCATCGAGGCCGTAGAGAGTGCTCTCAACGTCTCGTTGTCCACCACTGAGATTCGTAAACTCCAAAATATTCCAGAGGCCGCCGAGGAAGCCATTCCATTCGCTACAGATTGTGGTTTCGAGTGCAGCAGAGTAACTTCCCGCATCAAGTGGATTTGTCCCTTGCTCGAGTTCGTCATGGTCGGAGATGCCATCGCGATCGGTATCCACGCGTCTAGGATCGGTGCCAGCTGCTCGTTCCTCTTCATCTGACAATCCGTCATTATCGTCATCAGAATCGTAGAGGTCTTCCCCTCCATCTTCGTCAAGGTCTCCGGAGTAGGGGAGATAGACAGCTGTCTCATAGGTTGAGGAAGGAAAAACACCCGAAAACGATGTTATAAAAATTCCGTGAGTGACAATGTCCTCGACTCCGCTCCCATCAAGGTTGGACCGGCGAATTCGAACCGACCGTGACATCTCTTCGAAGGTTGTGGCTGAAGGGAGATCAATCCAGTAGAGTTTATCAGCCGACGGGTCGACGGAGAGTCCAACCTTTTGTGAATCAGAGTCTTCGACCAGGGTTGCGGTCGTGGAATTGAGGTCGATGCGTCGAATCTCTTTTGAATTTGTCGACCAGTACAGTCGTGCATTCTTGGGATCGCTCGCTAGACCCATAATAGGACTCCCGTTCGTCGAAATGGCATTCCCAATCACAAACGCCGTTGGATTTGTGCCGTCTGGAATAGCACGATAAATTGTTTGGCTGAGTGCTACGGGTAGCGAACTATTGCGCTCGGCCCAGAAGAGCGATGGTAAAATCGGATCAAGAGTGAGTGCGCCCATCGAATTGGGAGTGTAAGTACTATAGATGACCTCGCGATTCTTCCCATCTAGCTTTGCGCGATAAATTTCATACTGTGAAGCAGAACTAGAGCTTGATACTCTCTCGGTCCAGTAAATTCGCTCGCGCGAAGTGTCGACCTCGATATTCGCCGGTCCCCCGCTTCCACCTGTTATAGTGTTGTGTACGAGTTCGATGTTCTTTCCATCGAGGTCTGCGCGGAAGATATCGGTACGAGAGGGGTCGCTCCAATACAGTTTTTTTCGGATATTGTCGATGCCAAGCGAGGATGCCGATGCAAATGAAGTTACGAACACATTCCTAATCTCGGTTTCTCCATAAGAGATTGTCTTAAGCGGACCATAGTACCCAGCAGCTGGATTACCACTTTGAATGGAACTGATGTTTGAGCCGAGAAAAATTTTACTTAATGCGGGCACATAATGGACCTGCTCGTATGTGTCTACGTAGAACTCAAAACCGAGAGAACCTGTGAGATCCTCTATCGTAAGGGTATTCAGACGAAGACGTTTGAATCGAAAGTCCAAGTTATTAAAATAGAGGAGCGCGATTGACTCTGAGCATCAAAATGTAAATGTTGTTTGAGACCTGGAACCGAAGGAGGCCCGATTATTAATTCGTCCCCACTACCGTCAAAGTTCATTCGACGAATGTTCTCTATGTTATTTGGTCCCGTTAAATAGTAGAGCTTGCCCAAATTGAAATCGTAAGTGAGGCGTCCGGAATCTGAGCTGTACGCCACACCACTCGGACCGATTTGAAGATTGGGATGAAGCACTGTGGTTATCGAACCATCTGCAGTCTGTCGATAGAGCTTTCTCCCGGCATAGAAGTATAGCATCTGATCAACGGGATTTACTTGGATATACGCAGTAACGCCTGGATTTTGGGGACCGAAAACCTTAGTGATCTGCGAACCATCGAGGGTAGCGCGATAGATGTTAATCGAAGCGCTGCCAGAGTAGATATTCTGAACGGCAGTAAGAACCAACTCCCGCTTGAACGGGTCAAACGTGATTTCGTGTAGGTCTGGAATAGTTAAGAGAACGTCAAGGCCAGTTCCGTCAAGGTTAATCCGACAGACGGTATCGAAAGTATCGTCAATGAAGTACACCTTCTGTTCTGCGGAATCGAAGGTAACGCCATTCACCGACTGCGCAGTGGCAAGAATATTCTCGATATTTGATCCATCGAGATTCGCACGGCTAACCGTCGCCCTGCCGCTCCAGTACAGCTTCGGCTGGTCTTCAGCGCGGACATCAACCGCCGCAACGGACGCAACGAACAAGTAGATAAAAACCCGCACAATCGGCCCCATCCGCCGATGCGGCACACACAACCCTTCCATTTTCCGATCTCCGGTAAGTCGTCGTTTCTATTACAAAGCTCACCCAGTGAAACGATAATGCAATTAATATGCCACGAAAGGATGGGAGATTATCGTAGTGAGGAACCGGAGCTACTTTACTAATGGAGTTAGCTGAATCAGATCAATTATGAAGTTTCTGAAAGTCTTTGTCGTTACCTCTTTCGGCAGATTCCAGGGATTGGGACGTACATTCGTAAAACGCACACTCGAGAAACGAAGGCGAGAAGACTCGAAATCGCTACATGCGCAGAAATAGTCTGGGGCCCCAAATATGTTGGTTCTTTACACAGGTCCGACTCATTGCGGCAGTAGAATTTTGTGTAAAACCCTCGATCGAAAGGCCTTAAGATGCCCCGGTACTGGCGCTCTGTTTGCCGTTACTCAGGGAAGTTCCTCCGTGTATTGAGATCGTAGGAAGCCAACTTAATCCTTTGGGGAGATACCAGTTCCACTTGCCGAGAAGTTTCAAGCTCGCCGGAAGCAAGAGGGATCGGACTACTGTCGCGTCAAGTAATATCGCTACCGCCAAACCAATCCCGAGTTGCTTCATTACGGGAAGTTCAAGGGTCGCAATAATCGAAAAAACAGAGACCATAATCAATGCTGCGCTGGTAATCGTTTTCGATGTCGTGCAAAGTGCCCGTTTAATCGCCAGATCGGTCTCACCCCCATGCAGGATTTCCTCTCGTACTCGTGAGAGGAGAAAAACATGGTAATCCATTGATAATCCAAAAAGGATCGCAAAGAGCAGTGCTGGAACGAAACTCTCAATCACACCATAATTTAAATCACGAAACACGTTGATGTTGGCGGTTCCTTGAAAAATGATGACCATGATTCCGAAAGCTGCCCCAGTTGAAAAAAGATTGAGCAGAATGGCCTTGATTGGAACAACAATCGAACGAAAAGCGATCAGTAAGAATATCATACTCAGGCCAAGGATCGTGGCATAAACTCGCCATGTTTTTTTGCCATAGCGCGTATCGTCGTCAACGGCATAGGGAAGCGTGCCACCAAGGTGAGCTTCAACACCTGCTGCGCGGAGCACTTCTGGAACAAGATGATTACGAATATTGGAAATAGCTTCGTGCGCACCAGGATCGTTGATCTTGCCGGGTACAACAAAATGGTAGCGCACCACAGTATTATTATCAGACCGATCGACTCGCACTGGACCACGAAGTTCGGGGATCTCAGAGACGCGTTTCAGAAACCGTTGGATGGTGCCGTCCTGCTCGCGTAGCGAGATATCTGCTGCACTAAGAATTATCGAAACATCAGACCCGACCATAGTGGGAAACGCCTCTCGCATCGCATGAAAAGCTTGGGTAAGTTGCAATGAATTTGGAAGAGTTTGTGGCTGAACGGTGCTGCCCAAATGAATCATCGTTGAAAAATAGCTTAGTCCCAGTAGTAGGCCGGCGATTGTTGCCATAACGGATTTCGGATGTCGGATGCTTACTTGCAACAACGAACTAAGAGTGGAATTGTCGCGACTTTTGGCAAGTCGACGAATTCGGCCGTATTCAATCGCCGGACCCAGAATCAAAAGTAACGAAGGGAGAACGGTGACGCAGCTCACGACGGTGATAATTGTTGCCGCAATCGAAACTGTGGCCATTGATGTCAGTATGGAGTCTTGCATCAATAACAGCCCCAACAAAGAGAGTGCTACGGTTAGGCCGCTTAAAACTACTGCTCGGCCGGCAGTTTGTCGGGAGATCGCTACCGCCTCTAAGTAGGTGCAACCAACTTGAACCTCCTCCCGCATCCGACTGATAATAAACAGGGAGTAGTCGACACCAATTGCCAAAACGAGCAAGACCACAAGTTGTGCCGCAGTAGCGCTGACTGGGCTGACAAGTGCGCTAAAGATCGCGGTCATTCCAAGCGCAGCGATGAGGCTGACCAATGCGAATAACAACGGAATCAACGTTGCGACTAGTGAACCAAAGGTCCAGAAGAGCACCAGTAGCGAAAGAGGCAGTGTAAAGATAAGCGATCGATCGAGATCCCGATTGATTAATGCAAATATTTCGTTGTCACCTAATCCTTTGCTTAAATAATGTATCTCAAATCCAGGAAAGGTTTCCGACCACTGTTTAATACTCGTTGGAAATGACAATAACGCTTGTGCAGACTGATCGACGGTAGCGTTGGTTTCAGCGATAAACAACAGGTGCTTTCTGTCGGTGGAAAAAAAAAGATTGTCATCTAGCGCATTGTGGCCAGCGGTTTGGACATTAAGAAATAGACTTGTATTGTTGCGTTCCGCAGTATTTCTTGCAGCGTTCTTAGCATTGCGCAGAAGATTCCATAACGAATCGCGCGTGCGGATGAACTCAAAATCGGAAACATCAATAGTCGGATGAGTAAGCATCAGCAGGACTTGATCACGCGGCGGAATTCCCGCAGCGATGGCCAACTGTTCACCACGATTCTCTGCGAGCGCTAGGTGAGAAGACGGTCCGGGAAGAACCGTTTTGAATCCGAGCCAGGTTCCGCCAGCGAATAATAGTAAGGATCCGGCAAGCCAGCTACATATCAGAATGATGATCGCGAAACGAGATCTCATCTTCACGCTCCTTTCTCAACCGTGTTCTTCCGTTCCAGAGGTTGGAGCAGATCCTCCAGGAAGAACGCCGAGAGTTGCGCGCGATTCTCAAGTTTTGATTTCTGATATAGCGAAGCCGCTTGCTGACGTACCGTCCTCTCGCTACGTCCCCGTATCTCTGCGATCTCACTGTGCGAAAAGCCCTTAAGAATGAGAATACCAATATCGCGCTCAGCTTCTGTTAGGCTCCAGCGTTCAAACTGCCGATCAATCGCTTGCCCCAGTCCAGCCAATAGGTCAGCGGACTCGCTTTTCCATTTAATCACATCAGCTCGTGATGTATTGATTTCGGCCTTCAATAGTCCGGTAACATGAGCGTATCTTTTCAATATGTTTTTCCAGAGGAAAACTGATCCGCTCAAAGAGGCTATTATAATCGTCGCTTCTATTAATAGGTGAGGTAATTCGATTCCCGAGATTGAATCTTCAATCATGTCAATTATTGCAAAAACAGCGACAGCTAAAAGTGCGCCAGCGGCCACTTTTGAGTTCATCTCGGTTCCAAATTCATCGCTTTCGTATCCGTCAAATGTCATATCAGTCGCTCTAACTCCTTTTAAACGCTTTTTGATTACGATATCCGACTAACCGACAATTGCCTTTATGGCACCCCGAACGCAATCCTACGTCTAACAACATTCTGTTTTAAAGCCATGCAGCTAGCTTAGGCTTGCACAACACAGACCATTTCCCTCGCTATGAAATTCAATTTTGACGTAATTATCATAGGCACATCGTTATCGGGTACGTCCGCAGCGCTCCAGCTAGCTGATTCCGGAAGGCCTGTCCGCCTAATCGACGAAGCGTCCTTCCCCCGACCAAAGCCCTGCAGCGAAACATTTAGCGATGCAGTGGAACAGCTTGACCCCGTCGGTGCAATAGGGATGACCCATGCCTTGATCTCGGAAAAGTTTGCGGCAACGGCAATCGCCGGATTTGGCTGAGGGCTACACTTCAGAAAGAGCTGAGGCCAGATACCAAGCTCAACGAGAAGCAGCGATAATTTCACTTCATGGCTTTACCCGAATGGTTGATCAAACCTTTCTTTTTGCAGAACATGTACCGCTCATCAGATCATGGTTGAGATCTGCAATTGTTGTCTGGTTTCACTGCAAAATGTTTGCTCGTTGTGGCAGGCTATAAATGAAAACACATTTACTGTCGGCAATGTTTCTTGCTTTTCTGATTTTACAGGCCGCGACTAGCAAGGCCGAAGATTTGCAGACAGATCTGATGGAGACCTCCTGGTATCTACCGCTTGAGTTAAACGATCGCAACACTTCTATATCGTTTGAAATCGATTCGACTTGGCACTTGATTCACGGCAAGACTTCCGGTATTCGCGGACGGGTTTGGCTCGAAGAACCAAATGACCCCAAATCAATTCACGGCGATGTTTCAATACCGGTAAGCTTGTTTGATACCGACAATTCAAGTCGCGATGAACGGCTTCGTGAAGTCATGAACGCTAAAAAGTTTGGTGATGTTACTTTTTCAATTAACTTGGTTGAAAAGCTATGTTTGCCTCAATCGCTTATTCCCAACGAGGGTTGTTCCGGGAGCGCAACGGGCTCGTTATCGATTGGAGGTCACGAGGAAGTAGTGCCGTTAATTTTCTTAGTAACGCGCACGTTGAATGGTTTTACCATTGTTGGAACTGCAGTTTTTAGTTGGCGCATATTTCCAATCGAAGATCCCTCAATTCTCGTCGCGCAACTTGATGACGATGTAAAAGTCTCTTTTACGGTTGATACGACCGCACGTAGTGCAACTTCGGACGCAACTGCTGAAAAACAGGATAGTTTACCATGAGTTTTCTATCATCATGTTCGATTAGTATGCCGCAACATCAATACGGGCTAGATCAATTGCGAGCCTCCGGAAAGATCTGGCTTCGCGGCAATGCCGATTGTGAAGTACTGTTTCAACGATTACTATCCTCATCTAATGTGCAACAACGTGGTTTTTCTATCCCCTTAGAAAAAATCCTAACGCTCAGTGGTTTGCGGGAACGGAGCCAGCTTTTTGAAGAACTGGCGCCGTCTCTGGCGTTACCCGCAATAGCGGGAGCACTGAAAGCGGCCGGGAAAGATCCCTCAACGATCGACTATTTTATCTTCACCTCATGTTCGGTGCCGGCAATTCCCAGTATCGATGCCGTGCTGGTTGAGCTTGCTGGATTTTCACCTCTCGTTCGCCGTCTCCCTATTTTTCAGCACGGCTGCGCCGGTGGGATGGTCGGACTGGAGTTGGCGCATGAGTTCGCCTCAAATAACCGGAGCGTTCTACTTGTGTCCGTTGAGTTGTGCTCGCTGCTCTTTCATTATGAAGATGTTCGTACTGGTCAATTAGTTGGTGGTGCGTTGTTCTCTGACGGAGCAGCAGCGGTCGTTGTCACTCCAGATGCTGGGCCAATAGAAATTCTTGCCAGCAGCTCGTGCTTGCTTCCGGATTCGCGCCATCTGATGGGGTATGAACTCCAGGATGATGGTTTGCATTTACTGCTCGATCGCGACCTTCCGAGTGCACTGACTGATCATATTCCGAAGCTGACAAAAACTTTTTTAGAGAAAGAGGGTTTGACAATGGATGATGTCTCGTGGTGGCTGTTTCACCCCGGCGGTCCCAAGATTTTATCGAGCTTGCAGCAAGCCCTGCACTTGTCTGATGCAAGCTGCCGTTTTGCCGGTGAAGTTCTTTCCACTCACGGCAATATGTCCTCAGCTACAATATTTTTTGTACTCAATCGGTTCCTTAGCGAGCACCCCGCCAAGTCCAGAGAGCTGATGGTGTTATGCGGCGTTGGTCCTGGATTGACGGTTGAGTTGATTTTATGTCGAGTGAATAGTTAACGAAACGAATGTTGATGCAATGTTTTTCTGAAAGTATCAGGATCTATGATGAATAGAAAACGGTTTTTAGTTCTAGTCTACGGGCTTTGTACTCATCTCGCTTTTCTGTGTGCTGTTGGATTGATGTGCTTCTCACTGCACGGCGGTTTAAGCGGTGATTTGAACAGCTCAGGCGCAACATTTTCTCTGTCGCGCTATCTTTGGGATCTCGTACTTTTACTTCAGTTTCCAATAATTCATTCTTTGTTGTTGACAAAGCAAGGGCAGTCAATTCTCGCTTTGCGTCACAGCTCAAAAACAATGAGCTATCTGACGACGACGACATTTGCTCTGGCCTCTTCATTGCAGTTGATTCTGGTCTTTAGTCTCTGGCAGCCAACTGGTGTCATGGTCTGGGAGCCAAGCCGCGCAGTGCGCCAGTTGTTTGACATTGGCTATATCCTATCCTGGCTATTACTAGGCAAGTCGATGTGGGACAGCGATATCACGCTACAAACTGGAGTAAAAGGCTGGCTCTCCGTTTTTAAAGGGGGAAAGCCTGTCTATCAGCGTTTTCCATCTCGCGGGATGTATCGCCTCTGTCGTCAACCAATCTATCTGTCGTTCATCTTGATTTTGATCACCGGTCCACACTGGACGCTAGATCGAATCTCTGTGGCATTGATCTGGGGAGGATACTGCATTGTGGGGGCGATGATGAAGGAACGCCGATTCTTAGCAATTTTCGGTAGTGATTTTCTGTCCTATCGCGAGCAGGTTCCATTTATGTTTCCTACCCCATTTCGTCTGACTTTTCGAAAAGGTTGACACCGAGACCGCTGGAATCGAATTCCCCGATACAGCAGAATGCTGCTAACTGCAGCATGGGAGCTATGCACAGAATATAGTATCGGGGCCAGAATATGTTGGCTGTTCACTCAGGCCGGCTTCATTCAATGGATGGGAGAATATCGTACTGTGGAACCGGAACTACTTCACCAATGGAGTTAGCCAAATCAGATCAATGATGAAGTTTCTGAAAGCCCTTCGTTGTCACCTCTTTCATCACAGCCGGTAAACTAAAACGGTTGTCATTAGTCGCAGAGTAAGTGCCGAGAGCGCCAGTGAAATTGCTAACGGTGTGGAGATATTTATTTAGCTGCTCAGGCTCGACACCCTGTTCCATGCCTTGTGCGAGTAAGAGAATAACGTCGTGCCCGTATGGGCCAAAAACAATGGACGCGCCAGGATATGCTTCGGAGTACTCTTTCACAAAAGTTCCGAGTGGATCGTCCGAATTCACATAGCGTGCGCCAACTAACGCATTCTCAGAGACAGTCACTTCATTAGTGTCCTCGTAGGTCTCAGAGCCAATAATCGGCTTGTCAAACCCTGCTTGTCGGAGCTGTTTGGCAAAAGTACCGACTTGGCCGGTTAAAAGGAGCGCAACTACCCCATCGATGTCCCCTCTGCTTCGTAGCTTTGCGATATAGGTTCGAAAGTCTTTTTCAGTTACGGGATATTCTTCATCAAGCACGAGGCGGATGCGCCCGGCATTTTCCTCGTCGATCGCTTTCTTCTGCGCCAGCAAGCCATCCTGAATACTCGTGATGCGCGCAACGCTTTTCAACCCTTGACCGGTGAGATACGGAACAAGCGTCTTTGCCTGCTGTTCTGGACTTACAAAAAAGTTAACCACATATTTTCGTCCCTCTACCACTTTGGGATCGGAGGCGCAGGCAACAAGCGGAATTCGGCTTCGCTCAGCAAGTGGAGAGATCGCATTTCCTGTCCCGGATGAAATATTAAACACGACCTGAACCTGTTCGTGCTCGACCAGTTTGTTAAATTCAGTAACAGTCACCTTTGCTTGTAGGGCGTCATCTGCAAAGTGAACCTCGATTCTCTCACGCACTTCGGGCTTGAGCTTCCGGAGCGCAAGCTCCATTCCATTCCGAGCACTTGTCCCGATACTAGCGGCCTCGCCAGTGAGGGGAAGAATCGCGCCAATTTTTAGTTTTTCTATTGGCTCGGCGAACGACGCGTTACCCGCGACAAAGGAGATAATTACAATGAGGAGATTGAATCGAATGAAGCGCATAGTGTGCATGCTTCTACCATGCACGCACCAGAACAGCAAAACTCGTTGAGGATCCTCAGCCCGGTGGAAGATACCACCGGGCGAACGCCACCTGGACCCAAACAGGAATTACTGTCCCGGGAAGTTAACGGCGTACTCTTCGATTCGACTCATGTCGTTTCGAAGGACGATACCGCTTGTCGCTCCGCTGTCAGAAACAATAGTCCCGTAGGTATCGGGTGGGAGCGTCAGCACGAACTGCTTCGTCGCACGCGGATCAAGCTTTACCGCGAAGCTATCGAGGAGCGACGCGTCAAAGTTTAGTATCCGTACTGCAACATCCATAACGGTATCCTTCGTATTGGTCAGCTCAAGCATATTGATATGACCAATGAAGCTATTAAACTCCGTACGAAGCACCTTCGATATCGGTTCAATAAAGGACGGTGCAAATGCGAGGAGCAATTGCGACTCCGGATTGAATCGGTAGACGAGTGTTGTCGCTTTAATCGATTCACTCGGGCCCGAGACCTCGGCAGAGCCACTAAATCCTGACGCAAGCGCCTCGCCGGTTATAATTAAATGTCTCGTTCCCTTGCTCGGAATGAACACGGCTTCGTCTCGCACCTTTGTGCCGCTTGCATCGTAGGCTTGGAATGAAGCGTTGATGTCATTCGCTGCAGCATTGGTAAGCTCAACGATCGCAATCTCATTCTGAAGCGTTGAGATTCGACCCGAGGTCGGGACTCCCGTCGGCGCTCGATTCGGGATTACATAAGCAGTCCAGAAGTTTCCAGTCTCGGCAAACATCCCTTCATAGACGTACCTGCTCGATTCGACATAGAAACGCTTTGTTCCTTTCTTCGGTTCGAATTGGGCTAGGCCGACCTGATTCTGTCCGATCTTCTCGTGACCACTGAAGTCAAAACGCCCTCCGTCTGGGAGATCGACAATGTCTTCACCGACGAGTTTCCCGCCGATGTCGTAGTACCGGAGCGTGCCCTTGAGACGTTTCCCATCTCCTGGAACAGCATCGGTGAGCCGTACCCAGTTAGCAATCTGCGTATCTGGAATCGCCTCTGTTCCGAGCGAATTCGTGTTCAGTGGAACTGATGCCAGACCCGACTGTGGGTTTACCAACGGATAGTAAAGCGCATAGTCGAAGACTGTGTTTGGTGAGAGCCCTTGAAGCGGTGCATTCCCAGTGAGGTCAAAGCGCTCCTTGTAGAGCGTTAAGCCGCCACTCCAAGCACCATCCTCCTCGGCGTTGGTGGTTACACAGACCGTTCCATACGTATCGGGGAGAAGCCCCAGGTCATTCACGATCAGATCTTGCTTCTGTTCGGGCTGAAGCAAGACCGATACCTGACCTTGGACCGTTCCAAATAGGTCACGGTAAACGACGTCGGCTTCTAATGCGCGGTCGGTTTGACGATTGATGATCGTGAGGATGTTTGTCTGGAGGAAGAACCCATTTGGCCCAGCGCAGGCAAATGGCTCAAGGCGCTCCTTGAAGCTCCCACTGTCACACACATCAGTTCCATCCTCGATTTCGACGCAGTTCGGCTTTCCGTCTCCGTCTTCATCGAGACCAGGATTAGTCGCCACACAAAGCCCGCCGCAGTCGCCCTCGTCCTCGTTACAATCGAGGACTCCGTTGACGTCTGCGTCGGCATCGGCTATTCCGCAACCGCACGAACCAGGAACGGTCTTTGCTTTATCCTGTGCACACGCGTCATTACAATCAAGGACGCCGTCGCCATCGCTATCGACATCAGCCGTGTTACAACCGCAGACACCGGGTTGAACCTTAGCTGGATTGTTTGGACACGAATCATTACAATCCGGTCTCCCGTCTTGATCGAGATCGGTATCAGCGACGTTACATCCACAGAGCCCTGGCGTTATCTTGGCTGAATCGATCGGGCAACTGTCAATACAATCGAGTACCTGGTCGAGGTCAGTATCGACGTCTGCGATATTACAACCGCACACACCTGGATTGAGCTTATTCGGATCGGTCGGGCATGATTCGAGACAGTCAAGTGTCCCGTCACTATCGCTGTCGACGTCGGCCACATTACAGCCACAAGTACCCGGAATGAGCTTGTTCGCGTCGGTCGGACAGGAATCGTTACAATCTGGTGTCCCGTCACCGTCAGAATCAGTGTCGGGGATTCCGCAACCACAGACTCCCGGAGCGGCTTTTCCTGGATCGGCTGGGCAGGTGTCGTTACAGTCCGGAGTCCCATCGTTATCGGAGTCTGTATCTGCTACTCCGCATCCACATAATCCTGCTGATGTTTTCCCCGGATCAGTTGGACAGGTGTCATTACAATCGGCTACGCCGTCGAGATCCGTGTCTGTGTCGACTTGATTGCAACCGCAGGTTCCCGGCTGAGTCTTGTTCGGGTCGGTTGGGCAGGTATCGTTACAATCTGGAGTTCCATCGTTATCAGAGTCTGTATCTGCTACTCCGCAACCACAGACCCCTGATGAAATTTTCGTCGGGTCAATCGGGCAGGCGTCGTTACAGTCAGCTGTCCCATCGAGATCAGTGTCAGTGTCGACTTGGTTACAACCGCACGTTCCTGGTTGAGTTTTATTCGGATCCGTTGGGCAGGTATCGTTACAATCTGGAGTTCCGTCGTTATCAGAGTCTGTATCTGCTACTCCGCAACCGCATAACCCGGGAGAAGTCTTGTTTGGATCAGATGGACAACCATCGCAAATTATTTCGTCGACAGAACCATCGCAGTTATTATCTAACCCGTCAGAACAAAGTTCTCCGTTCGGATCGGGATTCCCCGGAGTAGCGTCACACGAGCCATCGCATTGAACGGTGCCATCGTTCGCACAGATACCAACGCCCGCTGAGCAGACATCTCCTTCGTTTGCGGCGCATTGAGCACAGGATGCGCCCGGGACGGTTGTAAATTCCACGATACGGCCGGCCTTTACGGCAAAAGTATTGGTCCCTTCAATGACATTTCCTGAAACGGTGTAGCTATAAACGAGCGTGTCGTTAATACCGATGCCGAAATCCCACTTTACTCCGTAGATACCGGTCGGTGGATCGAGTTGAATTGAATCGGCTTGAGGAGAAGAATCAACCACATTGAGTGCTGGGTTGCACTGAGGGATACCGGCGACCGCGTGGCTCAATGCCGGTGACTGGCCAGTACCAGAAACGGTATAGGAGAATGTAGTCTCGTTGGCGACCGCATCGTAGGTTCGCCCATTATAGGTCACGATGTAATGATTGGCCCATGCATTGGCAGCGAGGGCATGTGTAAGAACAAAATTTATTATGAAGAGCAAGAAAAAGCGACAACAACAATTATGCGCACAAGTTTTCATTAGACTTCCCAAGTTTCGAGGTGAATGGATTGATGAGTTCCTATTTTGATTAGTTGAACGTGCAGAAAGGTTTCTCCGCACAATCTCACCTAGCTGACTAGTTCCCCTGTTCTGCGGGCCTAGAAGTTCCGGTCGAATGCTTTCCACCGCGGAACTTCACCCGCGTAGATTGGGTTATGATCATTCCCTGGAAGAATGATGCATAATTTTTGTGTAGGTAAGTTGCTGATTTTTTGAGGTTAAGCCGGAAAGGGTTTTTTGTTGAATTATTGTCTCAGGCTGGTGGGGAAGCGGTACTGGTCGTTCTGCCCGAGTCGGATAACGGTTCCGGAGATAGCGTTCGGCTGGTCGGGCTCTACGGTGACAACCCCATATACATCACGGATGTCGTGGCTACAGAGATCAAAATCAAGTAACCCACGTGGAGGAATTGAGGATGTAAGACCACTGCCCAAAACATCTGTCCGGTCGTTACGTCGCATCCGTATGGTTACATCTTGCTCGGCTGTGCCGGGGTTTGTAAGGAGCATCCTGCACCCTTGATTGAGGAAGGTGTTGTACGAACCTCGGAGCACCGTTCCGAGAGCTTCGACTGCAGGCACGCCATACATGTAAAGCAAATGGCCAGTTGAATCTCTCCCATAGTGCATGGCGTTTACCGTGAGACCTGACACAACCGATCCCTCAACGAGCGCAACTCCCGTGTCACCAGCAAGGAATGAATCGGTGATGAGGTGGAAGGAGCCATATGGCGGGAGATCAATCAACTCTGTTGTAAGAAGCTCACCCGTATTTCGATGAATCCGAACGAGAACGCTGTTCGTGCTTGGAGAGACGTTCGCAAGCTCAAGGATTGCGGAAGAGCCGCTCGTATCAAGTGGGGCACTGAGCAACTCGCCACTTCCCTTCTGGCCATCAAATTGGGCTGCAGTGAGGAACGTGTTCGCTGAAAAATCTGGAACAGCGTAATAGTAACGAACATTTCGTAAACGGAAAGTCGCAGTATCATCGTCGGGTCGCCATTCAATCACGCCTACCCGGTTTGTTCCAAAAGCATGTGCGGGGAAGTCGCGGCGTGCGCCAGCGGGAATCGCAACAGATTGGGAATTGAGCACAGTTCCATCCATATCATAGAAGAGCATCGTTCCCGTCTGATCCGTTCGGTTCGGATTGTTCAGTTGAATCCAGTTACTCACACTGTTCCCGAGCTCTTCTGCTGCGAAACTTGGTTGGAAGGTGTTAAACGGAACAAACTGTGAGCCGGTCATACCGTTTCCAAGGGGCATGGCGAACGCAAATTCAAACCCACCATTGCTCGCTGGTCGGTAGTAGACCATTCGCCCGTCGATCTCACCGGCACTTCCGCTGTGGCGCGAACAAACCTGGCCGTAGGCATCCGCGCTAAAACCCTGGAGGTCGTGCACGAGCACATCAAACTGGGCGCCAGGCGTGAGCGAAAAATCGAGATTCGATTGTGCAAATCCATTAATGTCGTAGAGCGTTGTGCGAAGCGAGGTGTAGTCATCGCCCATATTTACGTGCTCAAAAACATTATACATGCCGAGAAAACCATTCCATTCGCTACACGTCGTTGTGGCGAGCACCTGGAGGAAACTTCCGGAATCGAGCGGATTTGTTGTATCGAGCAGTTCTTGCCCGTCAGTCACACCATCGCCGTCCGTATCAGGGTTCGTCGGATCCGTTCCGAGGAGTTCCTCCTGATCGTCAGTAAGTGAATCGCCGTCGCTGTTTGTTTCGGGATCTCCCGCGGTGCTCCCCGATGCAATAAAATCGAGCTTCACATCGCCGCTGAGAGTTCCTGTGTAGGTTGTCGGTGAGAAAGTAAATCCTGCAAGCGTGGGAGTTATTGAGTACGCGCTGCCATGCGATACACCAGGAAACAGATACTCACCTGCGCCATTGGTGAGTCTCATTCCTAGGACGCCCCCATCAATTGGAATATTCGCGAGCGGGATGTTGTTTGCGTCGGTAATCGTGCCCCGAATCTCATGCACGGCATCAAGTGTCAGCACTACCGGATCTGAAGCGGAACCGTTATCACTCGTAACGAGTGCCGTAAGCAAGTATGCCCCATCAAGGAGAGGTTGGTTTGAGGTGAGTAGCCAATTACCAGCAGAATCAGCGTTTACGAGTCCCAGTTGAATAAAATTAGCGAACACTTGAATTGTTCCATTCGGTTGTGACGTCCCGACAATTGTCGTAAGCGATTGCTGGAAGAATGCTCCAGTTATGGGCGAGGTAATTGCTGGTGGAAGAGGCCCAGTAGCTCCCACAGTGACGCTTACAGCGGCTGAATCACCGCTCACCTGCCCGAGAGAGTCGCTCGCTTGGGCGGTGATGAGGTAGATTTCGGGAGTAAACGGTGTCGCTGGAACGAGCGCCCATGCTCCGTTTGCGTTCGTTATGGCAGTTCCGATGACGACGCCATTTGCCTTCACCGTGATAGTAGTGTCCGGCTCGCCGCGCCCGCCGATCGTAAACGTACTATCGCCCGTTACCGCACCATCGGTAGGCGTGAGAATGAGCGGCGCATCCGGAGCCGAAGGATTGATCGTAATGAGAAGTAGTGCCGAGGAAGCGCTCTCGTTGTTAGCCGAATCCCGAGCACGCGCGATGATTACGAAAGTGCCGTCAAAAAGCGATATATCACGCTCCCACGCCCCTGAGCTATCTACTGCTACCGAACCGACAAAAATTCCGTTGGCATAGAGATAAACTGTGCTCGCAACGTCAGCAATGCCGGAGATTTTCGGAGTCGTGTCGCTCGTTGTTGTTCCCGAAGCTGGGGAGAGGATAACCGGTGGAGTGGGGGCTTGGGTGTCAATCGTAATCGCGCGTGGGAGTGAAGGGGCGCTTGTTTGAAATGAGGCGTCGGTTGCCTGGGCGGTGATTGTATGAGGGCCCTCGGTGAGCGGAGTTTGCCCTTCGAGCTGCCAGTTGCCTGATGCATCAGCAAGGGTTGTTCCAATTGGAGCATTCTCGACTGAGACGACAACGGTAACGCGTGGATCAGCAATTCCCCGAATCTGTGGCGTATTGTCATTGAGTACCGCGCCATCTGCCGGCTGGATAATAGTCGGCGGAGTGGGGGCATCGCTGTTAATTGTTATCGTCACCGATGTGGAGAGGGGACTAGCATTCAGCGCTCGATCTCGTGCGAGAGTAACGAGTGTAAGTGTCCCTTCGTTCCATGGTGTTGCTGGTGTGAACTGCCAGAGCCCATTTAACGGTGTAGTGAGCGTTCCAACTAAGGTGCCGTTCGCACGAACCTCTACGGTGCTCGATGCCTCGGCGGTTCCAGTAACCGTTGGCTGATTTGTATCAAGCACTGCGCCCTGGAGTGGCCACTGAATCACCGGCGAGGCTGGCGGAACCGTATCGACGATGAAAGCGACTGGAGCGGTAAGTGCGCTCTGATTTCCGGCGCGGTCCACGGTCCGGGCGGTAAGGGTGATCGTACCATCGGCGAATGAATTACTGGTGGACTCAAAGCTAAAGTTTCCGAAAGGACTCGTTTGAACTGTCCCAGCTGCCTCGGCATTAAAGAAGAAGTGAATGGTGGTGAGTGGCTCAGCCGATCCTTGGACCGAGGGAGTTGTATCATTCGTGAAGCCGCCAGGGAGCGGGACTGCAATTGTTGGTGGAACAGGAGCAAGAGTATCAACGACGAGTGTTACCGGAAGCGATGAGGCACTCCGGCGATTGGCGAGGTCAATTGCAGTTGCCGTGAGTGTATAGCTCGAGTCAGGGAGTGAAATGATTGAGGAGAGCGTCCAGTTTCCGCTCGCGTTTGTGGTTGTTGAACCGACGAGGAGCCCGTTAGCAAATAGCTCGAGTCGAGTGCTCGGTTCTGATGTCCCTGTGACAAGTGGAGTAGAGTCGTTCGTGTGAGCGCCCGTTACCGGACTTACAATTATCGGTGCGGTGGGGGCATTGGTATCGACAATCAAACCAACGATAGGCGACGGTGGGCTGAGATTCCCTGCGCGATCGCGGAGACGGCCGGTGATCGCATAGTTACCCTCGTTGAGGGGAGTTTGCGGCGTAAAGCTCCAGTTTCCTGCGGCATCCACGGGCCCACTCCCGAAAAGCGTAGCGCTAGCGAAGAGTTCAATCGTCCCATTTGCTTCCCCGCGCCCAAGAAACTCCGGCGTATTGTCAGCGACGATTGCTCCATTTGGTGGTGACGTGATGACGGGGGGAGCAGGGATAATTGTGTCGATGAGAATACTCACCGGGAGAGATGCTGGGCTCGTTTGCAGATTTACATCTCGGGAAACAGCAGTGAGTGTGTAGCTTCCGTCAGTAAGCGCAGGAGAGATCTCAACACTCCAGTTTCCAAGTGCGTTTGCAGGAGTCGTGCCTCGTACGATTCCGTTTACGAGAACCGTTACGGTATTATTTCCTTCAGTCGTTCCCGAAACGAGAGGTGTACTATCGTTGAGAGCAGTTCCCGAAGTGGGGCTCGTAATTACTGGTGCATCTGGCGCGAGACTATCAATAATGAGCGTCACTGCAGGAGACGGCGCACTCGAGTTCCCTGTTGCATCGCGTGCTTTTGCCGTAATCTCGTAAGTCCCGTCTGCGAGCGCGGATGCAGGGGTAAAGTTCCAGGCGCCGAAGCTATCAGCAGTCGTTGTGCCAACGAGGCTCTCACCAAAGAATAGGTCAACGTTAATCGCCGGCTCTGCGGTGCCAACAATCGTCGGTGTTTGGTCGGTGGTCACTGCACCGTCCGTGGGAGTAATAATCACTGGAACTCCCGGGGCGGTACCATCAACGAGAATGAGAACTGCCGTCGAAAGCGCGCTTACATTCCCTGCTCGATCGCGAACCGAGGCGGTGATGGTACGTGCTCCTTCGATGAGAGCTGGATTTGGGGTGATTGACCAACGACCAGCAGCATCCACGGGGATCGTTCCAATGGAGATTCCATCAATAAACACCTCGGCAGTGCTTGTTGCTTCCCCACTTCCCACAATCTGAACATTTGCCGGGACCACCGCTCCATTTACTGGCGAAGTAATGGTCGGCCTCGCTGGCGCATTCGTATCGATAACAATTGAAACGAGATTTGAGGCGGGACTGAGATGGCTATACTGGTCAAAGGCGGTTGCGTGTATGTCGTGCGCTCCCTCGGCGAGGGCTTGAGTTGGTATGAAACTCCACATGCCTGCACTGTCAGCTACACTTGAGCCGATAAGGATCGCTTGGTCGAAGATATCCACGGTTGCTTGAGGCTCTGCCGTTCCACTAATGGTTGGGAGATTGGTAGCGAGTACGGCACCGGTAAGTGGGGCAGTGATTATCGGAGGGAGACTCCCCGTATCAATGACAATGTTTGCGCTATACCCGAGAGAGCCAGGAAATCCTGGGTGAGAGAGTGTAAGACCAGCAGCCTCACCGGTTGCGAGGTCGGTGATAGTTCCCCCGTTCAGCTGGAGCGCGCCGATATTTTCGTAATCGAGATCGAGTGATATCTCGCCCGCTTGGATGAGATACTGAAAATGGAGCGTTCCAGTTCCGCTCCCTGAGTAGTACGTCGCACGACCGGTACTATTGAGCAGTAACGTTGGTGTTCCGCTCGCAGCGTTTACGACTACTGAGCGATTGAATTCTACCTGTAGATCAATGACTGCACCGACATCATAGAATCCATCCGGTGATGTTGAGCTTACACCGCGAACTGTCGTTAAGAGTGCGCTCAAGTTTTCACTGAGACGGGTGAGTATTATATCATTCGTGCCGCTGCCGTTGATTGTCAGGTCAAACGCCCCCGGGGTGACTGGGTAATCGGTAGAGAGTGATGTTCCTGCAATAATCAGATCCCCGTTTGCATGCAGTGCCGCTCCAGCAAGCGTATCAACGTGTGACCCACCGAGATAGGTTGATTGCATCACGCTGGTAAAGTTTGGGTCGAGTCGGGTAATAACAATATCTGCCGAGCCACCTCGCGTGGAGTCGAATGGATTCGCACCTACTGGATAATTGGCGGAATTCGTTGAACCGGCGATGAGCACCGATCCGTCCGGTTCGATCATGAGAGTCCCGGCAAATTCACTCAATGCACCGCCAAGATAGGTGGAATGGATAAGCGTCTGTAGGTTCCCACTGATCCGGGAGAGGAAGAGGTCTGATGCACCGTTCGCAGTTGTATCATAGACTCCTGTCGTTGTCGGATAGTTGTTCGAGCTTGTCTCTCCAAGAATGATCAGGCTCCCATCGATATCCTCGATCAGATCCCGAGGATATTCATCATTCCCGCCACCGAGTAAAGTGGACGAGAGGAGGGTAGCAAAAGAGCTATCGAGTACAGTGATGAATGAATCGCGTCCTCCCCGATTCGTATTAGCGTAGGTGCCGGCAGTCACCGGGAAGTCGGTTGACCGAGTCTGACCGAGAATGATCATTGCGCCATCGGCGCGAACCAGGAATGTTGGCCCGAATTCGTCAGCGGTTCCTCCTACGTAGGTCGAGGCAATGAGCGTGTTCAGGTTCGCGCTGAACTTGGAGATGAACGCATCGGTACTTCCTCCTCGTGCGTTATCATACGTCGCGGACGTTGTTGGATAGGTAGATGATTCAGTGTGGCCGGCGACGACAATTTCTCCACTCGAAAGTGTTCGCACTTTTGCTGGATAGTCATCGTCATCACCACCGTAACGAGTCGCAGCAAGGAGGGTATTCAGCTCGGGGCTAAGCTTTGCAATGAACGCATCTCGGCCAGTGCTCCCAGGAGTGAGGTAGCTCCCACTCGTTGTGGGGAAGTTCGTGGAACTCGTCCAGCCGGTGACGATCACATTTCCGGCAGAATCCAGGGTGAGGGAAGTGGCGGTATCATATGAGCTCCCACCGAGGTAGGTCATCTGGAGCATCGCGCTCAGGTCTCCCTTCAGGCGAGCGATGAACGCATCCCGACCGGTATTATAACTCGGGTCGAACGGTCCGGCTTGAAGGGGGAAGTCGCTTGAGTCCGTAAAACCGGCGATGACGAAATCGCCGGAGCTATCAATTGCGAGTGCGGTCACCGAATCGAGTGCCGAACCGCCAACAAAGGTTGAGGCAATGAGTGGATCAATCACAAGTGGGAGGGTAGGGTCGTAGTCTCCGACACGAAATCCGTACCCCTCGGTTCGAAGCACGTATTGAACGGCGACCTCATGCCGGCCGGTGGACGTTTCTTGATACGCGACTGGTGCGGTCATTGCGATTTCGCCGACAGATGAGTGAAAGATGAGTTCGCCGTGGTGACCAATCG
>FKKE01001389.1_pt1 | contig 32590 bp, 34 predicted proteins | sample 1106331 | NCBI WGS metagenome assembly FKKE01 (sample SAMEA3931202, study PRJEB13176) | freshwater metagenome | biome: Drinking water system; feature: drinking water; material: freshwater | place: China | collected 2013-02-06
GCGCGCGCCGGCGCATGCGCGGCCTCGCGCCGCCCGGCGCGATAGGCCACCGCCCGCTCCGTCACCTCATTCAGCAGCGTCCGCAGTTCGTCTGGCGTCATTGGCGTCTCCGATACGCCCGTCTAGGCCATTCGCGTCGCCCTGGCACGCCAAATTCGGACTCTGATCGGGGGTCGCGGCGTCCCTAGTCTCCGATCGCCCCAGCCGGCGCGCCTCCGCCTCCTTGTCTTTCGTGCGCCGCTAGTGTTTGTACCTTTCGTACCGGCGGTGGATACGATGGGTTTGGATGGGCAGCTTGAAAGGGCGATCGCGGTCAGCGGCGCAGAGCTTGAAGCCGCTCGCCTCGGCTTTCACCGCCGCTGCCCGGCGCGATCCGCCCGGCGCGTCCTCTATGTCACTCAGATTGTTTTCGCAGGCATTGTCATCGCCGCGCTCGTCTGGGCCTATCGCACCGATGCGGACATCACGCTGCGCGCGCTGCACGTCGCCGCTTTTGTCCTGTTCTCAGTCGTCGTGTTTTGGCGGCTCGCGGCGGCCGCCAATCTGACGCCGATCCTGTCGCGCCTGGCCAACCCCTCGGCGTTTCCCACCTACACCGTGCTCTGCCCCCTCTATCGCGAGGCCAGCGTCGTCGCCGATCTGGTGGGGGCGCTGGACAAACTGGACTACCCGCGATCCAGTCTCGACATTAAATTGCTGGTCGAAGCTGACGACGCCGAGACACTCGCCGCCGCCTTGGCTGCCGCTTCCGGATTGGCGCACATCGAAGTCATCGCCATTCCGCCGAGCGCGCCCCGGACCAAACCGAAAGCGCTGAACATCGGCCTGGCGCGGGCGCGCGGAGAATTCGTCGCCGTCTACGACGCCGAAGATCGGCCACACCCACTGCAATTGCGCGCCGCGCTGGCCGCATTCGAGGACGGCGGCGAGAAACTGGCTTGCGTGCAGGCGCCGCTGCACATCGATAACGCCGACGCCAGCTGGATCGCCCGCCAGTTTGCTGCGGAATACGCCATCCAATTTCGTGAGATGTTGCCGCTGCTGGCGCGTCTGGCTCTGCCTCTACCTCTTGGCGGCAGCAGCAATCATTTCCGCACGTCTACGCTGCGCGCCAGCGGCGGTTGGGATAGTCATAACGTGACCGAGGATGCCGACCTCGGCTATCGGCTGGCGCGCGATGGTTATCGGGCGGGCGTCATTGCGCCGCCGACTTCGGAGGAAGCGCCGGTGACGCTGCGGGCCTGGCTCAGCCAACGCTCGCGCTGGATCAAGGGCCACCTGCAGACGTGGCTGGTGCTGATGCGCGATCCGATACGGCTCGTGCGCGAGCTGGGCTTCTGGGGCTTCTGCTCCATGCAGCTGACGCTCGGCGCCGGACTTGTGGCGGCGTTCGCGCACGGCCCGCTCGCCTTCATCGTGCTGACGGCGGCGCTCTCACCCTACGATCTCCTCACACCGGCTGACTTCGTGTTGGCGCTGAGCGGCTATTGCGTCGCGGTGTTTGCGGCGCTGAGCGCTTCGGCGCTCTCCGGCGATCTCAGCCACGCGCGAGCGGCGCTGACGATGCCGGCCTATTGGCCGTTGTCGACGTTGGCAGCAGTGCGGGCGATCTGGGAGCTCATCTTCAGCCCGCATCATTGGTCAAAGACCACCCACGGCGTCTCTGCGCGTGGCGCGACGCCGCGTTAAGCCGCGAGCAAACGACACATCGCGTCGACTTCGGCCTCCGGTTGACTCCACGACACCACCAAGCGCGCTTCACCAGACTCGGCATCTCCCCAATCGTAGAAGAGCGCGCCTGCCTGCCGCAGCTTCGCCAGTTTCGCAGCGCCCGGTCTGACGAACACCTGATTGCTCTCAACCGGAACCGAGAGCCAATCGCCCGCCGCCTCGCCGAGCCTGCGCGCCAGGCCATTGGCGCGCGCCGCGAGCTTTAGCCAAAGCCCACCCTCGATGTAGGCCAACAATTGCGCGGCGACATAGCGCCCCTTAGAGAAAAGGTGCCCGCTGCGCTTGCGCCGCCGCGCGACTTCCTCGGCCAGGTTTAGGTCAAAACACACAATCGCTTCCGCCGCCAGTGCGCCGTTCTTCGTGGCGCCGAAGGACAGGAGATCGACGCCGGCGCGCCAGGTGATGTCGCCGGGCGCGCAACCCAACGCCGCCACCGCATTGGCGAAACGCGCGCCATCCATGTGCAACCGCAAGCCTGCACGCTTGGCCACGGCGCCGAGCGCCGTCAACTCCTCCGGCCGGTAGACCGCGCCGCGCTCGCTGGTCTGCGAGACCGACACCGCGGCGGGCTGCACCGAATGAATGCCGCGGGCATTGCGGGCGACGCCCTCTTCCAGCGCCGCCGGCGTGATCTTCGCCGCGTCGCCCGCCAGCAAGACCAGCTTGGCGCCGCCGGAAAAAAATTCCGCTGCGCCGCACTCATCGCATTCGATGTGCGCCTCGCGATGGCAGAGCACCGCGCCCCAGGGCGGAACCAGGCTTGCCAACGCGATCGCATTGGCGGCGGTGCCGCTCGCCACGGTGAAAACCCGCACCTCACGCTCGAACAAAGCGCCGAACGCCCCATCGAGGCGCTTCGACCAATCGTCTTCGCCGTACGCCGACGCCGCGCCAGAGTTTACGGCGCTTAACGCAGCGACAATTTCGGGCGCCGCCGGCGCAGTGTTGTCGGATCGAAAATCCATGACCTAAATCTGCGCCATTTCTGCAAGCTTTCCTTCATACTCTCACGCGCGCGCGTCAATCTTAGTTTCAAAACAGCACAAAATCGCCGCGATGCGAACGCTTGCTTTACAGAGCTGCGCTAGCGTTAGCCGGAAATTAGCCATCGGGGCGCGCGGTGCAACACTTCATCAACCATGCGGCGATCGAACGCGCTGCTGCTGAAGTCTTCGCAAGCCCACGTGCGCGCTATTATCTTCTTGGGCTGACGGCGCTTACGTGCGCCGCCGCCGCAGGCCTGGCCATCGCCGCCATATGGTTTGGACTGGCGCTTCTCGTTGAGACGACGCGCACCGCGCTGATCGCGCGCGCCGAACCGCTATCGCCGGCCCAATCACGCGCCGCAATGTTGGCGCTTGACATCGTTGCTTCGGCGAGTCTCGCGGCCGCCGCCGCCATCGCCTGGTACTCGCAGAGCGCCCTGGGTCCCGCGCTCGCGATCGCGCTTCTGCTGACGTTTGCGGTCGATACCGCGCTCAACGCCAAGAACGGCCGCTTGCACGCTCTGGCGGCGTGTTCGCCTTACGCGGCGCTCGGGCTCATGATGCTGATCGAGAGCGCCGGCGCAGATGCGTTGTTCGCGGCGACCGCGGGCGCGGCGATCGGCGCCTACATGTTCGCAACCGCCTTGCATCACATGCATCGCGCGGCGCACGCCCGCATGCAGGACGCAGAGTGGGTGCGCCAGCTCAACATGAGCTTCGGCGACGCCGCCTCCGCCGCGTGGGAGATCGATTTCACGCGGAAGCGTCTTGTCGGCGCGCCGCGCCTGGCCGCGCTGCTCGGTCGGCACGTGAGCTATGCCGACATTACCGAACGCGCCTGCTTTGCCCCGAGCGCCGACCGCGCGCTGGTGCAGGCGACCTTCTCGCCCGAGCGCGGGGCGGTGCGGCGCATTTCATTGACCCACGACGTCAAGCAGCCGAACGGCGCGCACATTCGCGTGCGCCACCAAGGGTTCGTGCGTACGGCGCCGGACGGCACGCCGCAACGGCTGACGTGCGTGACGCGGCCGGCGGAAGCGGCCGCCATCGACGCCGCGCCTGTGCAGGAGGCCGCCACTGCATTGGCGACCAGCGCTGAAACGCTGCGGGCGCTGAACAACGAACTCGGCGCGCCCACGCCTGAGCCGGCGCCCGCGTACACATTGCCGGAGATCGTGCGCGCGCTGGCGGAGCACAACGCCGCCATCGCCCGCGGCGTCGCCGATCTGGCGCACGCGCGTCACGAGGCCGACAGCGCCAATCTCGCCAAGTCGCAATTCCTGGCCAATATGAGCCACGAACTGCGCACGCCGCTAAACGCCATCATCGGCTACGCGGAGATGCTGCAGGAGGACGCCGAGGACACTGGCGACTCGGCAACCGTCAAGGACCTCGACCGCATCCTCACAAGCGCCAAACACCTGCTTTCCTTGATCGGCGAGATTCTCGATCTCTCCAAGATCGAAGCCGGCCGAATGGAAGCTGTCGCAGCGCCCTTCGATCCGGCCGCCGTGCTCGCCGAACTCGCCGAAACCATCCGCCCCGCAGCCGCCCAAAACGGCAACGAAGTGCGTTTGCACGCCGCATCGGACGGCGCGCTCGCCAATTCTGACGTATTGAAACTGCGGCAGTGCGTGCTCAATCTGCTCTCGAACGCCGCCAAATTCACCAAGAACGGCGTCATCGAAATCGAGCTCGACCGCCGTGCGCACCATGGCGTCGCTCAACTCTTCGTCACCGTGCGCGATACCGGCATCGGCATGTCGAGCGAACAGCTCTCGCGGCTGTTCCAACCGTTCGTGCAAGCCGACCCCAGCATCACGCAGAAATATGGCGGCACCGGACTTGGGCTCACCATCACTCGCCGGTTGGCGCAATTGCTGGGCGGCGACGTGTTGGTGAAAAGCACGCTCGGCCAAGGCGCGACCTTCACGCTGCACGTCCCGGCCGATTTTGCCGACGCGTCTTTGGCGCTGGGCGCCGCGGCGCGAGTCGACGACTTGCGCGGACCGGCGGACGCGCCGCTGGTGATCGTGATCGAAGACGAACCGGATGCGCGCGAACTCGCCGCGCGCGCGCTCACCCGGGCCGGCTTCTCCGTGCTTGGCGTCGGCGGCGGCGAGGCCGGCCTGGCCATGGCGCGCACCAGAGCGCCGGCCCTGGTGCTGCTCGACATCTTCCTCCCGGACCGCTCCGGCTGGCGGGTGCTGCAGAGCCTGAAAAACGATCCGAAGACGCAGGACATCCCTGTGATCGTGCTCTCGGTGAACGAAGATCGCGCGCAAGCCATGGCGCTTGGCGCGGCTCAGCACATCGTCAAACCGGCCGATCGCGACATGCTGGCGGCGACCGTGATGCGCTATGCGCGCGCGCGGCCGCAAGTTACGGCCGAAGCAGCCGCATCAACGCAGCGCGCGGCGGGTTAGGCCCGAGCCTGCGCCGCCAAAACGCGCGCGACCGTTTCCGTCACCCGCTTGCCGGTCGGGATGTGAAGGAACTCGTTCGGCCCGTGCGCGTTCGAGTGCGGGCCGAGCACGCCGGTGACGACGAACTGCGCCTCCGGAAATTTGGCCCCGAGCATGCCCATGAACGGGATCGAGCCGCCCTCGCCCATCATCGCCATCGGTTTGCCCCAAGCGGCGTGCGACGCATCCTCCAGCGCCGCCTCCAGCCACGGCGCCGTCTTCGGCGCATTCCAGCCCGAGCCTGGCTCCTCGTAGTGAAACGACACCCGCGCGCCATAGGGCGGGTCGGCCTCGAGGATTTCTTTCATCCGCTTGGAGGCCTTCACCGCATCGAGCGTCGGCGGCAACCGCATCGACAATTTGGCCTCGGTGAAGGGGCGCAGCACATTGCCGGCCTTGCCAGGCTCCGGCGCGCCGGCAAGCCCGGTGACCGAGAGCGCCGGCCGCCAGGTGCGGTTCAGCACCAATTCGGCGCGATCGCTGCCCGCCGGCTTCATGCCCTTCACGAACGGAAACTTCTTGAACACTTCATCGCCCAGCGCCTCCGCCGCGACCTTGGCTTGGGCTTGGCGCTCGGCCGGAATGGGCGCACGCAGCTCGTCGACGATGACCTCGCCTGTCTCCACGTTTTCGAGCCGCGTCAGCAATTGGCCCAGGATGCGGAAGCTCGATGGCACCACGCCGGAGGCATCGCCCGAGTGCACGCCCTCTTCGAGCACATCGACACGCAACGTGCCGCCGACCAGTCCGCGCAGCGACGTGGTCAGCCACAGCCGCTCGTAATCGCCGCAGCCGCTATCGAGACACACGACCAGGGACACCTTGCCGATGCGATCGCGCAGCGCATCCATGTAGAAAGGCAAATCCGGCGAGCCGCTCTCTTCGCTCGCCTCGATCACGATCACCGCGCGCCGGTGCGGAACGTTTTGCGCCTTGAGCGCCAACAGCGCCGTCAGCGCGCCGAACATCGCGTAGCCGTCATCGGCGCCGCCGCGGCCATAGAGTTTGTCGCCTTCGAGCACAGGGATCCACGGTCCCTTGCCCTCGCTCCAGCCCGTCATTTCCGGCTGCTTGTCGAGGTGGCCGTAGAGCAGCACGGTGTCGCCGCTGACTTGCCCCGGCACATCGATGAAGATCAGCGGCGTGCGGCCCGGCAAGCGCTCCACCGAAAGCGTCGCGCCCGGCAGCTTCGGTAAATGCTTCTCGGCCCAGCCGACGAAGAGCTCGACCGCTTTCTCCATGTGGCCGAGCTTTTGCCAATCGGGTTCGAACGACGGCGACTTGTTGGGAATGGCGATATAGGTGGTGAGCGTGGGCACCACTTCGGCGTTCCACATTTCGTCGGTGAATTTGCGCAGCGCGGCCTGAACGATCTCAGCCATTGAAGGCTCCCATAAATCTACTGCGCCGCGAGTTCGAGCTGCGGGCGCTGCCGCGCGGCGCGGATGCCGGGGAAGAAGCCGCCGAACAGGCCGACGACGATCGCCACCACAATGGCCGCGACGATCAAGCCTGCGGACAACTCGAACTTGAACACGAGCTGGGTGAAGCCGGAACCCAAGGTCGAAGTCGTGCGTCCGGCGAACGCGACCAGCGCCAGCAGAATGCCCAGCGCCCCGCCCAGCGCCGACAGGATCAACGCCTCGATCATAGTGCCGAAGAACGCCGCCCAGCCGGAAAAGCCGATAATGCGCAAGGTCGCGATCTCGGTCGAGCGCGCCTGCACCGAAGAATACATGGTGTTGAGCGCGCCGGCGAGCGCGCCGATCGCCATCATCACGCCGAGGATCCAGGCGATGAACACGAATTGGCTGGTCGATTGCGAGGCCTGGCGCGCGTAATACTCCCGCTCGCTCAGAATTTCCAAACCGTCGAGGCGCGCATCGCTTTCGGCCCACGTCTTGTAGGCCGTCATCGCCGCGGGCGAGGTGAGCTGCACGCGCATGGTCTGGTAGGTGTTCGGCCGATCGAACAAACTCTGCGTCACAGCGACATCAGCCCACAACTCCGACTCGAACACGGTCCCAGGCGCCTCAAACACGCCAACCACTTGCCACTCGCCGCCGCGAATGCGGATGGTTCGGCCGAATTCGAAGCCGGCGAACTCGCGCAATAGGCCGGCGCCCACCACGATCTCGTTGGTGCCCGGATTGAACATGCGGCCTTCGGTGATAGTCACGCCGCGCCGCAGCGCAACGCCTTCCGGCCCGATGCCGCGGAAGGGCATATTGGCGTTGGTCCCGGTCGAGCGCTTCAGACCGTCGACGATCACCAGCAATTCTCCCGACACCACCGGCGCGCCGTCGCGCTGCGCCACGCCCGGCCCCGTCGAGAGGATAGACAATTGTTCGCGCGACACCACGCTGTTCAATTCGGCGTTGGAGCCTTCGCGGATGATCAGCGCCACGTCGTCGGAGCCCGAACCTTCGACCGTCGCGCGCAAGCCGTTCGCCAGCGCCAGGAAGAACAATAGAACCGCGATGGTCAGCGCCACCGCGACGACGCTCGCCGCCGACATCCAGGCGCGCTGTGGGATCGAGCGCACGTTGAGCGCGGTGACGGCGCCGATCTGGTTCAGCAATGAGGCCATGGCTCTGTGTTCCTAGCGGCGCGCGAAGGCGTCGACGATTTTCATGCGATAGGCCGACCAGGCCGGCGCAAAGCCGGTGATGAGCCCCAGCGCCAAGGCGATGAGCGCGCCCCACAGCACCACGATCGGCGCGAAATTGATCGGCGGCCCCTGCCCGCCGCCAGCGCTGGCGAGCGCGCTCAGCAGGCCCCACGCCGCCAGCATGCCGAGCGAGGCGCCCAAGAGCGCCAGCAGCAGCGACTCGCCCAGCACCATGCGCAACACCCGCGCCGACGAGAAGCCGAGCGTCTTCATCACGCCCACCTCGCGCGTGCGCTCGCGCACGGCCAAAGCCATGGTGGTGCCCACGATCAGCAGGATGGCGATGAACGCGGCGCCGACTACGAGCGTCACCACCAGGCCGATATTGCCCAATTGCGCGGCGAAGGCCTTGTTGAACGTCGCCTCGTCCTGCGTCGAGGTCTCGTCCATGGAATTGGCAAAGCGCTGATCGATCGCGTCGCTGACCTGATCGTTGAGCGTCGCCGATGTGGTGAGGAACGGAATCCAACCAATACGATCACGGCCGAAGGTGATGGTCTCGTTGAAATAATCGTAGTGGATGAGCACGCTGCCGGTCTGCGACGAGCCGGGCGGCGTCGGAATGGTGCCGACTAGGGTAAACTCCCACGTTGAATTTCCGGTGGTGGCATTGGTGAAAATGTTGCTCTTCAGCGGAATGCGCTGGCCGACGCGCCAGCCGAACCGCTCCGCCACCGGCTCGGCGACCAGCATGGCGGTGCGCTCCGAGAAGAACGCATCGCGCTGCGCCGCTGGAATCTGCAAATCTTCGGAATAGACCTGGAAGTAGGTCTCCGGATCGACCGCGAACACCGGCAGGAACCCGCGCGGCATTTCCTGATAATAGCCGCCGAACCAGTTCATGTGGGTGGCCACAGCCACGCCCTCGGTGCGCGCGACCCGATCGTAGTGCGCGATCGGCAGGCTTTCGGTGAAATTGATCTTCGACAGCGTCACCATGCGCGTCGGCAGCGTATTGAAGTTAGAAATCGCGTGATTGAAGCTCAGCATCAGGCTGAAGATCAAAAACGCAATGAAGATCGAGACGGTCAGCAGGATCGTGCGCACCGGCTTGCGCCACAAATTCTTCCAGATCAGCGCGCGATCGTTCATGCCGCAAGCTCCCGCTCGTTGAACTTGCCCTTGTCGAGATGCAGCGTGCGCTTAGCGAACTTGGCGGCCTCGGCGTCGTGCGTGACCATGACAATGGTCTTGCCGAGTTCACGGTTGAGCAATTGCAGCGTCGAGAGAATTTCGTCGGCGGTCGAGCGGTCTAGATCGCCGGTCGGCTCGTCGCAGAGCAACAGCTTGGGATCGGAGACGATGGCGCGCGCGATCGCCACGCGCTGCTGCTGGCCGCCCGACATTTCGCGCGGCCGGTGCTTGGCGCGATCCTCGAGGCCTACGATCTTCAGCGCGGTCGCGACATTGTCGCGCCGCTTCGCCGGCGAGAGCTTGGTCAGCAGCAGCGGCAGTTCGACATTCTGCGCCGCCGTCAGCATCGGCATCAGGTTATAGAATTGGAAGATGAAGCCGACATTGGCGGCGCGCCACGCCGTCAACTTGCCTTCGCTCAGATTGTCGATGCGCTTGCCGTCGAACTCGATCTCGCCCTTGTCGGCCTTGTCGGTGCCGCCCAGCAGATTGAGCAGAGTCGTCTTGCCGGAGCCCGAGGGGCCCATGACGGCGACGAAATCGCCCTGCTCGAAATGCATGTTCAGCTTGTCGAAGATCGCGATCTTCTCCTTGCCGCGCGTGTAGCTCTTCTCGACGTTGGTCAAACGGATAAGGTCGGTCATCAATGTCTCCGGCGAGGCCGTATAGGCTGCTTAGGCAGCGTCGTCCAGGAAACGGACGCTGATCGCCATTTCGGGCAAGATCCGCGGATCGAGCTGGTCGAAGCCGATGCGCACGCGCACCGTGGCGCGGCTGCGGTCGGCCGCCGGGATGGTGGCGATGACGCGCGCCTGGAACACCGTGTCGGGATAAGCGTCGAGCGTCGCTTCGACTCGCTGGCCTTCGCTCACGCGCGCGATGTAGGCCTCGCTGACATCGACCTCGATCTCGAGGCTCGACATGTCGACGATCGTGCAAATACCCGTGCGGGTGAAGCCGCCGCCGGCGGAGATGGGCGAGATGATCTCGCCCGGTTGCGCCGACTTATTGACGACGACGCCCGCGAACGGCGCGCGTATCTCATAGCGCGAAAGCTGCGCCGAAGCGCGCTGCGCATCGCTGCGCGCGGCGTTGCGCTGCGCCAATGCGGACTCGTAGCGGGACTGCGCAGCAGTGAGCGCCGCGTCGCTGGCGAAGCCCTGCTGCGCCAATTGCTGGGTGCGATCGCGCACGCGCTGGGCCTCGGCCAAATCCGCTTCCGCGGCGTTGGCGCGCGCCAGCGCGCTGCCGAGATCGGCCCGCGCCAAGGTCGGCTCCAGAATCGCCAGCACTTCGCCGCGGCGCACGCGCTGACCTTCCTCGATGCGGACTTCGAGCAAACGGCCGGTGACTTCCGCGGCCACTGTCGCCTGCCGGCGCGCCACCACATAGCCGGACGCCACCAGCCCGCCAGCACGCACGCTCTGGCCGGTCGAGGCCGACGCTTCCACAGGCGGCGGCGGTGGCGGCGGCGCGGGTTTAAGAAACCAGCCTGCGGTTCCGCCCACGACCAGCGCCACGGCGCCGACGGCCGCCGGGACCACCCAGGGCGCAAATCCCGCCTGCCCGTCCTCGGAATCGCCCTCGCTGCGCTCGATGCGCAGCGAGCGCAGCATGTCAGATTTCTCGCTCACGGCGGCGCAGGCTCCAGAATCCCCCGCGCAAAATAGGCGCCCGCCGCCCTGCCCGCAACGTGACTCGTCGCACCGGCTTGTGGGCGAGCGTTAACGCTGTTTCAGTTTTGTGAGCTTGGAGCGGGCAGGGGGAATCGAACCCCCGACATTCAGCTTGGGAAGCTGACGTTCTACCTCTGAACTATGCCCGCAGGCCGACCTGAGCGATAACGCATCCTGCCGCGCAGGCAAGAGGCGCCGCAAGGAGCACACGCGCATGACGCATCCGTTGAACCGCCGTCGGCTGTTGGCCGGCGCTGCGCTCTCCGCGCTTTCCGCATGCGCGACGGCCTCCTCCGGCGGGCGCTTCGACCTCATCGTCCGCCGCGGCGAAATTTTCGACGGCGCCGGCGGGCCTTCGCGGCAAGCCGACATAGGCGTCACCGGCGATCGCATCGCTTTCATCGGCGATCTGCGCAACGCCAGCGCGCGCGAGGAGATCGACGCCGCCGGCCAAGCGGTTGCGCCTGGCTTCGTCAACATGCTGAGCTGGGCGACCGAGAGCCTCCTGGTCGACGGCCGCTCGCAAAGCGACATTCGCCAGGGCGTCACGCTCGAAGTCATGGGCGAAGGCTGGTCGATGGGGCCGCTCAACGACGAAATGCGCGCCCGCCAGATCAGCGAACAAGGCGACATCCGCTACGACATCCCCTGGACGACGTTGGGCGAGTATCTGCAGTTTCTTGAGACCAGCGGCGTGTCCTGCAATGTGGCCTCCTTCATCGGCGCCACGACGGTGCGCACCCATGAGGTCGGCTATGACGATCGCCGCGCGACGCCGGAACAGCTCCACGCCATGCAGAATCTGGTGCGCGCGGCCATGCGCGAGGGCGCCCTCGGCGTCGGCTCGTCGCTGATCTACGCGCCCGGCAATTTCGCCGACACCGACGAACTGGTCGCACTCACCGCCGCGGCGCGCGAATTTGGCGGCGGCTACATTTCCCACATGCGCAGCGAGGCCGACCGCTATCTGGAGGCGATCGACGAATTGATCGAGATCGGCCGCCGCAGCGGCGCGCGTGTGCAGATGTATCATATGAAACCGGCCGGCGCCGCCAATTGGAACAAGTCTCAAGCCGGCATTGACAAGATGAACGCCGCGCGCGCGGCGGGCGTCGATGTCAGCGCCAACATTTACACGTACACAGCCGGCGCTACCGGCCTCAACGCCACCATGCCGCTCTGGGTGCAGCAAGGCGGACGCGCCGCCTGGATCGCGAGACTCCGCGATTCCGAGATTCGCGCCCGCGTGTTGGCAGAAATGCGTGCGCCGGCGGTGGGCTGGGAGAATTTGTACCATGCGGCCGGCGGGCCGGAGAACGTGCTGCTGATCGGCTTCAAGAACGAACGGCTGAAGCCGCTCACCGGGCGCTCGCTGGCCCAAGTCGCGCAAGAGCGCGGCGTCAGTCCCGAGGATGCGATCATCGATCTGATCATCGAAGACGACAGCCGCGTCGACGCCGCCTATTTTCTGATGAGCGAAGAGAATATCCGCCGCAACATCGCCTGGGGCTGGACCATGGTCGGCTCCGATGAATCGAGCCAAGCGCCGGAAGGCGTGTTCCTGCGCTCCAATCCGCATCCGCGCGCCTACGGCACGTTCGCGCGCTTCCTGGCGAAGTACGTGCGCGACGAGCGCGTCATCGGTCTGAGCGAAGCCATTCGCCGCCTCACCTTGCTGCCGGCGCAACAGCTTGGCCTGCGCGGCCGCGGTCAGCTGCGCCGCGGCGCCATGGCCGATATTGTCGTCTTCGATCCGGCGGCCATCCAGGATCACGCCACTTACGATCGCCCGCACCAATATGCGACCGGCGTCGCCCACGTTGTCGTCAACGGCGCGGCGGTGTTACGCAACGGCGAACACACCAGCGCCAAGCCGGGCCGGTTCGTGCGTGGGCCGGGCTGGCGCGGCCGCGCCTAACTCAGCGTCCGCGCAGCTGATCGTTATTGTCGATCACCGCGCCCGCGCCTTGCGGAATGTCGAGCGTGCCGACCGCCGCCAGCAAACGCCGCTCGGCGACGACCAGATCGCGTTCGGCCTGCGCCAGCGCGATGCGCGCGGTGAGCAGATCGGCCTCTTGATCAAGCACTTCGACGGTGGAGCGCGAACCGGCTTCTTGCTCCAGACGCACGCCTTCATACGCGAGCTCCGACGCCTCAACCTGTTCGCGCGCCGAATTCACGGCCGCGCGCGCGCTGGCGAGACCGGTCCAGGCGTTGGTGACGCCCTCCTGCACGACGCGCTCCGCCGCCGCGAGATCGAGGTTGGAGGCCGAGCGCAACGCGCGCTGCTGGCGCGTGCGCGACCGAATGGCGCCGCCCTGCAACAGCGGCACCGCCACGCGCACGCCGACCGTATCGGTCGACGCTTCGGAGAGATCATCGTCAAAATCGGCGCCGATTCCATAGCCGCCTTCGAGCGTGACGTTCACCCTGCCCTGCGCCGCGGCGACATCGACATTGGCGTCGGCCAGGCGCGCATCGGCCTGCGCCGCGATCAGCGCGGGATTGTTATCGACGGCGGTCGCAAGCGCGGATTCAAGCGAGGCCGGCAGGCCCATGGCCGCCGGCGGCGCGGCGAGATCGGACGGCGGACGCCCGACCAGGCGGCGATAGGCTTCGACCGCCGCCGCCATCTGCCCCTGCGCCTGCACCAACAGCGTCCGCGCTTGCGCATAGCGCGCTTGCGACTGCGCCACGTCGGTTCGCGTGACGACGCCGGCGTCGAACTGCGCCTGCGCGTATTCAAGCAGAAGCTGCAGGTTGGCGACGTTGGTTTCGCGCGCGGCGACGACGGCTTGCGCCTGGCGCACGTTGGCGTAGGCGCTGGCGACATCGAGCAGCAGCGTTTGGCGCGCGCCTTCGTAGTCGGCGACTGCGCCGGCAATCTGCGCGCGCGCCGCGCGTGTCGAGGCCCACACCCGGCCCGAGCCGAACAAGAGTTGCGAGACGTTAGCCTGCGCCGCCCAGGTTTCGCTTTCGCCGGTATCTGGGATCAGCGGGTCCTCGAAATCGCGATCGGTGCGCCCTGCCGTTCCGACAACGGACAGTTGCGGCAGCGCCTGCGACAAGGCCTGCGGCAACGCTTCGCGCGTGGCGCGCAGCCGCTGGCGTTGGGCTGCGAGCGTTGGGTTGGATTCCTGCGCCGAGACCATGGCCTCGGCCAGCGTGTCCGCGCGCGCCGTACCTAAAGCGGCGCTCATGGCGGCCAGGGAAACCATCAGGATACGCATTAAGGACTTCTTCCTCATTCCGCCGCAGCGCACCGAGTCTGGCGGCGACACCACCAAAGCTCGGTAAATAGTGTCGCAACTTCGTAGCCGCCAGCAACGGAAATAACTAACCGGTTGGCGCGGCGGAAACCCCGAGCGCGCGCCCGGGGCCGATCATGTGTCGAAATGAGTAATGTGCCGCGCCGGATTTCACCAAGCGCGCGATGCGGAGCGGCCGGGTTCCAGAATCAGGAACCCGGCCGCTGCGGCGCCTATTCTCAGTCCCGGCCATGATGACGCGGGCGGGCGGCGTCCGCTTCCTCGCGCGTCACGCGGCCGTCATCGTTGGCGTCAAGGCGGTCGAACATCTGCGCCCCATGCGCGGCGAACTCGGCGCGCGACACCGAGCCGTTGTTGTCCGCATCCGGATTGGGACGATCATGGCGCCCGCCACGCTCGCCGCGGCGGTGGCGTCTTTCGGAAGCCCGCGGCCGTTCCGATTGCGAGATGACACCGTCGCTATTGGCGTCGAGACGGCCAAACATTTCGAGCGGCCGCGCCAGGAACTCATCGCGCGAAATGGCGCCGTCATTGTTGGCGTCCGCGCGCTCGAGATGATGCATGGCTCTTTCGCCATCACCGCGCCCGCCGTGCCGGCCGCGGCGTGGCATTTCCTCGCGCGCAAGCGCGCCATCGCCGTTGGAATCGAGGCGGGCGAACATCGCCGCATGCCCGGCGTCAAACTCGGCGCGCGTCAACATGCCATCGGAATTGGCGTCCGCCTGGAACGGATCCGGGCGGCCCTGCGCCTGAGCCAGGCCAACGGCGCTCATCGCCAGAACCAGCGCGCTCGCGCCCACGATCAAGGTCTTTCGCATCTCTATTGCTCCTCGGGCCGCACCTGAAGGCAGCCTCACTGCGCGCCTTCGATAGCGCGCTGTGTTTTCCTCAGTTGGTCGCGGCTTCGACAAAGTGTGTCAGCCCGGCGGGAACAGCACTCAGTTGCCCGGCCCCTGTCCGCCGATCGGCGGCGCGATCTGTCGGCGCGGCGTCGGCGGTCGCGCCTGGCCGACCAAGCGCACGAACTCAGTGCGCGAAAGCCCCTTGTTCTCATCGGCGTCATAGGCGGCGAACCGCGCCCGCATCTCCGTGTCGAATTCCTGCCGCGTGATGACGTTGTCGACGTTGCGGTCGAAATCCAAGCGATACGGCCCGATCTGCGAGCCGCCCAGCACAAGGTTCGACCAATTGGAAAACTCGATGGGCTGCATCGAACCGTCGGCATTGGCGTCGGCGCGCGCAAACTCACGTGCGAACCCGGCTTCGCTCTCGGCCTCGCTGACGCTCAAATCGCCGTCGGCGTCGAAGCTCACGAACATCAGCGCATCCGCCGAGAGCAGCGCACGGATCGGCGCGGTCCGGTCCGACGAACCGGCGCCGCCGGCGCAGGCGCTCAACGCCAGGGCCGCGCCGGCCGCCGCCGCAAGTGCCCGGATGCTCACAAAGTTCATGCCCGTCCCCTCTTGTTCGAAGCGTGTGCTACGGCCCCCACGAACCGCCCGACCTTGGCGCAGATAAGGCAAATCGGAAAGCTTCGTGTCAAAGTATGTCGCCCCGCCGCCAGCGCCAAGTTTTGGCATGCATCGGTGACGCGTGCGCGGTAGATTTTTGTCAGCGGGCGCCGCACATGACCAAAGATGGCGCCCGAGGACCCCCATATCCTGGTTGTTGACGACCATCGCGACATCCGCGAGTCGCTGGCCCAGTTCCTACGCAAGAACGGCCGGCGCGCCACCGCGGTCGAGAGCGCCGAGGCGGCGCGCAAGGCGATCAAGGAAAACCGCATCGACGCAGTAGTGCTGGACATCATGATGCCCGGCGAGGACGGGCTCTCGCTCTGCCGCCACATCCGCGAGACCCTCCGCATTCCGGTGATCTTGGTTTCGGCGCGCGCGGAAGACCTCGACCGTATTGTCGGACTCGAACTGGGCGCCGACGATTATGTGGTGAAGCCGTTCAACCCGCGCGAATTGCTGGCGCGCATCGACGCGGTTCTGCGCCGCACCTATGCGCTTCCGCCAAACGTCGAGCCGCCGAGCGGCGGCGCGCTCCGCTTCGATCGCTGGACCCTGAAGCTCGCCGAGCGCGAACTGGTCGATGAGGATGGCGCCGCCCACGAGCTATCGACGGGCGAATACCGCCTGCTGCTCACCTTCCTGCAGCGGCCGAAGGTGGTGCTGGCGCGCGACCAATTGCTCGATCTCGCCTTCGACGGCGCCAAGGACGTGTTCGATCGCGCCGTCGATACCCAAGTCAGCCGGCTGCGGCGGAAAATCGAGACGGACGTGCGCTCGCCGAGATTGATCAAGACGGTCTGGGGCGGCGGTTATGTCTTCACCGCGCCGGTCGAGAAGGCGTGATGAACCCGTTCAAGACGCTGACTGGGCGCATGGTGCTGGTGACCGTCCTCGCCGTCATCGTCTCGTACGCGATCGCCTTCGCGATTTTTTCGAACGAACGCGGATCGGCGTTGCGGCGCGCCGCCGAAGTAAGCGCCGCCGAGCGCATCGTCTTCACCGCCGAGCGCCTGCGCAACGTTCCCGCCGAGCGTCGCGCGCTGATTGTCGACTCGACCCGCGACCCGGGGATGCGCTTTTCCGTAACTCCATCGCCCGAAGTGACCGAGGCCGGCGGGTCCAGCGCCGCGCGCATTGCGCGCATCTTGAACGAGCGGTTGGCCGGCGCCGATGCGCGCGCCCGCACGCGGCTCGTCGATGCGCCGCTGCCACATCGCATGCGCCGGCGTTTCGACGAACCTCCGCCGCCAGGCGCACCTCCCCGCAGAGGCCGCGAGGGCAGGCGCATCACCGAGGCCGTCATTTCGATCCGCCTCGACGAGAGTTCTTGGCTGAATGTCTTGGCGCGGCTGCCCGGCCCGCGTCCCGCTCCGACCGGCGTGCTGGCCGGCGCGCTGGCGTCGATCCTGATCGTCGGCCTCGGCGCGGCGCTGGTGGCGCGCCAGATCGGCCGCCCTCTGGCCGATCTCGCCAACGCCGCGCACGCATTGGGCGCCGGTCAGACCAATGTCGCGGCGCCGGTGAGCGGTCCCGACGACGTGCGCCGCGCCTCGGCCGCCTTCAACACCATGGCCGAGCGGCTGGGCCGCCAACTCAACCGCCAGCGGCAGATGCTGTGGGCGTTGAGCCACGATCTGCGCACGCCGATCACCGCCATCCGTTTGCGCGCCGAGTTGATCGAGAACGAGGCCGAGCGCCAACGTCTGCTCGCCTCGGTCGCGGAGATGGAGACGCTGACCGAACAGGCGCTCGCGCTCGCGCGCGCCGGCGCCAGCGAAGAGGCGCGCACGCGCGTCGATCTGGCCGAGATCGCCCGCACGCTCTGCGGCGAACTCGCCGATCTCGGCATCGACATTCGCGCCGAAACTGCCGAGCCGGTCATGTGCGAATGCCGTCCCAGCGAGATCGCCCGCGCCATGCGAAACCTCGCCGAAAATGCCGCCAAGCATGGCGGCGGCGGCGTCCTGCGCGTCTATCGCAACGCGGACAATGAGGCGGTCATCGAAGTGACGGACGATGGCCCCGGCGTCGCGGCGGACTTGCTCGCGCAACTTGCCGCTCCGTTCTTCCGTGCGGATGCGGCGCGCGCGGGCGGCGCGGGCCTCGGGCTCGCCATCGCACAAGCCATCGCCGACAGCCACGGCGGGCGCCTTGTCCTGGAAAACCGCACGCCGCGCGGCTTCCGCGCGGCAATCGCGCTGCCGGGTTAGCTACCGCACCCGCTCGACCCGGTATCCGCGCGCGCGAAACTGCGCCACGAGGCCATCCGGGCCGATGACGTGCCCCGCGCCAACGGCGACGAAATCGACGCCGGCGCCTTGCATTTCGCGCGTCAATTCCTCCATCCAGGCGTTGTTACGTTCCACAAAGAGCGTCCGATATAATTCCGGATATTGCATGCGCGTTTCCTCGATCACGTCGCGCGCCAGCGCCGCTTCGTCGCCACGCTCCCAATGGCGCGACATTGCGCCGATCAACTCATCCACCTGATCGACCTGATCGATCGCCTCGATCAGCATTTCGCGTTGCAGCTCCGGGCTCATGGTCGCGAAGAAGCGATATTGCTGCTCGGCGGTTTCGAGCGCGCGCATGTTTTTGCCGGCGGCGTCGGCATAAGCGTCGAGCGAGCGGTCAACGCCCGAGGCCGGATCGAAGCCGGCACGTAGCAAAGGCGCAACCGTCAGCGTCAGCGCCGCCGCCCAGGGCTGCAAATTTTCCAGCGCTCCAGCGGGCAAGCCAATCTTCGCCACCGCTGCGTCGAGGCGGGCGTTCTCCGATTCGCTCAGCCAACTGGACAGCGGCCGCGATGCGCGCCCGAATTGCTGCGCGAGCCGCTGCGTTTCCGCGTCCGCTTCCGGCGACATGATCAACTCGGTCCAGACTTCGGCGCTCTCATCGACCGCCGCGCGCACGCGCGCATTGCCCCAATCGGCGCCGCGCGGGCGCACATGCACGGTGCCGTAGATATACATGGTCGAATCGTCGTCGCGCACCGCGTAGAGCGCCGGCGTGATCGCGCCCGGCGTCTGCGCGCAGGCGGCTAGCGCCAGCGCGATGAAGGCGGATCTGAGCCTCATCGCCACGGCGCGAAATGCTTCGATAATTTCAGCCCCTGCCCCTGATAGTTCGAGCCGCTCTCGCCATAGAGCCGCTCGACCGGCCCCGACATCGGCTCGAACACCAGCTTACCCACCGGCTGGCCGTCTTCGACGATGAACGGCACGTCGCGCGAGCGCACTTCGAGCACGGCGCGGCCTTCATTCGGGGCCACGCCGAAGCCCGGATCGAAGAAACCCGCATAATGGGCGCGGAACTCGCCGAGCTCCGGCCGGATCGGCGCCATCTCGGCGGCTTCGTCTGGCGCGATCACCACGTTTTCCTTCGACGCGAAAATGTAGAACTGCCCGGGCTCCAGCACGACGCGGCCGCGGCGCGCATCGAGCGGTTCCCAGAAATCGCGCGGATCGTAACCGCCGACGCGATCGAGATCGATCACGCCGGAATGGCGCTTGGCGCGAAAACCGACCGGTCCCTTCAGCGAGAGATCCATGGTGAAATCGATCTCGCGTTTGGGATGCGGCGGACCGCGGCGCAGCCGCACTTGGCTCAAGCGCGTGCCGGTGCGGACCAGCACCGAGAACGTGCATGGGCTGATCTCCGCCCACATCGGGCCGTGATAGCCCATCGGAATGGTGTCGAACGATTGGGCGCCATCGGTGATCAGGCGCGTGAACACGTCGACGCGCCCGGTCGAACTTTTCGGATTGGCGGCCGCATGCATGTGCGGCGGCAGCGTCAGTTCTTCCTGCACCTGCACCAGATAAACGCAGCCTGTCTCCAGCACCGCGCCTTGGGTCAGATCGATCTTGTGCATGACCAGTTCGCCGTCGAGACGGTCGGCCACCTTGGCGCCGGCGCCCGGCAGGAAACTGGCGCGCAGCCGGTAGGCGGTTTCGCCGAGGCGCAGATCGAGGCTCGCCGGCTGAATCTGGTCGTTCAGGAACGGCGCATCGGCCGCGATCCAGCCCTGCTTGATCGCCTTCTTGATCTCGGTGTCGGAGAGAACGCCGTGGGAAGCGGTCATCTCCCCCTCCTCTTGAGAGGAGGGGGTCGGGGGGTTGGGTGAACCTGGACGCCTGGTGACTCGCACATTCGAGCCTTCGCTAGCACCGAACCGCCCGCGCTTCACCCCACCCCCTGCCCCCTCCCCTCGCGGGGAGGGGAGGAGAACCCTTTGTTCGGCGCTCCGGCGCCGGTACAATCGTCCCCATGTACGAGCAGGAAACCGCCGGCATGATCGTGCGCGTGGCGCCGCAATTCCTCCCCGAGGAATCGCGGCCCGAGGACGGCCGGTTTGTCTGGGCCTACACAATCGAGATCGAGAACCGCCGCCCTGACGCCGTGCAGCTGATGTCGCGTTTCTGGCGCATCACCGACGAAAACGGCGCCACCCAGGAGGTGCGTGGCGACGGCGTCATCGGTTTGCAGCCGGTGATCGAGCCCGGCCAGAGCTTTCGCTACACCAGCGCCGCGCCGCTGGCGGCGCCCTCCGGCATGATGATGGGCGCCTATTCGATGCAGCGCACCGCCAATGGCGAAGCCTTCGACGTCAAGGTGCCGCTGTTTGCGCTCGATTCACCGCACGTTTCCAGATTGGCGAACTAGCCATGCCAAGCTTCCTTCAGATTGTGGCTGCGGGCTTGGTCCTTCTGGTCGCCGTGGCCCTAATTCGCTCGCTTATGCGCATAGGAAAGTCAGCTGTCGATTTGCAAAATGAAGCTGACCTTCTCGCTGCCGACGATGCTGCGTTCATCTATACGACGCAAATTGCGCTTCTGGAAATCAGAATTTTTGAGGGCAGAATTTTTCGGGATGCAATTGCAGACTCGTATTCCATAGAGGTCGCTGCGGCCACTTGGTATGCCTACGAGAAGCGGAAATCACCAGGTCTACCCTTGAGGGCCAAGCAAGCACTTCGAGGGCGATTGACGAGTGCAGTCTTGCGACTGTCTCGCAAGGCAAGCAAACACCCCATTCAATTAAATGACCTTCAAGATCTCTTTCCGCGCCTTGATTGTGAGGACGCGAACATCGACGAAGCAGCAATTGAAGACTTCTACGCTGCAACCTCCGCCAAGTTTCGCTGACGAGAATCTGTATGCCTCACGCTGCCTTCAGCGACGCCATGCGCCGCATCGTCACCGGCGACGGCCCCGACGGCCGTTCGCTCGTCATCGTCGACGGCCCGCCCTCGGGCGAAATGGGCGATCCCACCATCGGCGGCTTGTTTGAAATCTGGCACGAAGCGATCGGCGAAAAGCTCGATCCGCGCGATGCGCGCGACCGTGGCGAAACGCAGCCCCTGCTCTCGCCCGACAAAGGCAAGGTGAAAGTGCGCTGGTTCGCCATTGCGCCGGCGCCGGAAGGCGCGCCGCGCGACGCGATCAACGCCGCCGTGCGCCAACGCTTCGCCGAGTTCGGCGCCGCCGATCATCTGCGCGATCAGAACCGCCACCCGGCGATGCATCAGACCGACACGCTCGACATCATCTGCCTGATCAGCGGCGACGCGTCGCTGGTGCTCGACGACAGCGAAGTTCGGCTGAAACCCGGCCAGATCGTCATCCAACGCGGCGTCAGCCACGCCTGGACCGCGCATGGCGGCCCGGCGCTCTTTCTGGCGGTCCTGATCGATCGCGAGATGCTGCGGAACTCGCCAGGCGTTGGGCATGGCTAGGGACACCACTTTCGACTATGCCCGCGCGCTGCTGCGGCTGGGCGTGCTGCTGTTTCTCTTCGGTCTCTTCACCGGCTTCGCCGTGCCGATGCTCGCAATGCCGCGCATGGCGCTGGCGAGCCATCTTGAGGGTCTGATGAACGGGCTGCTGCTGATGGCGCTCGGACTGATGTGGCCGCGCCTTGTGCTCGGGCCGCGCGCGCAAGCGCTGACGTTTGCGCTCGCCGTCTATGGCGCTTTCGCCAATTGGCTGGCTACGTTGATTTCTGCGATCACCTGCGCAGGCGCGATGATGCCGATCGCCGCCGCTGGCCGCACCGGCGAAGCGGCGCCGGAGGCGATCGTGGGTTTTCTACTCGTCAGCCTATCGCTAGCGATGGTCGCGGCGTGTGTGCTGGTGCTGTGGGGATTACGCCGCGCCGCAGCGACGCGAGGCTAGGCGCGCTCGACCAGAGCAGCGAAGCAGCCGCGCCTCGCGTAATGCGCATGAATGTAGGCGACGCTTGGGTTTTCGAAGAAGCGCTCGATCAACGCCGCAGCGTCGCGCCCTTCGACCAGATCGGCTTCGACCATCATGTGGCCCGCATCGAAGCCGCGCAGCGACAGCGTGCGCCGCGCCATGGATGGCGGGATGATGTTTGCACCCTCGAAGCGCCGCGTCGTCTCGCGAACGAAGATCGGCCCCTGCTGGCGATAGGGCGTGTCGGCGCCTTGATGAGTATGGTTGAGCAGCAATACGGTTTCGCCGACGCAGGCATCGTCGAGCGAAACGCGGCAGGGTGCGGCGTTCTCCTGCGCAATGGGCACACGCACGGCGCCGTTCGCAGAGAGCTCGGCGTCGCTCAAAGCGTGGAGATGGGCGAAGGGAGCGGGATCGAGCCCGGAAATGCGAAAAGCCATGCACGCACTCTGCTTCAATTCGCCGACGCGCGCTCGCCGCAATCGGACCTTATGTTGCGTGCATGCGTCTCAACCAAATCACCGCGCCGGCTGCCGATCTCGACGCCTCGATCGCGTTCTATCGGCTGCTGGGCTTGAGATTGATCGTGAAGAGCCCGCATTATGCGCGCTTCGAATTGCCCGAGGGCGATGCGACGTTCTCGCTGCACATCGTCGAAGGGCCGGTCGCGCGCGAGAACGCCCCGCACCTCTATTTTGAGTCTTCTCAGCTCGATGCCGAGATCGCGCGACTCAAAGCGGCTGGCGTGAGCTTCGAGCGCGAAGCGACGATGCAAACCTGGCTCTGGCGCGAAGCCTGGCTGCGCGATCCGGCCGGCAATGCGATCTGCCTTTACCACGCGGGCGAAAACCGCCGCTTCCCGCCATGGCGGCTGAAGTCCGAGAGTGACAGCTAGAAGTTTTCCCAGCCCTCCCAGAGGCCGGCGAAGCCAATGGTGCCGACGAAGGCGATGATGGCGAGGATGGTCAGGATGCCGATGGTGAGCAGCACCAAAGCCCCGATCCAGGAAATGCGCGAGAGCAGCAGCGCGGTGTCGTCGCGTTCCTGCTGAGCCTGGCCGGCGCCGATGACGCCAAGCACGAAGGCGGCGATGGTCGGCACGAACGGAATGACGAAACTGGCGACCAGGCACACCAGTCCGATAATGCCGAGAATGCGCGAACTGCTCTGCGTGCCGGTGAAGGCCGAACTGGCCCCCGGCACCGCGAACACGCCGCGCGCCTGGCCGCCCTCCTCCACATAATCGACGATCTGGCCGGGCGAGGGCGTCCCCGCCGAACGCCACTCGGTCAATGGAAATTCCAGGCGCCGGTCATCGGCGCCGAGGAGAACGCCGCGCCCGTCATGAACGCCGAGGATTGTGCCACGCATGATTTACGCCATAGGGGGCGCCTCGGCGGCGGGCAACCTTTGATTTGACGCGCGCGATGAGGTTCGCTTGAACGCAAACCATGGAGCACCTCATCGAGGGATACCGGACCTACCGCGAGAAGCGCTGGCCGGAGCTGCGCAGCTTGCACCGCGTGCTGGCGGAGCGCGGGCAGTCGCCGAAGACTTTGGTGATCGCCTGCGCCGACAGCCGCGTCGACCCCGCGACCATCTTCAACGCCAGCCCGGGCGAGCTGTTCGTGGTCCGCAATGTCGCCAATCTGGCGCCGCCGTTCGAGGAGGCGCCTGGCTTTCACGGCGTCAGCGCCGCCATCGAGTTCGCGGTCAAGCAGCTTAAGGTGAACACCATCCTGGTTCTAGGCCACGCCCAATGCGGCGGGGTGGCGGCAGCGCTCGAAGATCGCCCCCGCGACCCCCACTCCTTCCTCGACGCCTGGATCAGCCTCCTCGACACCGCCAAGGCCCGCATTCCCCAAGAAGGCGACCGCGCCGCCGAACTCGAGCACGAAAGCATCCGCGTGACGCTCGAAAACCTCGCCACCTTTCCGTTCATACAGGAGGCGATGGCGAGCCGCGGGCTTAACCTTATCGGCATGCGTTATGGCGTGGCCGACGGCGGACTGGAGCTTTTAGATACAGCCACAGGCGCCTTCAAAGCCGTGGTTTGACGCGAATTCACAGTAATGGCGTGCCGAGGCCGCTGGCACGATTCTTGTTCCATGCTATGGCGGAGCCCGGTGGCAGGCTGGGACGGTGGCGCAGGAGACGTCATGGCGGACGTGCTCATCGTTTGTGTCCGAGAGGACGAACCGCAGGCCAAGGCGCTTGCGGACATGTTCGAGGCTGCCGGCTTCTCGATCGGCGGCGCCCCGGCGAGCGACGGCGCTTTGCGCTCGAGCGGCGCCGGCGTCGTGGTCTGGTCGCAGGCCTCGATCCGCTCGCGGCCGTTTCTCGATGCGGCGCAGCGCGTGATCAACGCCAACAAGGCGGTGGTCGCCAGCTTGATCGAACCGCCGCCGCCGTCCTCGATCGGCTCTTCGCCAGCCTTCGATCTTTCGCACTGGGATGGCGACCCCAACGATCCGGCGCTCGATCCTTTGTTCTTCGCGGTCGACCGCATGGTGAACACCGCCCGCGCCGGCGTCGGCGCCGGCCCGCGCGAAGCATCCGATTACGATCCGCCGCCGCGCAGCGCGCCGATCAGGGCCGAACCGCCGCCGCGCCGGCAAGAGCCTGTCTATCGCGCGCCGCCGCCGGAGCCGGCGAGCTTCCGCGTGCCGCCGTCGTCCGATCCGCTTGGCTCCGAAGCCGAGCACTGGCGCGCCATTCGCGACAGCCGCAATGCTTCCGACTTTATGGATTATCTGGCGCGCTACGGCCCCGACGGCGCTTTCTCGGAAGTCGCCGAACTGCGCTTGAAGCAGCTTGCCGGTCCGGGCGATGCGCGCATGCCGTCGCCGGCGCCCGCGCGTGCGCCGGCGCGGCCGATGACGCCGCCGCGCACGGACGCGCCGCGTCGCGCCGAAGCGCCGCAAAGACATGCCGATGCGCTGCCGCCGACGCAGCGCCGACTCGAGCCGCCGCGGCGGCCGCTGATCGAAAGAGATTACACGCGCGACCTGCGCGATCCGCCGAAAGGCCAAGGCGGGCCGCTGCGCGCCATCGTGCTGATTGCGCTTTTGGGCGGCGCCGCTCTGATCGGCGGCTTGTATTTCGGCGGCGGCCTGAGCGGCCCCGCGCCGGAAATGCAACAAGCGGAAGCCGCGCCCGCGAGCGATCCGCTCGCTTCCGGTTTCTCCGACGTGGAAGAAGCGCCGAGCGTGCCGCTGTCGCAGGCGGTCACCGATCGTCCCGACCGGCCAATCGCCGCCGCGCGTCCTGAGCGCCAACGCGAGCCCACGCCCGAACGCACCGTCGAGCGTTCGCCGCCGGCCTCCTCCTCGCCCGCGGCGACGACGCAAGTCGCCAGCGCCAGTCCGCCGAGCGGCGGACCCGTGCCGCTGTCGCCGGGATCGCTTCCCAGCACCACCGTGGTTCCGTTCGAACCGCCGCCGCTGCAGACCGCCAATGTCGAACCCAGCATTGTCGGGCCGCCGATCCAGGCCACGCCGCCCGGCGCGGTGACGTGGGCGCAGCGCCCGACTGCGCGGCGCATTGCCGAACTTTATCCGCAGCGCGCTTTGCGCGAGGGCGTCGGCGGACGCGTGGTGCTCAATTGCCGGGTGCTCGGCGATCTCACGGTGAGCTGCTCGGTGGCCTCGGAAACGCCTGTCGGCGCAGGCTTCGGCGCTGCCGCCTTGCGCGCCTCCAGCAGCTACCGCGCCAACGCCACGCTCTCCGACGGCGCCAACGCCGTCGGCACGACGACGCGCATCGCGGTCAACTTCCAAGCGCCGCAGTAACGCGCGGCGGCGGCGCTCGGGTCAGGGCTGCATGCGGCTCGGGGACGCCTGAAAATCTACGAACTGACACGCCAGCGGGCGTACATCGCCAGTGGGACCTGGGCGTGTGCGATCGCAGGCGCCTGGCTATTGCATTCTCTCGTAATAATGCCGCAAGCTCGGGTCGAGCCGGAGCGCTCGCGCAAAATCGGCCTCTGCCTGCGCCGTATTGCCGGCGCGCCGATGAAACAGGCCCCGGTCGAACCAAGCGCGCGCATCTCGGGGATTGAGGCGGATCGATTCATCAGCATCGCGGAACGCCTGCTCGCGGTTGCCTAGGTTCCAGAGCCTGGCGGCGCGCTGCCCCCATATCTCGGCATCGTTCGGTCTAATGCGGATCGCTTGATCATAGTCCGCGATGGCCGCGGCGTCGTCTTGCTGCACAAACGCGCGGCGGACGTATGCTTCGAAGTTGTCAGGATCGAGCCGGATCGCTTCGGAATAGTCCGCCATTGACCCGCCGTCGAACCGCACCGAGCCGCGCCCGACATAAGCATTCGCGTTTCGCGGATCGAGCCGGATGGCTTCATTGAAATCGGCGAACGCCTGATTCTGATCACCGTTCACATTGGCCAAGCCGCGCTGATAGTAGAAGTTGCTGTCCTGTGACTGCGCGTGCGCGGCGCCGATCGAAGCGAGCGCAAGTGCGAACAAGGCTGCTAAGGTGGATCCATTCTTGAATCGCATGTCCGCTCCCACAGGAACCAAGTCGCACATGGGAATGTGAGGAAAGGGCGTCTGTCAATCCCCGGGGTCGGGGCCTCTCCGTTGCTCGCTCCTGCGGTGCGCGTCCCGTGAGAATCTCACCGAAGCACCTGATCGCAATGGTCCCAGCATGCGACGCCCACGGCGAGACGTTCCGGTTCGCCATAAGCTCGCCGCGATGGGCCTTCTTCTTGTATCCCGTGTGAACGGGAGGAAAGCATGCGACGGTTGGTGCTGGCTGCCTTGGCGGCGCTGGTTTTGACGGGATGCCAAAGCCTCTACGACGACGCCGCGATGCACGATTGCGACACCAGCACTCAGTCCGGCCGCGACCGCTCGGACTGCTATGACCGCGTCGAGCAAAATAGTCGCGAGCGTCGCAACGCGGACCGCGACAACCAGAGTTAGGATCGCTGCGCCGACGCATGCCGCCAATCAAGTCGCCCGTGGCGGAGCGACGGTTTCAGCGCAGCGCTTACAGATTGGAGCGCGCGGCCTCCGGCCGCGCCGGAGGCGACGCGCTCCATGTTTTGGACGATAGCCTCTCCCGACGGAGCGAGGAAGCGCCCGACCCTAGTTCGTGATCCGCAGCTGGCCGATGCCGGTGCCGATCGCGTCGAAGGCGTCCTGCAATTCCTGCGCGTTGTCGGCGCTGAAATAGTGTTCGCCGTCCTGAGTGACGCAATCTTCCAGCAATTGCTCGGCCGTGCCGCCGGCGGTGATGTCGTAGCCGATGGCGTAGATCTCGATGCCGAGGTTGCGGATGGTCTCGCAGAGCGCCAGTTGGCGCGCGTTGATGTAATTCACGGCCGAAGAAGAGCCGCTGATGCCGCTGCGTTGCCAAGTCGAGGCGATAGCCGGGTTCCAGGTCACGGTCGAGCCGGAGACGGTCGGCACCTGCGCGTTCTGATAGGTGCTGTAGAGGCTGCGATAGCCCAAGCCGGCATAATCGGAGGCCAGCGCCGAGTTGTTGTTGTTGAGCGAGGTGTTGTCGCCGTCGGTGAACAGCACGATCACTTTGCGCACCGGATCGTTGGGATCGTTGTACGGACGGCCTTGCGTGAACGGCGCGCCGGGCGAGATCACGCGCCAGGCCCAAGCCAGACCTTCGATCTGGTTGGTGCCGCCGCCGTTCCAATGCACCATGTTCTGGATGGCGTTGACGACGGTGGTGCGGCTGGTGGTGAGCGGCTGGATCGGCGTCGGGCAGCCGCGATTGGGGCCAACGCCGCTGGTGTTGCTGGTGTTGACGCTGACCGGCACGCCAGCGCGATATTTGTAGACAGAAAGCGTGCGCACGACGTGGGTGGCGGAGTTAGCCGTCCACGACGGGCTGCCGGAGAGCGCAAGCGGGTTGGTCGTGTCGTACGTCGACGAGGTGATCCAATTGTTGGCGGGGCTGGAAACGTCGCCGCCGTCGTCGAGCGAGAAGAACGGCACCCAGCGCGTGGCGGGCGTAGCGGCGCTCGGCGCATCGTCGGTGATGTCGTAGGGCGGCGGGCGCATCTCGACGCAACCGCCCCATTGCGCGTTGCTGGGGAGGTTACTGTACAGCGACCACATGTTCACGCTCGCGGGCGAGAACGCGTAGCACCGGCTGGTGTTGGTGTAGCCGCTGGGATTGCTGGCGCTGCCCTTGATCCAGCGTACTTCGAAACCGCCATAGGTGGTCGGATAGGCGCTGCCCGTGCAGACGCCGCTGCTGGTTCCCGTCGAGGTGGCGCGATAGCCGAGATAACGGCCTTCCAGCATCGCGCCATTGTACGGATTGGTTCCGGTCGTATCGAGCCAGGCGCTGTTGCCCGTGCCGATGTTCACTTGCGCCACGAATGGCACCAGGCCGACGCTGACGGTGTCGCCGTCGAGGCCGAGCAGGAAGCTCGCCAGATCTTCCGCGCCGTCGCGCAGCGCATCCATGTCGTTCGACATCGAGCCGGTGTTGTCGAGCGCGAGCACGACTTCGATCGGCGGGCTGGCGCTGGCTTCGGCTTCGGCTTCGACGCCGATGATCCAGTCGTTGTCCTTGATGATGCCGGCGAGACTGACCGGCATCGGCGCGCGCGCTTCGACCCGGTGACCGCCGTCAGGCAACTCCTCGACTGAGAAGCTGACGTTGGAAATCATGTCTCCGACTTCGGCGTCGAAGAAGGCGCGCGCCGCCTCCGTGCGGGCGGCCATGGAGAGGTTGGCGCTACGCTCGGCCACCAGGGCCGCGCCGTCGGCGGCGTTCTGCATGGCGGTGCGGATGGCTTGGGCGCGGGTGAAGTCCACCGACATGCCGACCAGACCGATCAGCACGGTGCCCATCAGGCCCCACATCATGGCCACGTTGCCGGATCGGTTGCGCCCGAAGGCGCTTGCCGCAGACCGTGTAGTGAACCGCTCGCTTACCATTTTCCGCCCCAAAAACGGACCTTTAGGAAGTCCTCCGGGGTATCAGATCGCGCTTAACATCCGCTTTGGAAGCGTGGTGAACGGCCAATTTCCCCCTTGATCGAATATCAATAAGATACTATGATGATATCATCTCGATGTCAGGAGAGGGAAAATCATGGTCGCCGCCGCGCTGAATCGAACGCAAGAACGCAAAGCCAACACCTCAAATGGAGGCCTGATGCTGTTGGTCAGCCTGGTGCTGCTGGTCGCGTTGATCTGGATGGTGATCGAGCTGATCGCCGCCGAGAACGCAGTGAACGGCCTGGGCACGATCGTCACGGCCATCGCCTTCTGCTTGGCGATCAGCGGCTTCTACACGCTGCAGCCCAACGAGGCCGCCGCCATCACCCTGTTTGGCAATTACAAGGGCACCGACCGTCAGCCCGGCCTGCGCTGGGTGCTGCCCTGGTACTCGAAGAAGAAAATCAGCCTGCGCGTGCGCAACGTCACCGGCGAGAAGCTCAAGGTTAACGACAAGCGCGGCAACCCGATCGAAATCGCCGCCGTCGTCGTCTGGCGCGTCACCGACACCGCGCAGGCGCTGTTCGACGTCGACGCCTATCAGACCTTCGTCGACATTCAGATCGAAACCGCGGTGCGCGAGATCGCCTCGCACTTCTCTTACGATCATGCCGAGCATGACGAGCCGACCTTGCGCGGCGACGCCGATCAGGTCTCGACCCTGCTCCGCGAGAAGCTGCAAGAGCGCGTGGCGGTCGCCGGCGTGGTGATCGACGAGACCAAGCTTTCGCACCTCGCCTATGCGCCGGAAATCGCCAGCGCCATGTTGCGCCGCCAGCAAGCCGAAGCCGTGCTCGCCGCGCGCCGCTACATCGTGCAAGGCGCGGTCGAGATGGTGCAGCATGCGCTCGAGCAATTGTCGGAACGCGACATCGTCAAGCTCGACGACGAACGCCGCGCCACCATGGTCTCGAACCTGCTGGTGGTGCTCTGCGGCGATCGCGACGCGCAGCCGGTGGTGAACACGGGCTCGCTGTACCAATGATGATTCATCAGCAGCCATGCGCACCCCCTCCCCTTGAGGGGAGGGGGCAGGGGGTGGGGTGTCACTCCAGCGCTCGGCTTGCACGGCGCCAGAATGCGTCGGCCCGCAAGAGCAGCGGCCTTTCGGGACTTGGCATGGCGCGCGTGGCCGCAAGCAACCCGGTTCACCCCGCCCCCTGCCCCCTCCCCTCAAGGGGAGGGGGAGAGTTGCGCCATGGCTGAACGCAAATCCTTCGCGCTGCGGCTCGATCCCGCGCTCCATGACGCGATCGCGCGCTTGGCCGCCAACGATCTCAGGAGCGTCAACGCCGAGATCGAGTTTCTGCTGCGCGAAGCACTGAAGGCGCGTGGGGTGCAGATCGAAGCAAAAGACGAACGTTCAGGGGAAGCATCATGACCACGACCAACAAGGCGATCGCGTTTCTCGCGCTCGCGTTCGCCATCACGTGGGCGATTGTCGGCGCCGGCTGGGCGATGGGCTTGCACAACACCCAACAGACCGCCGTGGCGGTGCTCGCCGCTTCCATGTTCGGGCCGTCGATCGCCGCGGTCATCTGTGCGTTCGCGTTCGAGAAAAGCCGGCGCAAGGAAGCGCTTGGTCTCTTCTTCAAACCGACGCTGTGGTGGCTGTGGGCATGGCTGATCGCGCTGGCGATCGCGTTCGGCGCTTCGCTTGTCACCGTGCTGGCGGGGCAAGCGGAGTTCGCCGACATCGGCGCGAACTATCTTGAGCAATCGCGCGCGGCGGCGCCGCAATATGCCGAACAAATCGATCAAGCTGCGCAAATTCCCGGCCTTTCCTGGATCATCCTCGCGCAGGCCGCCATTCTCGGCGCCTTGATCAACACGCCGATCTTGCTCTTGTCAGAGGAACTCGGCTGGCGCGGCTATCTCTACGATCTGTGGCGGCGCTTCGGCTTCCTGCGCTACACGCTGGCGACCGGCGCGATCTGGGGCCTCTGGCACGCGCCGGCGATCTATTTCTTCGGCCTCAACTATCCCGACCACCGCCTGATCGGCATTCCGATCTTCATCGTCTTCTGCGTGCTGTTCTCGTTCCCGTTCACCTTGGTGCGCGATCGCGGCAAGTCGCTATTGCCCGCGGCCATCCTGCACGGAACCGGCAACGCGGTTGGCGGGGTGGCCATGTTGGGGCTCAGCCAATCGGACTTCCCGTGGGCCGGCGTGGTCGGGATTGGCGGTTTCGTGATGTTGGCGCTTGTGGCGGCTGGGTCTTGGGCGCTGGCCGGGCGGAAGCCTGCATCTTGACGAATGATAGCAATGCTATCAACTTGAGACCATGGCCACGCTGCTGATCCGCAACCTCGACGACGCCGTGCGCGACAAGCTGCGCGTGCGCGCTGCCGAGCATGGGCGCTCCATGGAAGCCGAGGCGCGGGAGATTTTGGCGGCGGGGGTCGTGCGCGAAGCGATCAGTGAAAGTAGCGCCGACTCCGGCGCGGACTTGTGGGAGCGGCTCAGAAGCGTGTTTTCGGACATCGGGGGCGTCGACTTGCCGGAGTTCCCCGCCGAGCCCTACGCGCCGCGCGCGGTGTGGGACGACCCTGAGCGCGAAACCAAGGAATGATCGTCCTGGACACGAACGTTGTGTCAGAGGCGTTCCGTCCGGATGCCGCTGCTCGGGTCAAGGCCTGGTTTGCATCGCAGGCAGCGCAAGATCTCTTCGTCTGCGCGCCGGTCATGGCTGAACTTCGCTACGGCATCGAGAAGATGGCGCAAGGCGCGCGACGCGCCGACTTCTTGAACCGCTATGCGGCGATCAGGGACCAGTTCCGCAATCGCATTCTCGCCTTCAATCTCCGCGCCGCCGAGACCTTCGCCGAGATTGTCGTCGCTCGCGAGCAGACCGGCGCGCCGATCGCGCCGCTCGATGCGCAGATCGCAGCCATCGCGAGGTCGCAAGGCGCTACCCTGGCGACCCGCAATCTCAAGGACTTTGCCGGCTGCGGCGTGACGCTGGTCGATCCGTGGGCGGAGTGAGCAAGACTAGATTCTCAGCTATGAGTCTGCAGAGATTTCTAGAACGCCCGATCCAGGAGTCCTCAGAAACTCGGCAATTTCGGTGCTGTGTCGCAAGATAGCATCGGCGATGGCGAGTGTGGGCGCGTTTGGCAACCGGATGAGAACAAGCTTGGGCGGCGGACCGGCGCGCTCAACGAGGACGCGGAAATCGTCATCCTTGGACAGTAGGGCAAGGCCTTCAGCAAGCGCACGCGCGTGAATGACGGGATCGTCGGCCGCCAATAGGTCGAAATCGGCGACGTGGCGACAACCCGGAAAGCTCGGCTCAAGCGAATGCTTCAGCCGACGAGACAAATTCTCGTCAATGAGAAAGGTCACTCCGCCGCCACGCCGGCCACCCGGCGTTCGCGGTCCGCTGCGAAGGCAAGCACGGCGCGGATGTCGTCATGCGTCAGTTCAGGAAAATCGGCGACGATCTGGTCTGGCGTCATGCCGCCAGCCAGATACTCAAGCACGTCGTAGGCCGTGATCCGCATACCGCGGATGCAGGGCTTGCCAGAGCGCTTGCCGGCCTCGAACGTGATGAAATCGCGCCAGTCCACGAGCGCAAGGGTGCGCTCGCGCTGGTCTGAATTCAAGCCTCCGCCTCTCCGAGGCGGCTAACCGCTTTTGCTAGTCGAACTGCTTGTCCCCCGCTCCCCTCCCCGCTAAGCACGCCTGATCCTCCGAAGGATCGATTCCCAGGCCGCAAGAAGCGGGCGGAGACGCATGCCGAAACGAACCGACATCAACTCGATCCTGATCATCGGCGCGGGGCCGATCATTATCGGCCAGGCCTGCGAGTTCGATTATTCCGGCGTCCAAGCCGTGAAGGCGCTGAAGGCCGAGGGCTATCGCGTCATCCTGGTCAATTCGAATCCCGCCACGATCATGACCGATCCGGGCTTGGCCGACGCCACCTATGTCGAGCCGATCACGCCCGAGA
>FKKE01000571.1_pt1 | contig 32583 bp, 36 predicted proteins | sample 1106331 | NCBI WGS metagenome assembly FKKE01 (sample SAMEA3931202, study PRJEB13176) | freshwater metagenome | biome: Drinking water system; feature: drinking water; material: freshwater | place: China | collected 2013-02-06
AGGTGGTGATGCCGGCGCAGAGTAGGGGCGCGGCGGCGTCGAGCGGGAGCTTCTTCGGTATCCGCAGGACATAGCGATGGTCCACGACGATCTGCGTGGAATAGCCGCCGAAGGTCGGCGTCTTTTGATCCATCTCCGTACCGTTGTAGGTCCAGGCCACGTGGGTGTCGCAATATTGCTCCTCGCCCCGCTTGCAGGCCTTGCAGGTGCGACAGGAATCCACGAAACAGCCGACGCCGACCGCGTCGCCGACCTTGAAGCGCTTCACCTTCGCGCCGACCTGGGCCACCGTGCCGACGATTTCGTGTCCCGGCACCATGGGGAAGATCGCGCCGCCCCATTCGTCCCGCGCTTGGTGAATGTCGGAGTGGCAGATGCCGCAGTAGCGGATGTCGATCAGGATGTCCTGTGCTCCCGGTTCCCGTCGTTGGAAGGTGAAGGGCGCCAGGGGGGCGCCGGCGGTTATTGCCGCATAGCCACGCGTGTCTCGCATATCTCCTCCCTCTTGCAGGATGGTGAAAAAGCCCGCGCCGAACGGTCTTGTTGACCATCCTGGGTGTTGTGTGAAGAGTACTTGTATGGGGAAAGCGTGGATGATGCAAGTGCTTGTTTTCGTGGATTGCCGCCGACCGTTGCGTCCTTTTGGCTCCTCCTCCGTCTCTAGGGATAGAGGCCGGCATGGTGCCGGTTCCCTACACAGGAGGTGATCCCATGAGACCCCATCTGTCGCTCGATGTCCGCAACGTGCCCGCTTCGGTGGCTTTTTACGAAAAGGTCTTCGACGTGAAGCCTCAGAAGCAGACGGCCGACTATGCCAAGTTCGACCTGGCGGAGCCGGCCCTGAATTTCTCCCTCGTCGGCGTTGCCGGCGCGGTCAGCGCCGTCAATCATCTGGGCATCGAGGTGGCGTCGGCCGAGGAGATCGCCACCTGGAAAACCCGCCTGCAAGAACGGGGCGTGCTGGAGCGGGTGGAGGAGAATACCGCCTGCTGCTTCGCCCGGCAGGACAAGCTCTGGTTCACCGATCCGGACGGCAACGCCTGGGAAGTCTTCACGGTGCGCGAGCAGTTGGCCGTCTCGGGCCCTCTGGCGCAAACAGGATGCTGCGTCCCCAAGCACCACACCAGCCCCCACGAGTCGGCGGCCGGCCCGGTGACTTGCGCGGCCTCGTGAGGGGCTGTAACGTAGGCCGCGGTGCTTGACGAGGCATCCATGACGCAGGATACCCAGACAATCTGGAAACAGGTGCACGACGGGCTTCGGGCCTTTGTCGCCAAGCGGGTGGCGAATGAAGCCGAGGTCGACGACATTCTGCAGGAAGTCTTTCTGCGGATGCACCGGAAGCTGGAGGGGCTCGACGATCCGCGCCGGGTCGTGTCCTGGCTCTATCAAATCGCCCGCCACGTCATCGTGGACCACTACCGCCGGCCGGCCCGGCGCCGCGAGGTGCCGGCCGGCCTGGCCGGGGACGTGGATCGGGCCTATCCGACGGCCGCCTCGGATCCCCTGCGCGCTTCCGGGGAGGCCGCACAGCATCGCACGGAGCTGGCGGCCTGCCTGCGTCCGATGATCGCCCACTTGGCCGTGCCGTATCGGGAGGCGGTGACGCTCGTCGAGCTGGACGGGATGACGCAGCAGGCTGCGGCCACGCGTTTGGGCCTGTCTCTCTCCGGCGTGAAGTCGCGGGTGCAGCGGGGGCGGCGGCAGCTCAAGGCCATGCTCGAGGCGTGCTGCACCATCCAACTCGACGCGCGGCGCGGCGTCGCCGACTATGCCCCGCGCGAATCGGCCTGCTCGCCCTGCGGTCCCCGACTGTCCCATCCCTGCCGATAGGACTTGCCAGCGCCGATGGAAACGGTCATGATTTAGGTCTCTCGACGGCCGGAGGCGACAAAATCCTGGGCCGAGAAGAAGGGAATATTCCCCGGCTCAACGAAGGAGGCAGTGTGTATGGATAAGCAAACCGGCTTCCGTGCCGCCGTCGTGTACCTTCCCGCCGTCCTGTTCCTGGTCGTGCTGACGCTGTTCAGCCGAGCCGTAAACATTCCGGTCGAGGTCCTGACGCGCGACATGGCCACGATCGGCGAAATCCATCCGCTATTCGGCCTGCTGTCGAATCTCGGCATCTTGCTCTGGTGCGCCGCGGCGACCGTCTGTGTGCTCGGCGCCGCAGTCCTCTCTCGCGCCGGCGGGGGCGAGCGCGTAGCGTTTTTGGTCAGTTCCGCTCTGCTGACCATGGTCTTGATGCTCGACGATTTTTTCCTGATCCACGATGCGTTGATCGAGGAATATGTGGGCCTGCCGCAGCGGGTGATGGTGGCCCTCTACGGCCTGGCGACTTTGGCCTATCTGTTTCGGTTCCGTCGGCTGATTCTGAGCACTAACTTTACGTTCCTAGGGGCGGCCCTGGTGTTTTTCGCCATCTCGGTCGTGGTCGACGATCTGCTGGATGCCGGTAATCTCGCGCAGGCCGGATGGATCGACTTTGCCGAAGATAGCGCCAAATTTTTAGGGCTCGTCGGCTGGTGCGCCTACTTTGCGCAGGTGTGCCGTGAGTGGCTGGTCGCCGCCCTCCAAGCCGATTCGAGGCAGGGGCTGTCTTCAGCGGCGAGTGCGTCGGCCGGGGCCGGGCGGTAGACGGCACTCATGCCCTGCCGCAGGATCGCCGCCCGGCTCCTCGCCGGGCTTCTCCTGTCTGGCCTGACCGCGCCGGCCGGGGCTTTCACGACCGGATTGGATGCCTCCTGGGCCGATACGAATCCCGTGCCGCGCGGGGACTGTTTGCGGTTTCTCGTCAAGGCCTGGCCGGACAAAATCTACCGGGGGCGGGTGTCCCCCCACGATTGTCTGGTGAAGGCGATCAAAGACTATCGCTACGGCGACCACGAAGAAGCGATGGGCTGGCTCCAGGCGGCGCTGTGCCCCGATCGCGACGCGCAGCAGCAATTGGTCCGGCAGGCGCCCGCCGTCTTCGACTATCTGATGAGCCGCTACGGGACGGAGGTGCATTGACGTGACCTTCGATCCCGCCATCGCGGCCAGCCGCGTCTTTCGGCAAAGTCTGGAATCGGGCGAGCTCGGCCCTGATCGTGGCGCGGCCGAAGCAGCCGAAGAGATCTTTTCGTCCAGCGCCGGGGCCGACGCGCTGGAGGCTTATCGAAGTCTGCTCGACATCGGCCGGCGGTATCCCGACGCCCAGTATTTTCACGCCTTCTGTATCTATGCAACCTGGCAGCAGGCTGCGGAGCAGACCGTCGCCGCCCATTTTCATACGGGGCTGGATCTCTGCGACCGCCTCCTGGCCCGCGAGGACCTGCTTCAGGACACGCGGGACCGCCAGCAGATCTGCGAATTGCGCGCTTCGTTCCGTGCCGGCTTGGGGCTGGGTGGAGAGGACGACGAGTTGGAATTCGAGAAGGACGTATTCAAAGGCGGGGACTGACGCCCCGCCGCGTCAGTGCCCGACGTCGGGACGCGGGTCGGGCATGAAGCCGTTCCGGTTGGGCATGACGACGGCGGGCAGGGTCGTGGCGTCCATGACCGCGTCTTTCTTGACGATGCCGTTCTCGGCCAGGATCCAGGCGGACAGGGCGTAGACCTCGTCGTTCGTGAGGGATTGCGGCGCGTTGAAGGGCATGGCCCGCCGCACGTAATCGAAGAGCGTTGTGGCGTAGGGCCAGTAACTGCCGACCGTCTTGACGGGATTCGTGCTTGCCAGCGACCCGATGCCGCCGACCAGCCGAGGCGCCGGACCTTCTTTCCCCGTAGAACCGTGACAGCCCGCGCATTTTGCCGCAAAGATCTTCGCCCCATCCTTGGTCGTGCCGCGTCCGGCCGGCAGGCCCTCGCCGGACGGGCTCACGTCGAGATGCCAGGCATCGATCTCAGCCGGCGTGGCCGGCTGCCCCAGGCCGGTCAACTCGAAGGCCCCCGCCGGGACTCCCAGCAGCAGGGCGGCGGTAAGCGCAGAGGCAAGCCAGCGGTGTGCGCCAGCCGTGGTGGACATTGTCCGGCTAGACGTGAATGTTCTGGACCGTCCCATCCTTCATCACCAGCCAGGATTGGATTGCATTGTTGTGATAGTAGGACTGCGTCCCGCGCACCGCGACCAGCGCCTGCCGTGTCGGCTGGACATAGCCGGTTTCGTCGGTGCAGCGAGATTGCAGAATATGCTCCTGCCCGTTCCACCGCCAGGGCAGCCGAAACACCGTCGCGCATTTTGGCAGGGTCGGCTGCTGGAGCGCCGCTGGTTGCCAGGACCGGCCGGCATCGACGCTGATCTCGACGGCGACGATCCGGCCCCGGCCGCTCCAGGCGAGGCCGCGAATTTCATGCAGTCCCGTCACCAGGCGATGGCCGCCGGACGGAGTCGTGATGACGGATTTGGCGTCCATGACGAAGGTGAACTGCCGGGCCGTGCCGTCCGGCAGGAGGTCCGTGTAGTGCGCGGTCTCGTCCCGCGTCATGAACGGCGCCGCCCCCAGCTTGAGGCGGCGGAGCCATTTGACGTTCGCGTTGCCTTCCCATCCGGGCAGCAGCAGCCGGAGCGGATAGCCCTGTTCGGGGCGCAATGCTTCACCGTTCTGCGCGTAGCAGAGCAGGGCCTCCTCTAAGACGTCGGCAAGCGGCAGGCTGCGGGTCATGAGCGCGGCGTCCGCACCTTCGGCCAACATCCAGGCTGCCTCCGGTTTGGCGCCGACTTCGCGCAGGACGGTGGCCAGCGGGACGCCGGTCCACTCGCTCACGCTGAAGAGCCCGTGGGTGTCCTGGGCGGTCTTGCCCGTGGGTTTCTGCCATTCGTGGCCGGAGTTGCCCGAACATTCGATGAAGGCCATCCGGGTCGTGGCGGGGAAGCGCCTGAGGTCGTCCAGCGTGAAGATCATCGAACGCTCGACGAGGCCGTGGATCAGCAGTTTGTGCCGGGCCGGATCGATGACGGGGACGCCGTTGTGATGTCGTTCGAAATGGAGCGCCGAGGGGGTAATCAGCCCGTCGAGGGTCTGGAGCGGCGTCAGCGAGTGGAAGGGGCCGGCCAACCGCACGGCCCGTTCGAAGGCGGCCCGCTGCCCATAGGGGCGGGGCGGCTGGCCGGGGAGAGCAGAGGCGCGCTCCTGTCCCGTCCCCTGGCGCGGTGCGGCGGCGCCTGACGAGGGAAGCGCCGCCTGGGCCGCGGCCAGCCCGGCCCAGGCGGCGGCCCCGGTCAAGAGGGTGCGTCGGTCGAGGACGGGCTCGCCGGCCGGGTTCCGGACATCCTGCGGCGGGGCATCGGCGTTCGATGTGATCCGTTGGTGCCCGTCCGTCGCCATTTCCGCCAGTACCTCTGCTGCCCGTCCCGGTTCCGCTGTCTGCGGTAGCTTAGCATAATACAAGCAGGCGGGCGGTACAGCGTGCCCACACCTCAAGATTTCAATCCGTGCAGCCGACATCACCCGTATGATCCGGTGTGCGGACAAGGATCGTGAGGCCCCGGACGGTATGGCACGGATTTTAGTGATTGACGACGAGCCGCAAATTCGCTTGCTCCTCCGTATGATCCTGGAGGAGGACGGCCATGCCGTCGTCGAAGCGGCCAATGGCCTGGCGGCGATGCAGCGGTGGCAGGAGGCCCCGGCGTCGCTGGTCATTACCGATATCCTCATGCCGGACAAAGACGGCCTGGAAGTCATCGCCGAGTTGCGGCGGCGATCTCCCCAGACGCCGATCATCGCCATTTCCGGCGGAAGCCTGGCCATGCCGGTGCGGATGCTCGACATCGCCGGCCGGCTCGGCGCGGCCTACACGGTCGACAAGCCCTTTGCCGTGGAGACGATGCGCCAATTGGTCAGTTCGGCGCTTGCCGCGCCCTGCTCGCCGCCGCCCTCCTCCGTCGCCTAAGCCCCCCGGCCGGCGCGCCTAGAAAAAAACGCTCCGCCGCTCGCCTTTCCCATTCGCGCAGAGTAACATACGCACGCGTTCCATCGAGTCGGGTACGGGGCGCTACCGGGATAACAGAAGGCGACGACATGCGCGTGCTCCTCATCGAAGACGATCCTGACTGCCGCACCTTAGCCAAACGATGGTTGAAGGAGTCGTTCCCCGACCTCTCGGTCGACGAGGTCACGTCCCAGCGCGAACTGGATTTGGCGCTCGAGGGAGAAGAGTGCGCCATTGTCCTGACGAGTTGCCAAGTGGCCTGGGCGGACGGGCTGGCGGTGAGCCGCGCGTGCCAGGCCCGTTGGCCGGCGTGTGCGGTCCTGTTCCTGACGGGCTCTCCCTCCGAAACCTTTCCGTTCAACGTCGAAACGATCGGCGGCTTCGTCGAAGCTCGGCCCAGCGGAACGGCGGAACGGTTCCCGAGCGGCATGCAGGCGGTCTTGGCGCGGGCGGAAGACACGATCCTGCGCCGCAAGGCGGAGGCGGCGCTCCAGGACACCAACGAGTTCAACAAACAGGTATTCGCGAGCGCGCAGGAGGGGATCGTAGTCTACGACCGCGAACTGCTGTACCGGGCTTGGAATCCCGCGATGGAACAGATGACCGGCTTACGGACCGACGAGGTGTTGGGGCGGCACCCGTGGGACGTCTTCCCGTTCATACGCGAGCAGGGGCTCGACCGGCTGCTGGGGCAGGCCTTGGGCGGGTTGAGCGTCAAGGTGCCGGACATCCCCTACGCCGTCCCGCAGACGGGGAAGTCCGGATGGGCGTCGGCGCAGTATGCGCCGTACCGAAACGCCAAGGGGGAGATCATCGGCGTCATCGCCACGATCCGCGATATCACGGCGCGTAAACAGGCCGAAGAGGCTCTCGATCACCTCCAGCGGCTGCAAGAGCAGATTCTTCACGGAGTCAACGAAGGCATTTACGGCCTCGACATGCACGGGCGCGCCATTTTCGTGAATCGGGCGGCCGCCGACATGATCGGGGCGGCGGCCCACGCGATTCTCGGCCAGCCCGTGCACATGATCGTGCACCATGCGCGGCCGGATGGCACGCCCTATCCGCCGCGGGACTGCCCGATTCTGGCGACGCTCCAGGATGGGGAGGTGCGCCGGGTCGCGACCGAGGAGTTTTGGCGATTGGACGGGACGCGGTTTCCGGTCGAATATGTGAGCAGCCCGATTCGCAATCCGGAAGGCCAGATCATCGGCGCGGTCGTGACGTTTCGCGACATCACCCAGCGAAAGCGGGCGGAGGAGGAATTGGCCGCCTCGCGCGAGCGGTTGCGTCTCCTGTCACGCCAGCTGTTGGCGGCGCAGGAGAGCGAGCGGCGGGAAATCGCCATCAACTTGCACGACGAGATCGGACAGGTGTTGACCGCCTTGAAGATGAATTTGCAGTCGGTGCAGCGCGCCTCGGCCCCGACGTCCGAGAGCCCCCAGCTTCGCGACAGCCTGGATATGGTGGATCAGCTCATGCGGCACGTCCGCAATCTGTCGCTGGAATTGCGTCCGTCCATGCTCGACGATTTCGGGCTGACGGCCACGCTGCGGTGGTACCTGGAGCGCCAGGAGCAGCGGGCCGGATGGCGTCTCGAGTTCGACGCGGATCAGGACGAAGAGCCCGGCGACGGGACGATCGCCTTGGCCTGTTACCGTGTGGCCCAGGAAGCGGTGACCAACGCCATGCGGCATGCGCGTGCGACCGTCTTGCGCGTGTCGCTGCACCGGCGGGACGACTGGGTAGAGTTGGCCATTGCCGACAACGGCGCCGGGTTCGATGTGGAGAGCGCGTTCACGCAAGCGTCGCTCGGGGTGAGCATGGGCTTGTTGAGCATGCAAGAGCGGGTCCGGCTGGTCGGCGGGGCGATCCGGATCGAGTCCGCGCCGGGTTCGGGGACCACGGTCCGCGTGCGGGTGCCGCACGGCGCCGCCCGCCTGTCGTCTGCGCTGGGGCGGCGGGGAGGTGCGTGGTGACGCCGATCCGTACGATGCTTGCGGAGGACCATGCGCTTGTGCGCGCCGGCATCCGTGCCCTGCTCAAGGCCATGCCGGACGTGGAGGTGGTGGCCGAGGCGGCCGATGGGCGGGAAGCCGTCGCGCTCGCCCGCCGGCACCGGCCCGACGTGGTACTCATGGACATCGCCATGCCGGGATTGAACGGCTTGGATGCGGCCGGCATGCTGGCCAAGGACGTACCGGGCGTCCGGGTGCTGGTCTTATCCATGCACGCGCAGGAAGAATATGTGCGGCGAGCCTTGCGGATGGGCGCAACGGGCTACGTCCTGAAGGGCGCGGACCCGGCCGAGCTGGAGCAGGCGGTGCGGACGGTCGCCCGCGGCGAAGTCTACCTGGCGTCAGAAGTCTCGAAGCGTGTCCTGGACGACTATCGGAACCGGTTGGCCCACGAGGCCCATCCGCTCGACAGTCTGAGCCCCCGGCAGCGCGAAATCTTGCAGTTGATCGCGGAAGGGCGGTCGACCAAGGACATCGCCCATCTCCTGGCGCTCAGTGTGAAGACGGTCGAGACGCACCGGAGCCACGTGATGGCGCGGCTGGACATCTACGACATTCCCGGGCTTGTGCGGTTCGCGATCCGCGTTGGACTGGTGGCGCCGGAAGCGTGAGGCGTGGCGGAACGGGAAGGAGAAACCGGAGGGAGGAACGAGTCAGTCGCAGCCTTGCCGTTCGCCGGAGCGGATGACCCCGTTCTTGTCGGCGACGAAAATCAGGCGGCAGTTGACGTTCCCGCCGTAGATGGGCAGCAGATTGTAGTAGTCGGCCTGGCCGGGCATCCGGTCGATCGTAAAATCCCACCCCATTTCTTCCATCCCGTCGGCCGATGTTTTCGGATGCAGATTGGGCGGCCCGAGTTCGTAGTACAGGTCGGTCTTGTTCTTCCCGACCCAGCGGTTGATGACGTCGTCCCACGTTTGATAAAAGCCGGAGACCCCTGGTTCCATCGTTCCGGCGCAGCCCCCCGCCAGGGCCGACAAGGCCGCCACCAGGAGCCCGAGCCCCAGCAAGTGTCGTGAAGAAGCGAAGAAACGCATCATATCAGTCATTACACGGCGTCAACACGCGACTGGACGATGCCGCGCGCCGGGGCGCCCGCGCGCGGCCAACCTCGGGCGACGAAGCCTCCAGCAATCGGCGCAGCCGGGCCGAGTTACGCGCCAGGCCGCAGAGCAGGAGAGCGGATGAGGCCAGAAAGATCATTCGCGCCGGTGTCGGGCGGTCCCAGAGTCCGAGCAGCCCCTGCAGAAGAGGGCGGTCCAGACAGGCCGAGACGACGGCCACCGGCAGGGCCAGGCCCAGACTCCATTGCCACCACGTGTCCACGTTCCGCCAGTTCATTCGCATGCTCGGCCGTTCTGTTCGCCCATTTCCCCAGGATTATCCCGCCGAACCGTCCGGGGGAGCGACGCAAACGGCGCTGACTGTAGCAAACCGCGGGCGGCGCTGTCATCAACATTTTGGCGGCGACGAGGACCTCCGATGAGCGGCTTGGCCGGGCTCTGCCGTTTCGACGAGGGTCCCGTCGATCGTGCGGCGGTCGAGCGCATGACCGCCGCGCTCGCCCCGCGAGGACCGGACGGATCCGGCCTATGGTGCAGCGGATCGGCCGGGCTGGGGCATCGGCAATTCCGGACGACCCCCGAATCGTTCGCGGAAGCGCAGCCGCTCACAAGCGACGATGGCCGCGTGTGCCTGGTAGCCGATGTGCGGCTGGACAATCGGGTCGAGCTGGCCGCGGCGCTGGCCGCGGCAGGTCGCAAGCTTCGCACCGACACGGACCCCGAGCTGATGCTCCAGGCGTACGACACATGGGAAGAGGCCTGCGTTGAGAAATTCGAAGGCGACTTTGCCGTTGCGATCTGGGATGGACGGGAGCGGCGTTTGGTCTGCGCGCGCGATCGTATGGGGTACAAGCCGCTCTTTTATCGACGGCAAGGCGATACGGTCGCCGTGGCCTCCGAGCCCCTGGCGGTCTACGCGGCTTGGGCCGAACGGCCGCGGCCTCATTGGCCGCTGGTCGGGCTCTATCTGATGGGAGAGTACGGGGAGCCGCAAGAGACCCTGTTCGCCGACGTCTTCCGCCTGCCGGCGGCGCATGTCTTCGTGGCCGATAGGGCCGGCCTGCGGATCCGATCGTATTGGGAGATCGATCCGCACCGGACCATTCGGTACCGCCGCGACGAGGACTACGCCGAGCATTTCAAGACCCTGTTCGAGGCCGTGGTACGCAATCGCTTGCGAAGCCGAGACCCGGTCGGCGTACTCCTCAGCGGCGGGCTGGATTCGTCGTCCGTCCTCGGCGCGGCGTACCGGCTACAAGAGGAAGGGAAGGGGCCGGCGCCGGCGGTCGAAGCCTTTTCCATGGTGTTCGAGACGCTGCCGTGTGACGAGCGCGCCTTTATCCGACCTGTGCTGGAGCGTTGCCCAGTGCCATGGACGTCGGTTACGTTCGACCGGTCTCCACCGGTGTGGGATGTTGCGTCGGCACAGCGGCAGACCGACTATGCCCTGATTCCCTCTTGCTTCGATCTGTCTCGTCTCCTGGCTGCCGCGAAGGAACGGGGCGTCCGGGTCATGCTCGATGGAGACGGCGGGGACGACGTGTTTTCGCCTGGATGCGGGCACCTCACCGACTTGTGGCTGTCCGGCCGTATCGGCCGCCTGTGGCGGCAGCTCGGTCACGTTGCGCGACTGTACGGCGAATCGCGCAGGACTCTGTTAGCCGACTATTGCCTCAAGCCCTTGCTCCCTCCTCCCCTCAAGCGCCGGATTTTACGAAGGCTTAAAGTGTGGTGGGGGCAGGGTATCCCGCCGTGGATGAACCGCTCCGGGCTTGCGGCCTTAGGTGTCTTGGATCGGCTGGACCGTCGCCCCACCGGGCCGGTATTCCCCACAAGGGCGCAACAGGAGATCTACAACGGGCTACGATCCGGATGGGCAAGAGAGGCGCTGGAAATGGACGAGCGGTTTTTTGCCCACGCCGGCGTGGAGCGGCGCAGCCCGTTCCTCGATCGGCACGTCCTGGAATTTGCCTTGGCCATCCCCCAAGGCCAGCGCTGGAACGGCGCCTGGATCAAAACTGTTCTGCGGGAAGCCATGCGCGGGATCCTTCCAGAAACGGTTCGGCTTAGACAGGACAAGGCCGATTTCCTGCCCGTGATTGACTTCGTGCGGAAAGGTCGGCAGAGTGAGCCCCTCTCCGAGGTGTTCCGGCGGTCTTGCTTGGTCGATGTCGGGTTGTGCGACGGCTCCCAGTTGCGGGAAGCGTTGGCACGGGATGAACAAGATGTGACCGCGCCGCGTCTGGCCGGCAACGATTTAGAGCTTGTGCTGTGGCTGGAACTCTGGTGCCGGGCGCAACAATCCGACCGGAACGAGGGGAGCCAGTAGGAATGTCATGAGGGATCGCCAGATCGTCATCGATCGGAACGATGCGGAGCCGGAGCGCGATCGTGTGAAGAAGCCTTATCGGTCGCCTTGCGTGGTCGAATATGGGCCGATCGCTCAGCTCACGGGGATGGGCGCGACCGGCAAGAAAAAAGATGCGGTGAAGAAAAAGCGGAGATAATGTAAAGTACGTCTCCTAGTCGGTTGCAGCCAATCGAATCGAGAAAGGGAACCGGATATGGTGGATCAGCCCAAACCCCCAGAAGCTCCCAGCGAGAACAAGGAGCGCAAGCCCTATTCCACGCCCAAGCTTGTCGATTATGGGACGGTCGAAAGTCTCACGGGGTCCGGTGTGTCCGGCCAAAGATCGGATACCCAGAGGAAGAAGCGACGTTAGGGGTACGTTCTCGACGCAACTTGCAACCCATTCGACTCACTTCCAGGGGCTGCGACATTCCGCAGGAGCCCGCCGTCCTCCGCCTCTTTCGCGATCAGTTTCACGCCCACCACTATATTCGCCTGCCGTCGTTGGTCGAGCCCGGCGCGCTCGATTGGCTCGCCCGTGAGGTCGAGCGAGGGACGTTCTACGAACGGGAGCATGAGGGTATTGCGACGGAATCCTGCCTGAAGCCCAACCGGGCGTTCGATCTGTTACATTTTCTCGTCAACAACCGGCGGGTCTTCGACTTCGTCGAGGCCGTCACCGGCTGCGAGCGCATCGGATCGTTCAACGGGCGGATTTTCCGTCTGGCTGCCGGGCTCGGCCATTACGATTCCTGGCACGACGATATCGACGGCAATCGCCTGGTGGCCTTGAGCCTGAATCTGAGCCCCCAACCGTACCGAGGTGGAATACTCCAATTACGCCGCAAAGAGGACGAAGCGTCGCGTCTGGACATTCCCAACCCTCGGTTCGGCGATGCGGTGCTCTTTTGCCTGTCTGACGAGTTGGAACATCGTGTCACGAATGTCGAGGGGCCGGTCCCCCGAACGACGTTCGCCGGGTGGTTCCGCAAGCAACCGACGTACGGCTGGTATCTGCAAGATTCGGCATCGGACACGCAAGGGGGCAAGCCGCAGCCTGTGCTGCGCCCCCTGGCGGAGGATACTCCGGCATCGAGTGGGGTCGACGAGGGAGTGATCTCACCCCAGGCTCGTCTCGTCCTGGCGGATGGCGCGGCCTATCAAGATACGGGACACGGCGTTGTCTTGTTCAGCCCTCTGACGGGCCATGGCGAAGGCCTAGATACGGTCGGCAGCCGGGCCTGGACGCTGTTAATGGAGAGTGGGACGTTGGACGCCGTCGAGTGGGTTATGGCGGATGAATACGACGTAGAACCGTCGGTGCTCCAGCGCGATCTCCTAAGGCTCGCCTCGCATTGGCGCCGTCACGGTATCATCCAGGTGGCGGGGCAATGAACCACTGGGCCGCGCTGCTCGACTATCACCAGGCACTCCTTGTGGACCAACAACGGACCGAACGCTACCGAACCGCCATCCGGCGGGTCGTGAAGCCGGGCGACGTTGTCGTAGACGTTGGAAGTGGCATTGGCCAGCTGACGTATTTTGCCGTCCAGGCCGGTGCCAAGCGGGTCTACGCCATTGAATTGGCCGAGTCCATCGAGTTGGCGAAGGAGATTGCCAGGCGGAACGGTTTTGCCGATCGCGTCGTGTTTCTGCATGAGGATGCGCGCCATGTGACCCTACCCGAACCGGCGGACGTGGTGGTGTCGGATACGGTACACACCTTTGGCCTGAACGGCGGGATCCTGGGGCTGATGCTCAATGCTCGGAAGCGGCTGCTCAAGCCGGGCGGCAGACTCTTGCCACGGTCCATCGATCTGGTCCTTGCTCCGGTCCGGTTTCCGCGCGTCTATGCGAAGGACGTCCAATTTTGGTCTCGTCCCCGTTACGGCCTGGACTGCTCCTCGGTGCGCCGTTATGCCGCCAATGCACCGCTCAAGCGGCTGATCACCCCGCGGCATGTTCTCGGCCGGCCCGGTACGCTTGTGCGGCTCGATTTGGGAACAATCGAATCGCCTACGGTCGTTGCGGAAGGGATGCTCTCCGTGACGCAAGCCGGAACCCTGCACGGCCTGGGCGGCTGGTTTGTCGCAAACCTCGTCGGGCCGATTGCCATTGGCAACGAGCCGGCTTCTCGTGCGCGCCGGTGGGCCCATACGTTCTTTCCGCTTGAGCAGCCGGTGGTGGTCCGTCCCGGCGACCGCATACGCATCGCCCTTTGGACCCGCGACGGCATGGAATGGCGGTGGGATGTGGCCGTCGAACGGCGGGTGGGCAAAGGCCGCACGTGGGCGGTCGTGGCCACGTCGGCGCAGTCGACCTTGCATGGCGCCATGTTGAGCCTCGATCAACTGAAGAAACGCGCGTCTTCCTATCGCCCGCGTCTGTCGCGTTCTGGCGAGGCCGAGCGGTTTCTCCTGGAGCGATTCGACGGCGGGCGGACGACGGCGGAGTTGACGCAAGACGTGGCCGCGGCGTTTCCCGATCTGTTCGCCCGGACGGAGGAGGCGGGCAGCTTCGTCCGGCGCATCATCGGCCACTGTACCTAGTCTGAGTTCGCTCGTTGCCAGCGGCGCGCGCGCTACGGTATGCTGAACGCCTTCGCGAGGGAGGCGCCGATGATTTCATCAGACGTGTTGACCGGATACATTCGCCAGGCCATGCCGGACGCGTCCGTCTTTGTGCAGGACAAGACCGGCACGATGGACCATTTGAACGTGCGGGTGGTGTCGAACCAGTTTGCCGGGAAAAACCTGCTCGACCGGCACCGCATGATCTATCAGGCGCTGGCCGAACCGATGAAGGACGGGCGCATTCATGCGCTGGAGTTGAAGGCGGAGACGCCGGACGAAACGTAACCCCAACAATCCTGGCCGGAGGTGGACGATGGGTAATCCGATAGAGGACGAGATTCAGGCGGAGATCAAGCAGCACAAGATTCTGATCTACGGCAAGGGCACGAAGCAGATGCCCATGTGCGGCTTCACGCGCGAGACGATGCAATTCTTCGACAAATACGGCTACCCGTACGAGTTGATCGATGTCCTGCAAAATCCGGCCAAGCGGGAATTCCTCACCAAGATGACCAACTGGCCGACCCTGCCCAAGGTCTTCATCGACGGGCAATTCTACGGGGATACCGACATCCTCGATCCGATGGAAAAAAAAGGCGAGGTCGAGCCGCTGCTGAAGCAGGCGTTCGGAAAGTAGAAAAGATTCGCCCGGCTGACGGAGGGAGTCGCCGGGCTCACTGCTTCCGCTCGATGCCAGAGCCGTTTCGGTCTGCCGTAAGCCTCTTCTCCGCTTGGCTGCGGAACTCGTTCCGTTCCGACGCTTCGTCGAACGGAACTTCACACAATCCTCGCCACCCGCTTTCAGCGGGCCGCTTCGATTCGGCAACGGCCGAAGCACGAAACGGCTCTGATGCACGCTCCAGCAGCTCAGCCCGGCAAGTGAGACGCGGCGGCTCTGGGAGGAGAGAGAGGGCCGGCGAAGTGAGCGCTCTTGGCTCACCTCGCCGGATTGCGTTATAGGGTTGCGGTATCGTTGACAAGTCGGTGAAATCGGTCGAGAATCGCACGGTAGTTTGCAGTCTGCAGGGGAGAATTATGCTGGTCAGTATGCTTGCTAGGTAGTCTTTCTAGACATGGACCAAGTACAAGCGGATTTCGAACAAGGCGTCGGCGATCGCTTCGCGCAATGGTTGAGTATGGCTTCCGGAACGCCATGTTTGTTTTTGCGTCGAGCTGATCGTGCACCAGACCTTATATACTCCTTCCGGGGAAAAGAACTTCTCGTCGAGGTCACGGCTTCATACTACGACGGTGCACATGCAGCGTTCTTGTGGAAAGGGGTTCGTGGAGCTGTTGATGCACCGGTTGGCTGGTCAGGCGTGAACCCTCATACGTCGCTCGCCGCAGCAATCACCGAGCGCGTTACCGCAAAGTCAAAGAAGCGGTACGGCGCAAATACGGTACTTCTAATCGAAGTGCCGCCTGGCGTTACATCGGCAGAAAGACTGGCAAAATTGCTTGCTAGTCAGCCCGTCCTCGCGGACACACCGTTCACAGGCATATATGTTGTGGGCCGTTTCCCCATCACGGAGCGCAGTTCTGGTGGGTACCGAGTGATTCCGATAAAACCCATGAACTGATAATTCCCCGGTCAAATTCCCCAATCTCCGCTGACGCGGATGTTCGTCCCGTTCACGTAGCGGGCTTCGTCGGAGAGCAGGAACTTCACCGCCGCGACCGTGTCCTTGACCTCGCCGACGTAGCCGGCCGGGATGCGCTTGCCACGGTCCGAGAAGAAGTTTATCCTCCTCCTATGCCGGTGTTGAGTCGGTTCTTTGGAATCGTGGTAGGGATTTTCTATCGAGAGCACGGGCGACCACATTTCCACGCCGTCTATGGAGAGTTTGAAGCTGTGCTAGATATTGAAACAGGGGCGGTCATGTCGGGTCAGCTTCCTGGGCGAGCGCTGGCATTGGTTCGAGAGTGGCATGAGCTACACAAGAGCGAACTCCAAGACGACTGGGAGCTTGCTCGCCGCCACCAGCCCTTGAAAAAGATCGCACCGTTGGAATAGGAGAGGGCCATGGACTACCACGTCACAGAAGCGCGATACGTGTCAGGCTATATTGTCAGGTTGAAGTTTCGAGACGGAACCGAGGGTGAAATCGACTTGAAACCCGACCTCACAGGGCCGATGTTCGAACCGCTCCTGGATATCGAGCAGTTCAAGCGGTTTCGAGTGGATGCCGAGTTTCACACCCTCGTCTGGCAGAATGGAGCCGACTTTGCCCCTGAGTTTCTGCACGACAATGTCCGCGTGATCGCCTAGCCAGGCGCTGCATCAGCCCCCAAATTCCCTGTCCTCCACTCATGCGGATGTTCGGTGAAGAAAGCGGGGACATCCGCAGTTTGTAGGGCCATCACTATCGTCGTAGCCCAATAAACGTGGCGAAGCGTTAAAGGCGACAGGTCCTCAAGCGGCCTGTCGCCTTTCTTTTCAATAAGCGGCTGGAAGGGTGAATTCGGAGGCGGCGGTACGGCGGGAACAGGATGCTATTAGCTGTGTGGCGAGCGAGCCGGTTCCGGTGATCCGGTAAGGCGAGCGGCTACCCCGGTACGGTATGAATGGTCGTGTCAGGTCAACGCATCGTGCCGGCGCCGGAGCAAGTCATCCTTCCTCAGCCGCGATCCCGCTAATGTTCATATCCCCCAGCCGCCGCTGACGTGGATGTTCGTCCCGTTCGCATAGCGGGCCTCGTCGGACATGAGAAAGCATAGGCTCGTTGGAGGCGAAACATTGACAGTTTGTAGCCGACCGGCTACATTTGTCTCGTGGAGATTCGTAAAACGGAGGTATTTGCCCAGTGGCTCGATGCCCTACACGATATCCGAGCGCGAGCCCGTGTGCAGGTCAGGATCGAACGTTTGGCCGCGGGGAACGCAGGAGATGTCAAGTCGGTTGGCGAGCATGTCTCTGAATTGCGAATCGATTACGGACCTGGGTATCGAGTCTATTTCACCATTCGCGAGCGCAAGCTAATCGTGCTGCTGGCGGGAGGCGACAAGCGTACACAAACCACTGACATTAAGACCGCTCAACGTCTCACGCGTAACCTGTAGGAGCTTGCAATGAGTAAAACTATGACCACTCGCTACGATGTCGCCGAGCACCTTCGCACGCCGGAGGAAATGGCGGCCTATCTTGAGGCCTGCCTCGAAGAGGCCGACGGTGATGCCGCATTTATTGCCAAGGCCCTGGGGGACATTGCCCGTGCTAAGGGTATGGCGCAGGTCGCGCGCGATGCAGGTCTATCGCGCGAAAGTCTATATAAAGCGCTCTCCGGCGAGCGTGCCCCCAATTTCGACACTATCCTGAAGGTCATCGGCGCACTGGGCTTAAAATTGCACGCCGAAGCCGCTCAGAGTTAAGGGGCAGTGCGAGCCTATATCCCCCAGCCGCCGCTGATGTGGATGTTCGTCCCGTTCACGTAGCGGGCCTCGTCGGAGAGCAGAAACCTCACCGCCGCCACCGTGTCCTTTACCTCGCCGACATAGCCGGCGGGGATGCGCTTCACCACGCCGGCCAGTTCCTCCGGCGGGGCGCTGCCCGAATCGATGAAGCCCGGCGAGATGGCGTTGACCGTGATGCCATGCGGCGCCAGCAGTTTCGCCAGCGTCCTCGTCAGAATCAGCACGCCGGCCTTCGCAATGTAGTGGGCGGTCACGTCCGGCTGCGCGATCATCTGATCGGCGTTGGCCATGCTGAAGGTCACGATCCTCCCGCTCTTGCGCGCTTTCATGCCAGGGGCCACAGCCTGCGCCAGGTAAAAAATGGGATGGAGATTGTGATCGAACATCTCGTTCCAGCCTTCCGGCGTCTCATCCAGAAGATTGAGCCGGTGATACGGCCCGGCGCAGTTGATGAGGGCGTCCACTTGTCCCCATTTCTGTTCCACCTGCGCGATCAAATTCCTGGCCGCGGTCGGATCGGACACGTCGCAACGAAGCGCCAGCGGCTCGCCGCCGCGCGCGGTGATCTCGCGCGCCGTGTCGGCCGCCTCCTTCTCGCTGGTTCGGTAGCAGACGGCCACGCGCCACTTCCGCGCGGCCAAGTCGAGGGCCACGGCGCGCCCGATACCGCGGGCGCCTCCCGTAATCACCGCCACGTTGGCACTCATCGGTGCTCCTTATTGATGGTAACCGGTTACGTCTCCGCCTCGCGGCGCGCCAACCGCTTCGCCAAGTTGTGGATCACGTCCGCCGTCCTGACGGACAGTTCGCCGCTTGGCCGGTGGCCTTGGCCGGCCGCCGCCGCGAGCGGGGCGTAGGCGAGCAAGTCCTGGGGCCGGTCGATGTCGCGCCGCGTGGCCAGTTGCACGGCCCGCAGGTCCAAGGCCTTGGCCCTCTCCAATGTGCGGGCCAGCACCTGGTCCGTGGACCAGGGGATTCCCTCGAACAGGGCCTCCACCGGCCTGGTCAGGCCGATGAGATAGTAGCCGCCGTCCTCGGCCGGCCCGACGACCATCTCGTATTGCGCCAGGAGCGTCAAGGCTTCCGACAGGGCGCCGGCCGTCAGCGTCGGTACGTCCGTGCCGACGAGGACGACGCGGCGATGGCCGCGGGCGAAGGCGTCTGCGAAGGCCCGGTGCATGCGCGCGCCCAAATCCTGGCCGACTTGGTCGAACAGGTCCAGCCCCTGCCGTTCGCCGAGGATCTTGAAAAAGACATGGTCCTTCGACGGCGCGCAGGCGGCGTAGGCGGTACAGGCGCCGGACTTGGCGAGCGCCCGGGCCCGTTCCGCCAGATCGAGCACCAGGCTGCCCTGGAGCGTGGCGGCTTCGTCCGGCGTCAGCGGCGGGCACAGCCGTGTCTTGACCTGCCCGGGAATCGGCGCCTTGGCGAAGACGACCAACGCGGCCTCGCTGCTCCGTCGCCCTGCCGAGCCGGCCTGGCGAGGCGGCGACGAGGCCGGCGGCCGACGGCCCTGTCGATCAGCGGATGGCGACATAGAGATGGCTCAATCGGACCGGGCTCACGCCGGTCCAATACAGGAATCGGAGCAGCCACATGAACAGGATGGTGCGGATCGGCCCGCACGTCTCCCAGCGTCGAAACGACGTGACCACCTGGGCGCGGAGCGCGGCCGGCCGTCCCACGCGCTTGAGCCGGCGGCTCAGATCCACGTCTTCCATCAAGGGAATGTCGGCGAAACCGCCGAGCCGCTCGAAGACCGACCGCCGGACGAAAATAGCCTGGTCGCCCGTCGCGATGCCGCTCAGGCGCGAGCGCAGGTTGATCAAGCGGCTGACGACACCGCCGAGCGCCGTCGGCCGATCGAACGACACGTCGAAGCGTCCGCCGGGGCAGGCGGGGTCGCGCAGGGCCTCGTGCACCAAAGCCCGAGCGTTCGCCGGCAGATGCGTGTCCGCGTGCAGGAACAGAAACACGTCGCCACGGGCGAGGGTCGTTCCGAGATTCATCTGTCTGGCACGCCCGCGCGGTCCCGTGACGAAGGTGACCGGCTGGGGTGCGTGCATGGACAGGTACGGGCGGACGGCCTCCGCCGTGCCGTCCTCGCTCCCTCCGTCGACCACCAGCAGTTCGTCGAATCCCAAGGACACGGTCTGCGCCAGGGTGGAGGGGAGCACGGCGGCTTCGTTCAACGTGGGGATGATGACGCTGACCGTCGTCACATCCGGTCCGACCGGTCCGGTGCGCTGGTCTTGAACATGAAGAACATCACGAGCGCGATGGTCGCCCAAAAAATCACCTGCTTGTGCCAGAACAACACCTCGCCATAGTGATAGAAGGCCAGGCCCATCGTGACGGCGAAGACCATCACGCCGTAGCGAATCGTCGGGTTGACGACGCGGGCGTGGGCCCAGATGGCCATGCCGGCGAAGTACAGAAGCATCGGCACGACGTTGATCTCGAAGCCGCCGGAGATCGACAGCAGCACGTTCAGAAAGCCGATGAACATCATGGCCGTGCCGGCCATCATCTCGGCGATGCGCAGTTGCCGGTCGTCGGAGCCGTGGGCGTCCTCGTCCGCCGGGCGGCGGGGCGGCGCGGCTGGTGACCCGGATGGACCGGGCGGCGTGTGGGCTGGGTGTTGGTCGGGCATGGGTTCCTTGGGCGCGCCGATCAGGACGCGGCGCGGAACGGTTTGAATTGTTTGCTCAAGGCCAGGCCCTGGCCCTGGTAGGACGAGCCGATGGCCTGGCCGTAAATCTTCTCCGACGGGTCCATGAGCCGCTCGTAAATCAGGCGGCCGACGACCTGGCCGTCTTCGATCATGAAGGGGACTTCGTGCGAGCGCACTTCGAGGACGGCATGGGTCCCCTTGAGTTCGCGCGTGTCGCTCCGGTAGCCGAACCCGGGATCGAAAAAGCCCGCATAGTGGATGCGGAATTCCCCCACCGACGGATCGTAGGCCACCATCTCGGCGGCATAGTGGGGGGGGATGGCCACGCGCTCCTTCGAGAGCAGGATATGGAAGTCGTCCGGGTTCAGGATGATGCTCTTGTGCTTGGGCGCGGCGATCGGCTCCCAAAAATCTTCCGGCTCGTAATGGGCGATCTTCAGCAGATCGACGACCGGCGCGTTTTTCTTCGCTCGGTAGCCGATGACGTTCGTGTGTCCGTCCCCCTGGAGGTTCACGGAAATTTTCAATCCCTTGTCGATGAGCGGCTCTTTCGGCGCGTCGCCGGTCTCGTACACCAAGGCTTCCTTCGCATCCAGCTCCTTGATGTGGCTGTCGTAAGCCGGCGGGCGGCCGCGGACGAACCGCAATTGGTTCAGCTTGACGCCTTCGCGGACGACGACGGAAAAGGTCCGCGGCACCACCTCCGCGTAGAGCGGGCCCTTGTAGCCTTCGGGCACGCGTTCGAACTCCGTCCCGTAATCGCTCAGGAGCCGGGTGAAGACGTCCAGACGGCCCGTCGTGCTCTTCGGGTTGGCCTTGGCCGACAAATCGGCCGGGAGGTTGAGGGATTCCATCAAGGGGACGAGATAGACGCAACCCCGCTCGAACACCGTCGGCCGGCGCAGGTCCACCTCGGCCATGACCAAGCCCTTGATCCGGCTGTCGACCGTGGACGAGGGACCGGGCAGAAAACTGGCCTGCACACGGTAGGCGACGGGGCCGAGCCGCAGGTCGATGCTGGAAGGCTGGACCTGGGCCTCGTCGATGGGCGTCGAGGCCGTGAGCCGGCCCGCCTGAATCAAATCCCGGATTTTCTGCGAGGGCAGAATGCCGGTCGTGTGCGAGAGGCTCTGGAGGTCCTTGCCCAGTTCGGGAAACAGGGAGAGGATCGTGCGGTCGCCGATGTCACTCAAAGGTGTCGTCTCCGCATCCGTTGATCGCCCCCGAGGCCCGGTCGTTCCCCTGCGCGTGCCTCATCGGCAGCTCGCGCCGGCCGTTCGTCCGGGCGGGCCCGCCGTTGCGGTGCGCCACCGCCGAGAGCCCGGCGTCCGGTTGGGGATAGTGGTAGGTGTGGCCCTCGTAGTTCTTGAGCACCGCGCCGTCTTCGTCCAGGTGCACCAGATAGTCTTGGGGCAGCACGGGGATCTTGCCGCCGCCGCCCGGCGCGTCGATCACGAAATGGGGGACGGCCATGCCGCTCGTGTAGCCCTGCAGGGCGCGGACGAGTTCCATGCCGGTTTCCACCGTCGTGCGGAAATGGTTCGTGCCCTTGGTCAGGTCGGCTTGATAGAGGTAATAGGGCTTGACGCGGGCCAGCAGCAGCTTGTGCACCAGCCGTTTCATGATGTCGGGATCGTCGTTGACGCCTTTGAGCAGTACGGTCTGAGCACCGAGCGGCACGCCGGCATCGGCCAGGCGCCCGCAGGCTTCGGTGACCTCCGGCGTCAGTTCGTCCGGATGGTTGAAATGCAAATTCATATAGATGGGATGGTATTTCTTCACGATCTCGCAGAGCTTCGGGGTAATGCGCTGCGGCAGGGTGCCGGGGACGCGGGAGCCGATGCGGATCAGTTCCAGGTGCGGGATGGCCCGGAGGGCCTTGAGGATGCGCTCCAGCAGATGATCCGGCAGGAGGAGCGGGTCGCCGCCGGAGAGGATCACGTCGCGCACCTCGCGGTGCTCGCGCAGGTAGGCGATGGCGCGGTCCAATTCGCCTTTTTTCAAGAAGCCCGGCTTGCCGACCAGCCGCTTGCGCGTGCAGAAGCGGCAGTAGATGGGACATTGGTTGGTCACCATGAGCAGGACCCGGTCGGGGTAGCGATGGACCAGGTGCGGCACCGGGCTCATCGTATCCTCTTCCAGCGGGTCGTCGGGGGCGTCGAAGTCGGTCATCTCCGCCGGATCGGGCACGACCTGTTTCCAGATCGCGTCGCCCGGCGCTTTCATCGTCGCCAGGACCGTGGGCGTGATGCGCATCGGATAGGGGCCGACGATGGCCTCGATCTCCTTGTCGTCCACGCCGAGCCGCGCGGCGAGGTCCTTCGGCTTCACGATGCTCTGGGCCAGCACTTTCTGCCAGGCTTCCATCACGCCTCCGTCAACGCACACGGCACGAGGGGTGTTGATCGTCGTCGCCGAGGGTGTCCGGCGTCCGGCCGGCGCGGGCCGCGAACTTCGCGACCGCCGCCGGCCCCGATCCGGCGGCTCCGTACCGATCGTCGAGGTAGGCCAGAATGTCCCTCGTCTCGCTCAGGACCAGCGAGTCGTCCTTGAGGACCGGCACGTAGTACTGGCCGGACACGTCGAACACGGCGTGACGCATCGCGCGGGCATCCGGGACGACGATATCCTCATAGGCCAGCGCCAACTCCGTCAGCTTGTCGCGGACGACCTCGCATTCCGGGCACCACTCGACGTGATAGAGCATTAAGGCCATAGAACGATCAGCGCGTGAGCGCGCAGGGCGCCATGATGGCGTCGCGCATGCCGTGAATCAATTTTTTCTCCGGCGAGCAGACGGTGGCCAGGACGCCGGCCAGCTCGGCCTGGCCGCCGATGACGAAATAATAGGGCGACAGGCGCGCGCGGCCGGCCATCGGCGCGATCTCCTCCGTCCCGTCCCGGTGATAGGCCAGGTCGAACTGCCGGCCCTTGTGAAATTCCTGCAAGATGTGCGGCGTCGTCGGAAACGACGCCAGGGCGCGGTCGATGACCGCCGCCCATTCGGCCTGCGGCAGATCGTGTCCGACCGCCACCCCGCGGCTGCCCCAGGCCAGGGGCGAAAAACCGGAAGGCTTGATCACCAAGCGGCGTTGCTTTTGGCTCGCCTGGGCCAAATCGCGCCAGTCGGCCAGGGCCCGGCCGCCGATCCGCAGGTCGGGAATCACGGCAACCGGCGGCAGAGGGCGCGGATCCAGAATCCACGTGCGCGGGAGCAGACCGGACAGCACGACGAAGGTCTCGCTGCCCAAGGCGTCCTGCCAAAAGGGCGCCAGGATCGGGTGGTGAAACAGGGCAAAGGCCAGTTTCTCTTCCAGCGCCGGCTTGAAGGGCGGCGTGACCGCGACCTGTCCCTTCCGCGCCGCGGCCATAATGCGATCGACGCCGGGGACATTGGGCAGATCGAAGAGTTCAAAAAAACGGTAGATCAACCCGATCGGCCGGTCGCCCTCCGGACCCGAGAAGAACAGACCGTCTTCCGTGGCGCAAATCTCTTCGGGCGCGATGCAGTGGGCGTTCAGTCCACGCGCCCGCAGCCGGGCCGCCATCCAGGCCATCTCGGGCCGATAGCTGTCCGCTTCCTCGGATACCACGATGGCGAGGCAGCCGGGCCGCCCATCGAGCTGTTCCCGCACCATGCGTTCGAAGCCCGCCACCATGCCGTCCGGCCCGCCGACGATGTCGAACCCTTCTTGCCCATAAGTTTTCCCCATGGCCGACGTCAGGCCGATGCCGCCGGGGACCGAGTCCAATTCCGTGATGACCAGGCCGGCGTCGGTAGGGATGACGTCCGGGCGGATGACGGCGGGCAGCGCAGAGGCAAAGCCCGCCGTCCGGCTGTAGGCGATCAACGACTCGGGTTTGCCTTGGTCGAGGTACTCGGCGACCCAGGCCGGCTGTGTCCCGCGCACACTGTCACGGTACAGGCGGTCGAGCGCTCGATAGAACGTCAGCAGGTGGGCGCCGAGCGATGCGAAGAAACGGAACTGATCCTGGGACAGCAAAAACGGGGTCGGGGCGATCCGCCATCGGGCGGTGCCGGCCCCCTGATCCGCCACGTCGAACAGCCCGTCTCGTACGAGGGCGTTCCGGATCGTGGCGCAGCGACGAAGATCGAGGTCGTGATCGGGGTGGATGTGCGCGAGTGGCAACCCGTCTCCTTTGGCGGCGGGTGAAATCACGTGGCGCGAATCGTAACATGTGGCATGAGGCCCAGACAAGAAGGGCGCTGCCTTGCCTGACTGATGTCCTCGGCGTATGATTCGGCATGAACCGAGCCGCCGTGACAGCCGCGAGGTCCACAACGTCTGCCATGCCTGTCGCGCCCGATGGCCCACTTCGCTCGCAGCCGGTCCTCCCGCAAATCGTTCCAAGTTCGACCTGCATGGCCTGCGAGGTCTGCTGCCGCTTCCCGGAGGCCGACTCGTTCCTCCGTCCCTATTTCACCGCCGAGGAAATCGACCGAGCGGTGGCGCACGGGGTTGACCGCAGGCATTTTCCCGATCCGAACGGCGGCCAGATTGCCCTTATTCCGCATCCTGTCGGCGAGGGCTTCCTCTGCCCCGCGTTCGATCCGGCCACGAGCCAGTGCCGGATCTATGACGTCAGGCCCTTGGATTGCCAACTTTATCCGCTGGCACTGATGTGGGATCGTGAGGCGGAAGGCGAGGGGCAAGGGGCAAGGGGCGAGGAGAGGAACGTGGTGCTGGGATGGGATACGAAATGTCCGTTCATGCGCGAGGCCGTCCCGGACGATATTCGTGCGCATGCCGATCGAATCGCGGCTGTATTGGAAAAGCCGGACACGATCGAACGTCTGGCTGAACATCCCCGGCTTATCGGTCCCTTTCAGGACGACGTGGCGATCGTGACACCCTTGCCGCAACTGACCGCGCGGGTGCGCGTGAGACGTGAGGAGAAGGCAAGCTCCCAACACGCTGGTGCCTCGGCCACGTTGCGTCCGTTGACTCTCGCCGACCGCCCGCGGTTCGAGGCGGCCTTGGCCTCGGTCGAGACGCCACTGGCCCACTTTGCCTTCGCGCCCCATTTCATCTGGCGGCATCTGCTCGCCTATTCGTGGGCCGAGATCGAGGGCCGTCTGTGTCTCTTTGCGGAGTCCGCCGACGGCCTCTTCATGCCCTTGCCGCCTGTCCCTCGTCCCTCACCCGCGGCGCTCGCTGCCTGTTTTGCGCTGATGCGTGCGCGCAACGGCGGGTCGGCGGTCAGCCGCATCGAGAATGTGCCGGACGAATGGGCCGCAATCTTCCGGGCGGCCGGGTACGCAATACGGCCGAAAGACTCGGACTACCTCTACCGGACGCAGGACCTCGTCGACTTGGCCGGGGACCGGTACAAGGCCCAGCGGGCCGCCTGCAACCGCTTCGAGCGCGAGTACCGGCACACGTTCGAACCGTACCGGGACGAAGATCGCGAGGCCTGTCTGGCGCTGTTCCACCGTTGGGCGGCGCAGAAGCGGACGTCGGGCCTCGAAGAAGCGGGCCGGTACATGCTGGCGGACTCGGAATCGGCCCATCGCGAGACGCTCCTGCACGAGGGCTCGCTCGGTCTGGTCGGACGTGTCGTGCGGGTGGAGGGGACGGTCCGTGCCTACACCTTCGGATACGCCAGGACGGCGGTGGTCTTCTGCGTGTTGCTGGAGGTGGCGGACCGTGATCTGCCCGGCCTGGCCCCGTTCATCTTCCGCGAGTTCAGCCGCGAGGCGGCCGCGCGCGGCCATACGTCGATCAATACGATGGACGATTCGGGATTGCCCGGCCTGGCGTCGTCCAAGCGGGCCTACCGGCCGGTCAGCCTGGTGCCCAGTTATGTCGCCAGCGAATCGTAACGACGAACCAGGCGCGAACCCCTCGGCGATGCCGACGGAGCCGCGGTACGGCACGGCACGTTCCCGCCGGCCCCGTCCCTATGCCTGGGTCCCCCTCATCATCGTGTTGCTGACGGTCGTTGCATTGGGCGGCGGCGCCGTCACGCTCCACTACATGAAGGGCCGATTGATCGCCTTGACGGGCGAAAGCCTGGCCTTGATGGCCGCGCAAATCGCGGACAAAACCGATCACCTCCTCATCGAACGCGAAGGCGACGCATTGATGATGGCCAATGCCTTTGCCGGCCGGACCCGCGATGTCGGATTCATGACCGACTATCTGGGCTGGATGAAAGCGAACTATCCCGTGTACCTGTGGCTCGGCGTCCTGGACACGAAGGGTCGGATCGTCGCGGCCTCCGATCCCGCGACCCTCGGCATCGAGGTGGGCGACCAGCCCTGGCTCCGCGCGATGCGCGATGTGCGAGGGGTCCACATCGGCGATGTCGCGCCCTACGAGTTGGCGGGGGGCGTCGACGCCGTCGCGTTCGTGGCGCCGATCCGGGGGGCGGACGGGACCTGGGAGGGCGTTGTTGCGACACGCGTGCACATTCCGTCGGTGGAAAACGTGATCGCCGGCACCTTGCAGGCCTTCGCCTTGGGCGGCGGCGTCTTGGAGAGGATGGAATATCAGGTTCTCAATGCCGACGGGCTGGCCTTCATCGATTCGGACCTTTTACACAAGGGGCGCGTCAACCTGAAAGAAATGGGGCTGCCGTCGGTGCGTGAAAGCCGGTCGGGCATGCCGGGCTATCTTGAGGAGCGGCACCTGCGGCGGAACGTGCCGGTGCTGACCGGCTACGCGAAGACGCGCTATCGGGCCGCCGGCGACGATCTCGATTGGACGGTGCTGGTGCGCATGGATCAGGCCGATGTCCTGTCCCCCATCAACGATGTGCTGCTCAAGCTGGTGACGGCCGGGGCCGTCGTGGTTGTGCCGCTGATCGGCCTGCTGCTCTGGAGCACGGCCCGGCTCAGGCGGGAATGGACGCAGGCCCAGGAAGAGAGCGCGAGGGCCCGCGTGGCCGAAGAGACCTTGCGGGCCAGCGAGGCGCAGACGAGGGCCATCGTCGACAATGCGCTCGATGCGGTGATCGTCATGGATGCAGAGGGGCTGATTATCGCCTGGAATCCCCAGGCTTGCACGATGTTCGGCTGGTCGAAGGACGAGGCGATGGGCATGAGCTTGGCCGAGGCCATCATCCCCGGAGAATATCGGGAGGCCCATGCGCGGGGCCTTCGCCGGTTTCTCGACGTCGGCGAGGGCCCGATCTTGAATCGGCGCATCGAGGTCGTCGCCTGTTACAAAGATGGCCGGGAATTCCCCGTCGAGTTGAGCGTCTCGCCCGTGCGGCAAGGCCGCACCTACGTCTTCAACGGCTTCGTGCGCGACATCAGCGCACGCAAGCAGACCGAGCGACGCCAGCGGGCCAAATTGGCCGCCTCCTTGGTCCTCTCGGAACCCAAGCCCCTGCACGACATCGGCCGTGAGCTGCTGCGCACGGTGTGCGAATCCGGTGGATGGAACGTGGGGGTCCTGTGGCAGGTGGATCGGCCGGCCGGGGTCTTGCGATGCCCGAAAACGTGGTACGGACGGTCGACGCGGGACCGGGAATTCGCCATCTTGTCGGAGCGCCTGACGATGGCGCCGGGGATCGGCTTGCCGGGGCGCGTGTGGCTGTCCGGCGAGGCCGTGTGGATTCCCGACGTGTTGCAGGACCGCAATTTCCCCCGCGCCTCGATCGCGGCGCAGGCCGGGCTCCACGCCGCCGTGGGGTTCCCCATCCTGCAAGGCAAGCAGGTCGTGGGCGTCTTGGAGTTTTTCAGCGAAGCGGTCCAGGAACCGGACCAGGAACTGCTCCACATGATGGCCGAAATCGGCGTACAGCTCGGCGCGTCCATCGAGCGGCAGCAACTCGGCGAGCAGTTGCGGCAAGCGCAAAAGATGGAAGCGGTCGGGCGGTTGGCCGGCGGCATCGCGCACGACTTCAATAATCTGCTAATGATCATCAACGGCTACAGCGAGCTGCTGCAGCAGCGGCTGCGGAGCGACGAGGCGTCGAGCAAGCTGGCGGAGGAAGTCCGCAAGGCGGGGGGGCGGGCCGCGGCCCTGACCAGCCAATTGCTGGCGTTCAGCCGCCGCCAGGTCGTAGTCTCCAAGGTCCTGGATCTGCGCCAGGTGGTCGCCGACATGGAATCGATGGTGCGGCGGTTGATCGGCGAGGACATCGAGTTGTGCATCCACGCGCCGGCCGAAGTCGGGCGGATCACGGCCGACCCCGGACAGATCGAGCAGGTGATCATGAACTTGGCCGTGAACGCGCGCGACGCCATGCCGCAGGGTGGGCGCTTGATGATCGAGATCGCCGATGCGCCGGCGGACGCGAGCCGCCACGTGGTTCTGACGGTCAGCGATACCGGCGTCGGGATGGACGACGAGACGAAGGCCCATCTGTTCGAACCCTTCTTCACGACGAAGGATCGGGGCAAAGGCACGGGGTTGGGGCTGGCGATCGTGTACGGCATCGTGCAGCAGTGTGGCGGCACCATCGATGTCGACAGCGTCGTCGGCTACGGCACGACCTTCCGGCTTCGGTTCCCCCAGGCGCAGGAAGAGGCCTCCGTCCCGGCCGCACCGGCGGCGGAGCGCCGTGCGCCGGACGGTTCCGAGACGATTCTCCTGGTCGAGGACGAGGCGGTCATCCGCAAACTCTTGAGCGCCAGTTTGCGGGAGCGGGGCTACCGCGTACTCGAGGGCGCCAACGGCCAGGAGGCCCTGGCCCTGCTTCAGCAGCACCGCGGGCCGCTTGACTTGGTCGTGACGGACGTGGTCCTGCCCGGCTTGAACGGGCGAGAGTTGGTCGACAAACTCCTGCTCCTCTATCCGCGCACGCGGGTGCTCTATATGTCCGGCTATGCCGACGATTACGTGCTGCCGCGCGGCGCGGTCGGCACCGGACAACGGTTTTTGCAGAAACCCTTTACCGCCCAGACCCTGGCCAGGAAGGTGCGGGACATTCTCGACCACCCTGTGGACGCGCAGCCGACCGGCGGGCCGAGCCGGTAGCGGGCCACCGGTCGCGAGGCTTGTGGGACGGTCGGGGGCTGTCTATAATGCCGCACGCGGCCGAGAGGCCGATCGCATCTGCACGATGAGCCGAGTCATGAAAGGCCAGGAAATCGACATCGACCGATACCGCGTCCGCGAGGAACCTTTTTATGCCGATGTGGCCGGCGAAACGGGGCTCTTCACGGTCGCCGCGCGCGCCCGCCTGCCGGTCATGCTCAAGGGCCCGACGGGCTGCGGGAAGACACGCTTCGTCCAGCACATGGCTTGGAAACTGGGCCGCCCGCTCATCACCGTGGCCTGCCACGAAGATTTGACCGCCTCCGACCTCGTCGGGCGGTTCCTGCTCAAAGGCGACGAAACCGTGTGGGTGGACGGGCCGCTGACGCTGGGCGTGAAACACGGCGCGATCGTCTACCTGGACGAAATCGTGGAGGCCCGCAAGGACACGACGGTCGTCATCCATCCCTTGAGTGACGACCGCCGGCTCTTGCCCATCGAAAAGAAAGGCCAGGTCGTCGAAGCGGCGGACGACTTCATGCTCGTCGTCTCCTTCAACCCCGGCTATCAGAGCGTGCTCAAGGATTTGAAGCAGAGCACGAAGCAGCGGTTCATGGCGATCGAATTCACCTATCCGCCCCGCGAGGTCGAAACGCGCGTGATCGAGCGGGAAGCCGGCGTGGACCGGGAGACGGCCGGGCGGCTGGTCAAGCTCGGCGAGAAGGTGCGCCACCTGCGGTCGCATGGGTTGGAGGAAGGTGTCAGCACTCGCCTCTTGGTCTATGCCGGGACGCTGATCCGGGAAGGCATCGCGCCCGTGCAGGCTTGCGACGTGGCGGTCGTCCGGCCCATGACCGACGATCCCGACATGCAGCGCAGCTTGCAGGAACTCGTCAAAGCCATCTTCTAGCCCTTCTCTCTACGCATTCCGATGAATTGCGAGCCGATCCAGCACAGTTCCTCGGGGGTCGTGCTGACGATCCATGCGCAACCGGGCGCCCGCCGGACGGCCTATGACGGCCAGCACGGCGACGCCTTGAAATTCCGCGTGGCGGCGCCGCCGGTCGACGGGGCGGCGAACGAAGCCCTGCTGCGCCATCTGGCCGATCTGTGCAAAGTCGCCCGATCGGCGGTGCGGCTGGAGTCGGGACAGACCGGCCGGCGCAAGCGCATCAGTATCCAGGGTGTAACCGCCGAGGCCACGCGGGCCGCGCTCGATGCGGCGAAACTCGTTGCGGCGCTGGTGCTCCTCTCGCTCACGGCCTGCGCCGGGCCCAAGCCCATTCTCTATCCCAACGCCTACCTCAATAAGGTCGGACCGGACGTGATGGAACGCGACATCGAGCAATGCCGCGCCTTGGCGGAAAACGCCGGTGCCTCGCCCGGCGAGGAGCGGGCCGCTCATGCGGCCAAGAATGCGGCGGTCGGCGGGGTCGTCGGGGCGGCCGCGGGTGCAGTCGGGGGCGCCATCGTCGGGGCGGCAGGGAGCGGCTCGGCCGTCGGTGCGGCCAGCGGGGTCGTGTGGGGCCTCCTTGGTTCGTTCTTCCAAAAGCCGGATCCGGGCGAGGCCTACAAAAATTTCGTCAACCGGTGCCTGGCCGAACGAGGCTACGAGCCAATGGGCTGGGACTGACACGACGCCGAAACGGAGGACATACGATGGAGCGGACCAACATTTCGTCGGGCGGGCCGTGGGAAGACATCGCCGGCTATTCGCGGGCCGTGCGGGTCGGGCCGTTCATCTTCGTGTCGGGCACGGCGGCGTTGGACGCGGAGGGCAAGGTGGTGGGACAGGGCAACGTGCGCGCCCAGACGATTCAGGCTTTGAAGAATATCGAAGCGGCCTTGCACAAGGCCGGCGCCACGCTCAAGGACGTGGTGCGGACCCGCATCTACATGACGAACATCAGCGATTGGGAATCCGTGGCCCGCGTCCACGGGGAGTTTTTTCACGACATCAAGCCGGCGGCCACGCTGATCGAGGCCAACCGGCTCATCTCGCCGGACATCCTCGTGGAAATCGAAGCCGACGCCGTCCTTGCCTGAGCGGTGGAACGGATTTCCCTTCCGCTAGAGCAAAAAACAGCCGGGCAGGTCCGTCAGCAAACACTGCATCCGCAACGACACCCGTTCCAGCCTCGCAATATCCTCCGGCGTCGGCGCCGCCGGATTTACCGTCTCCAGCCAGGCCGCGTCGCGTTTCAGCTTCACCAACGACACCAGCGACGTGCCGGGGATGCGCGTGTCCCACTCGGCCGCGAGACGGATCAAGGGGGCGAAGGCCGCCAACTCGTCCGCGAATTCCCGCCGATGCGGATCGAAGCCGTACGGCGCTCGATCTTCATCCAGCGACACCAGCAGGACGCGGAGCCACTCGACCGTCGCCGCCATCCGTTCATAGTGGAGCGTGTCCGGCACATCCGTCGGTTGGTGGTAACGCGGGGTCCGGCCGGAGGAGAGGAAGACATAGGGCACCGACGCGTTGCGGAAGGCGTCGTAGTCGCTGAAAGCTGTCTGTCCCACCAGGGGCAGTTCCTCGATCAGGTGCATGCCGATGGGCCGCACCGAGAGCGTGGAGTCGGACGGCGGCGCTGAATCCTTCACGCGGTCATAAAGTTCCGGTGAAGCCTCCGCCCCCGCGACGAAGATCGTCTGGGCCAGCGGCGCCCAATGGACGCCGCCCATCAGGTCCATGATGAGGGCCGCTTGAACGTTCGCGGGCGTGCCGATTTCCGGGAGGAGGTGATCCACGAAGTACCGGGACCCCATGTCGGGGGTGCGGATGTAGGGCGGTTCTTCGGCGTTGAACGAGGCGAAGAGCACGTGATGGGACGCGAGCGGCGGCAGCGCTCGGGCGGTTTCCAGAAGAATCGCCACGGCGGAGGCATTGTCATCCGCCCCCAGATAGTGCCCACCCAAATGATCGAAATGGGCGGCCAGCACGATCCACCGATGGGGGCCGGCGCCCGAGGCGTAGCGTACGCCGAGGATATTGTCTCCCAGGCCGGAGGCAAGAGGTTGGCGATACGGAGGGAGTGAAGGGAGTGCGGCGAGCCCGGCCTCCTGGAACTGCGCGACGAGGTAGTCGGCGGCGGCGCGGTTTCCCGCGGTGCCGGGTTTGCGTCCGGCCAGGTCGGGCGAGGCCAGGTAGCGGACGTGCCGCTCGAGGGCTTGTCCGAGGGACCCGGTGGGGGCGAAGGAGCGGGGATCGAGTGCGGATGAGCGGGAGAGGGGATCGGGCGATCCGGCCATGCCGGCAAGGGCTCCGCAAAGCACGAGCGCTGTCCCGAGCTTCCATGCAGACCCGCCGAGGGATCCGCACGAGGTCGGCATATCGGTCACCGTGGCGGCAGCCGGTCGGCCTCGGAGGCGGCGCCGGCCGGTTCGCCCGCCGCGGGAGCCTTGTGCTTCAGGGCGCGGCCCTTGTCGGGCATGGGATCGGGCACGAGCCCGTAGATCTGCCGGCCTTCGTGGTCCTCCGGCAGGTACTCCGTGATCGGCAGGCCTTCCTGGTTCACGAACAGCAGGCAATGGCAGTACTTGTAGATCTGCATTTCGTCGCAGGCGCAGATCCAGCGGCGCAGTTTGGCCTCGGCCTGCTTATCCTGGTAGAAGTTGCAGGGGCAGAG
>FKKE01011249.1_pt1 | contig 32519 bp, 49 predicted proteins | sample 1106331 | NCBI WGS metagenome assembly FKKE01 (sample SAMEA3931202, study PRJEB13176) | freshwater metagenome | biome: Drinking water system; feature: drinking water; material: freshwater | place: China | collected 2013-02-06
CCTAAGAAACCTTCGATCCCCGAAGGTGCTGTGGAACTAGCAGACTACAACATCATGGCTAACTTCGCTGCGAACTTAACAGCTGGAGTTAGTAGAGTTTCTGCTGGAGTGATGCGAAAGCAGAACATGCGCGAATTTACTTACGTAGATGGAACCGGAGGTACTGTAAGCTGGAACGCTAGTTTGATTGCTGCCACTCGTCTTTCAGGTTGGACTGCAGATACTGACAGGAACGGTGCTTACTTTGAATACACTTTTTTTGGGACTGGATTTGATCTAAGGTTTAACGGTGATACTAACCGTAGTGCAAATATCTCTGTACTAGTAGATGGTTTGGCTTTTACCTCAGCTAACTTTTCAGGAGTAACTTGCACTACAGCAGGATCAGGAATCACTTATGGTGGTTCTAGTGGAAGCTTTGCTCTTCCAGCTACTAACGTTCTTGATGAACAGTCTACTACTACAGTCGAAGGTTGTAGCTTTAGCGCTAACGGACTACCTCTTGGTATTCACAGAGTTAGATTTACTAATAACACAGCTTCTTCGTTCATAGTTCTCGACGCTCTTGATATCATTACCCCGATCCATATCAATGGAAGAAGTTTCTCTACTGGATCTCTTAGCTTAAGAGATTCAAGAAGTGTAACTCCTACAATACAGTCAGAATTGGGCGTAGATTTAACTAAGGCTAAAGCTTGGTTAGTTTATGATCAAACTACTAATACGATTGTTGAATCTTACAATATATCCACTGTAACAGATGTTGCAACTGGTATTAGTGAGGTTTATTGGAGTCGTAAGTTTAAGAATGTTCCAGTGATTGTATCTAACAGTGATCAAGGATCTTCAAGATCTTTGCCAGCTTCTGCTGGAAATTTTAATCAGCTAAAATCTTTTGTTAGAGTATTGTCTGAAGCTGATGGAACGGGTACTGATACGGACGCTCAATATTTATGTTTAGCAGCGTTTGGTGAGCTTGAAGATGAGGATGAAGAATAATGAAACGTCAAGCGATTAGAAAGTCAGATGATTCTATCTTGATCGTTCACGGTGATGCTTCTCTTGCTATGCAGGATGGTGACGAGTTGATTGAGCTTCCTCAAGATTGGGAGCAACCTAGCCGTAAGTATCGTAACTGCTGGAGATGGCAGAGTGATCAGATCAAGGTCAATCTTCCTCTCGCTCGTGCTCAGAAGCTTGAGGAGATCAGGAAAGAGCGTGATGCTCGTCTCGTTGAGTCTGACAAGGAATGGATGATCGCTATGACTACTGGAGCTGGTCAGGAAGCCATCGATGCCATCAACGCTAAGAAGCAAGCCCTCAGAGATCTTCCAGAGATTGCTGAGTCTGACCTATCGTCTAAGCTAGCCGTTACCACGATTGACGCTTACGAACCAGAGTGGCCTTAGTCGCCTCCAGGATCGTATCCATGATTATAACCATACATAGGACGATCTTCCATCTCAAAGTCATTCTGTGAGTCTTTTATCTCAGGACTAAACCTATACCCGAACGGATCTCTCTCGTTGTTCTCCACGCTGAGTTCTTTTACCTTGATGTGTTTGTCGTTGCAGTTACCGTTAGTACATCTCAGATCTCTGAGAGCGCTTGGGTTCCAAGCTTCAAACTCCCACCTGTAACCGCAGTAAGTGCATTCGAGACTAAACTTCGGCATCTTCCTCTACCTCGTCGTATATATCGTAGATCGAGCATCTCTCAAGGTGATGCTTTGAGCTGTAACTCGTACCATCATCCGTAAAATCGATCACTAGAGCTTGAGTCTTATCTTTGAAGGGTCTTAGAACTCGTCCGATGTTCTGCATGACCTGAATCCTAGACTTACCACCGCCTGCTAGTATCAACGTATTAGCGATGGGAAGATCCACTCCTTCTCCGATAACCGACGTACCGATAAGACATCGTATCTGACCTTGACGATAATCTTCCATGATCTGCTGTCTTACCGAATCCTTTTCTTCCCCGTGTAGGAACTTAGCTTCAGGGATCAAAGTTTTAAGTGATTCACCATGCTCTAACTGCTGGACCAAGATGATGATCGAAGCATTCTCCTTTAGAAGTTCGTGAGCTATATCAGCGATCAGTTGATTTCTATTCTCGTTATGAACTATACAACTCTTATACTCTGCTTGGTAAGTGCTTCTCTCTTCTTCGGGAACGTAGATATCGTTCTCTACGATCTCGAACGTGGGACGTATCAAGAAGCCGTCCTTAATGGCTCGTGGGATAGAGTACTCGTATAAAACTTCACTCAGTACGCCTTCTAGAGCTAGGTCTGAGCCGTCGTTTCGGAAGTTGGTAGCCGTAACCCCGATGCGGTAGTAGCAGTTCTTAAGGTGATTTAAGTTAACCTCTTGATAGGTCTCAGCGGCTGAGTGATGGAACTCATCGATGATCACCATGTCAACGTCGTTGAACACCTCAGGCTTGATCCTGACCATGGCTTGGATGTTCACCACGTTGATGTCCTTCTTGAGCTTAGGAGTCTTGGTATTAAGCTTGTCAACCTTACCCTTCCCGAAGTACTTGCGAAGGGTATCTACCATGTTGTCTGTGATCGACTTAGAAGGCGTGATCACCACGGTCTTAAGTCCAAGCTCCCAGATCATTCGAGCGACCGTGAGAGTCTTTCCGGTGCCCGTGGGAGCCACGATGATACCTCTGCCGTTCTCCTTGGCTAGCCTAGAGCTAGCTCGCTGATAGTATCTGAGCTGCGGGAACTGCTCTCTCAGAACATACTTGATGGTCTCAAGCTGAGGCTTCTTCCTTTCATCTTTGATCTCGAACGTTAGGTTGCAGTCCTTGAGGATCTGAAGCGCTTTAGGCAAGAGTCCGGTGGGGAACGTACCATCTTGATACAGAATCTTGTAGAGGTTCTTCAGCATACCCTCGTTCTGATATTCAAGAGCCTTCGCTCGCTTGATCAGGCTGACCCTGTTGCTAGAGAAGCTACGACTCTCAACCATGCTCCATAACTTGGCGATGTCCTTAAGGTTCTGATGATACTTTAGAGCTTCCCTTAAAGCTTGCTCTGCTTCCTTGGGAACATCTTTTAGTTGACAGGTGCTGTTATTTATATAAATCTTCACCATGTGATCATCATCTCATATCAGAGCGGGTTTGTCAAGAAAAAGAACTATGAAGATTTTCGTTGACAACTCAAGCTCCAGGAGGTAGTATCAGGGTTATGGACGCATTACGCTCAAAGGTTAGAGATTTCCTTCACAAATGGTTAAACGATAACAAGATCCCGCACATCCGAAAGGGTATGGTCGAGGAGATGGAGCAGTTCGTTAACAGCGAGCTTAGCGACGCGCAGATCCGTCAGATCACCGAGAAGATGGCAGCACAGAAGATGGTGCAAGACCTTCCTCCTAACCAACCTGAAGAGGCATTAGATGAGAAAGATCCTGAATAGCGAGCAGACGAAGGATGTAGCTCTTGAGACCATCTCAGAGATTGCTTCCATAGTCAAGCAGACTCTAGGCCCTGGTGGTAACCCTATCATCCTCCAGCAGGATGGTCAGAATCCTGATGGTACCCCTAAGGACCCTCTGGTTACCAAAGATGGCGTCACGGTAGCCGAGCACGTTCAGTTTCGTAGCCCTTCTAAGAAGACTATAGCGCAGGCAATCCTTCAGGTCGCTAAGAATACCGTAAACCAAGCGGGAGATGGTACTACTACTGCCATAGTCCTCGCAGAAGCTATGTATAAAGCAGGCTACCGATACATCCAGCAGGGTGTAAACGGCATCCAGCTGTACAACGAGCTTAAAGGAGTTAAGGATGAAGTCATCGAACAACTCTCACGATTTAGGCATGACGTCGAGCTTGAAGACGTCGTTGATGTTGCTCGAATCTCGGCTAACGGAGATGAAGAGGTTGCTCAACGAGTTGGAGAAGCTATTAGAGCCGTCGGAGAAGACGGACACATCACCCTTGAGGACGGATACACCAAAGAGACCACACTTGAGATTATTGAAGGGGCAATGTACAAGCAAGGTTGGAGGAAGTTCGGAGCACTCGGATACCTGATGGTAACCGACAAGGTTCGAAATGTAGCTGAGCTTGAGAACCCAGCAGTTCTTCTCTACGCAGGCGAGATCAAGGAGATGACCGAGATTGACAAGCTTCTGAAGACGCTGATGGGATGGGACGACAACTCTCAGCAGCTCACTAACATCATTCCCTTAATGATCATCGCGTACGACTTCTCAGACGACGTTAAGAACTACATCCTTCAGGCTCGTGCTTCAGCTAAGATGCCTATCGCAGCTATCAAGGCACCATTTGATGGATCACCTAACGCCCGAACTCAGATGCTTGAGGACCTAGCAGTCCTCTTGGGCGGTAAAGTTTTAGCTAAGGGTATCAATGATCTAGACAAGATCACAGACGCAGATCTAGGATGTGCAGGTAGAGTTGAGATCGGAGCTGAGGAAACCGTGTTCTACAAGGGACAAGGTGACAAGCAAGAGATCATGGATCGCGTTAAGGATCTTAAGAAGCAGCTTGAGATCGAAGCGTACGACTTTGATAAGGAGAACCTGAGACTTAGGATCGGTAAGCTCACTGGAGGTGTTGCTTTGATCCGAGTAGGAGGAGACTCTGAGCTTGAGATGCACGAGAAGAAGGACCGCATCGAAGACGCTCTGTGCGCCGCTAAGGTTGCTATTCAAGAAGGTATCCTACCAGGAGGAGGATATACCCTCTACAAGATCTCTCAAGATATGAAAGCTGATAGCATCGCTCGAACTATCGTAAAAGAAGCTTTACAAGCTCCTATCCGACAGATCATTACTAACGTAGGTGAGGAGCCAGTTGAGATCCTAACGCTTCTTAAAGCAGGAGCGTATGACGAGATCGATAACTTTGGTTACGACGCTCGCGAGAAGAAGTTCACAGACCTCATGGAAGCTGGGATCGTAGATCCAGTTAAAGTCACGAAGTCAGCACTTGAGAATGCTATCTCAATCGTTGGACTACTCTTGACCGTAGGTGGAGCGATCGTATCTGACGTTGAACCTAAAGACGGTATGCCTAATCCACTAGCGGGGTTGATGGGATGAAAGATTTATTGAACATGCAGATATTTCTTCAAGAGATGACAGAACTAGCTTTAGTTCATGACATCATCATAGCTGAACCACTTGAAGCAGCTCCTCATACTTATGATCCTCAGTATGGCCCGAAGCTTTACTGGGACGTTAAGACTAACGAATATGTTTGGTATACGAACGAAGGAATCATCAGAGCATGAGCAAGAATAACCTTTACATATCGTACTCTTCAGCGTCACGCTTCAAGACGTGTCCTACGAAGTACTACTTCTCAAAGAAGTACCAGAGCAGACTCATTCCCTCAGCGCTACCGTTCGGTAAGGCTGTTGAGTCTGGAGTTACCAAGCTACTATTAGGTAGTACTCTTGAAGAAGCTCAGCGAGAGTTCGGAGAGAGATGGACTACTGAAGAGATGAAGCCAGGAGAGTACCGAGCTATCTTAGATAACCTAGGAGTTCAGTTCTATGCTTCAGATTTTGATAAGAACCTGATCCTTGATGAAGACGCCAAGATGATCGAAGAGTGGGCTGATGAGCTTCTAGAAGACGATAGAGGCTGGTTCGAGATCTTCGATGAGATCTCTGACAAGCTTAAGTCTAACGAGATGTCCGAGGCTGAGCTTGCTTTCTATAACCGAGTTGTATGGAAGTGCTGCGAGATCAGAGGCTACATTATGTTACAAGCTTTCGCAGAACAGATCCTTCCTAAGGTTAAGATCTATTCTAAAGACGGCAAGCCGATGGTTCAGAAAGAAGTTAGTATCCAGAACGAAGAAGGCGATAAGCTCGTAGGTTACGTCGACTTCGTGATCACTCACGCAGAGTACCAAGATCCGATCATCATCGATCTTAAGACCGCAGCTTATCCGTACCCAGAGCACGCTCTTAAGACCAGCGAGCAGCTCAGAACCTACGTAGCTACTTTAGGCGAAGAAGTTAAGACTAAACTTGCAGGATACATCGTTCTTCTTAAGAAGATTAAGGTTGAGAAGAGCTGCGACAAATGCGGTGCTGCCAGAGAAGGTATGGCCAAGAAGTGTAAGGCTTGCGGTAAGGGAGAGTATACGGTGCCATCTTTCAAAGGCGACGTGCAGTTCGTCTTTCAGGAGTATAAAGACGAAGAACTAGACGACGTTCTAGAAGACTACATGAACGTGACCGTTGCGATCAAGAACGAGGTTAACTTCAAGAATCCTAGTAATTGTATGCAGTACGGTCGCAAGTGTGAGTTCTACGACATGTGCTGGAACGGCAAGAAAGCAAGTGAGATCTCAGAGATCGAAGAGAAAGGTTCTACTTCATCCTTGACATCTAGCAGCGACTCTGATACAACTGAGTAAAGGTTTATGTCTGAGACGGTTGAATATCTAACAAAACTTGAGAGCTTGATGGAAGCTACGGGATTGGATAACGAAATGGAAGCAGCAGATTACGTTCTGCTTCACTACAACGCGTTCACTCCAGACTTCGTTGACTTCTGCGAGAGATACGTAAAAGGAGAATACTCAAATGGGTTTTAGAAATGATGATGACTTCGATGCACAGTCGTACGTGAGGGTTAACGAGCGACTCACCAAGTTCTGGGAGAAGTACCCAGAAGGTGCGATCGAGACTGATGCTATCGTACAAGATGGATCTCTTATGGTAGAAGCAAGGCTCTATCGTACTGAAGGATCTCAGCGTCCTCTAGCTACCGGACATTCGTTCTTAAGCAGCTTGGACGGAGATAAGGTCGGCGAGTACACCGAGACTGTAGCCGTAGGTCGTGCTTTAGCTAACGCAGGCTTCTTAGTAGAGAAGTCTATCGCGTCGGCTGAAGAGATGACTCGATTCAAAGAACGTCAGGAGTCTAAAGAAGAATCTAAAGAGGAAGCTCCACGAGCTTCAAGGTTTAAGCGGAAGACTGAACCCGCTGCACAGGATACCCCCGAAGACGACGAAGACGCGTCCCCCAAAGAAGGAGAGGAGTCCGATGAGCAATCGTCGGCTCCTCCTCCGAAGCTTCGAGCGGCGAGCAGGTTCAGCAGAGATAAGTTAGTAAACAGGAGGTAGTGATGATCATCATTAAACGTTATGATAACCGTAAGTTGTACAACACTCAGACCTCACAGTACGTGACCTTGAAGCAGGTTCACGAGTACGTGAAGAACGGAGAGGTGGTTCGAGTGTTCGACAAGGGACTCAACCGTGACGTCACTACGGAAGTTCTGGTTCGCGCTCTCATGAGCGTTGAGAATCTAGGAGAAAGTTTGACTGCCGAAGCGTTGACTTCGGTGATCAGAAGTGGCAACCTAGCAGGTGCCATTAACAAAACCATCACAGGAGGAGAACTAAGATGAGTGGTTTTAAGCGTAACAGTTCACGATTCGGTCGTGGCGGTGGAAGTAACTCAGGTAGCGAGCGTGGTGAATCCCGCTCGTCAGGTCGTTCAAGCGGTGGATCTTCGCGAGGATCATCTCGCGGTGGTTCGTCTCGTGGAGAAGGTCGCAGCGGAGGCGGTCAGAAGTCTAACTTCTTTCGTCTCGGCGGCATCACCATCTCTAAGAGCACGTCTGACGATGCTTACGACTGGGCAATGGAGAACCTTCGAGGAAACGAGGAGCTTAAGCTCAACGTGAAGGTTTACCTCGGTAAAGAAGTTGATGAGATGGCTCTTCGTAACGGCGACATCCTTACCCTCAGCTTCCGAGTAAGCGATAAGGACAAAGACTTCGTTATCGGACATCTTCTCACGCCAGCTAGCTGATCAAGTCGGAGGTAACGAATGTACGTTCGCGTAACGCGGACTACCAACGACAAAGGCGTACTCGTACGTCCAGATGACATCAAGAAGACGATCACCGATCCAGAAGTGGACTGGTACAGGTCTTCCTTCATCTACGGCGAGGACGCTAAGGAGTACTGGGAGTCCAACAACGAGAGTATCAAGGGTTACTCAGGTGACGTCTGGACCTCAGACTTATACTGGGACCTTGACGACAAGAACGACCCAGCTCGGGTACGAAACGCAGCGGTAACGCTGGTCAAGTACCTTGAGGACATGGGTCTAGGCGAGGGTATCGAGACGTACTTCAGCGGTGGTAAAGGTTACCACGTCTACGTCAAGACTAACGCTAAGCTCACTCCCAAGGAGACCTCAGACATCTGCTGCACCATAGCAGAGGAAGCTGGAGTCTACGACCTAGTCGATAAGGTAGTCTACAACGTCAATCGTATCTTCAGGCTAAACGGTACCAAGCACGAGAAGTCAGGTCTCTACAAGATCCCAGTCTCCTCCGAGGAACTTGAGAGCTGTACTGACGATCAGATAAGAGAGCTTGCCCGTAAGCCTAGGAACGAAGAGTTTGATACCAAGCCGGTACACTTCGACAAGTCTAAGTTCGCGATCAGTAAGCCTCCCGCTAAGAGTAACGTAGTCAAGCTTAAGGCCATCGAAGGTGGTGCTCACGCTCACGTAGAGCTTACCCCCGAGCAAGCTGAAGAGCTTGGATTCCCAGGTCTCGACCTAGGGCTATGCCCTCCTGGACAACGCAGGTGTACGTACATCCTTGAGCAGGGCTACTACGGACCAGGAGAGCGTCACGACGCCATCATACGTCTGGCAGCGTTCTACAGGGCATCAGGGTTCAGCAGGACCCATGCTGGTAAGCTGATCTACGAGAGTCTTGAGAGACGGGCTAAGGTCTACCCAGACTCGAATCCACCAAGCGAAGCTGAGTGCGAGAGAGACATCGATCAGGTCTACTCAGACGACTGGAAGGGCGGAGCGTTCACCTGTAAGAGCGACGAGTTCCTTCAGTCTAAGTGCGACCTAGGAGATGGACCTTGCTTCGATGATGCTAAGAGCCGCATCAGGCACGTCGTAAACGTCAACCAACTATTTCAAACCTACGTTCAGTACGGCGAGGAGTCTCTCAGGGAGTATCCTAAGTTCGGAATCACCTGGCTAGACGAGAGAGTCAGGCTCAGACCAAAGACTTTCTCTGTTATTGCTGGAGCAAACGGGTCAGGTAAAACCTCCTTAGCCTTCGAGCTGATGGAGACCTTGAACAAGCAGAAGATCTATCACGCTTTCTTCTCGCTCGACATGTCAGATGCAGCTGTGTTCGAGAAGCTAGGAGCTAAGTACACCAAGTACACTCAACGTCAGATCGAGGTAGCGTTCAACGTTAACTCGTTCGACGAGACCATAGTAGACGAGGTTAAGGAAGCCGTAACTAAGAACTTACCGTACACTTTGTTTGACTTCACGTCGTCAGCAAGCCTCAAGTACATCGAGCAGACCATCTTAGGTCTTAAGGAAGTGTACGAGAACTTACAGCTGGTCATAGTTGACTACGCCGGTAGGATCATTGGGGAGCACGAGAATCAGTACGCTAACTCTACAGCCAACGCTAACCTGGCGAACGACGTGGCTAAGAACACTTACACTCACATCATGTTTTTGTCTCAGATCTCACGAGAGAACGGAGATCATACTGACGCTCTTAGATCTTCTCGTGTATCTAAGGACTCTGGAGCTTGGGAAGAGAACGCTACGTTCGTTCTCACGGCATGGCGACCGTTCGGTGACGGACTGAGCGGAGACGACTCCTACATGCACGTTTACATCGCTAAGAACCGATCAGGGTCTCTAGGCGAGAACGCGTTCAGGTGGGAAGGTAAGACTGGTAAGATCGCTGAGATGGAGAGCGAGGATGAACTTCTAGCATACGTCTCTAAGTGTCAGGCGTTTGACATCGATCCCCCTACGTTCAACTGGTTCAGAGCAGACGGAGATAACCCAGGCTTGAGACCAAAGCCTGATGGAGATAAGTTTAAGAGAGATGAAGTAACTGAAGAGAAACCTCGTTTCAAGATGAAGAAGGATTTAGATGGCGGAGAAAGCGTACCGAGTGATCGGTCTTCACGATCGCTCAAAAACATCCCAAGAGCTAGAGGCGGAGCTTAACTCCGTACTCGACGAACTTGATCAAGATGACGTTCAGATCGTTGCGTTCGACATCGAGACGAACAGCGTCGTAGAGAAGACCGCCAGGGTCATAGGTGTCGGTGTATCTTACGAGATAGGTACCGGCATCTACATTCCTTTCGCGGAGTATGATCCTAAGACTGGTAAGTTGATCGACCTGATGCCTAGGGACTTCGAGCAGAGCTTCGTAGAGGCTCTGTGCGAGATCCTGATGAAGAAGTACCTAATTATGCATAACGGCGTGTTCGACATCGCCGTGATGTATCACTCCTACGGTATCAATCTTACGGACGCACTGTGGGCTGACACGCTTCTCATGAAGCATACCGTGAGTGAGGAGAGACCCTTTGGCCTGAAGGAGCTAGCTAACCTCTACAAGGAGCACATCGGTTTTACAGAAGAGGAAGCAGCTAACCAGGAGCAGATGGATCTTAAAGACTCCGTAGTTAAGAACGGAGGCAGGTGGGTTAAGGACGAGAAGGAGATATTCAAGGGTGACCTTGACCTAATCGGTAAGTACTGCTGCGCTGACTGTGATCTTACTCTTAAGATATACAATTACTTGTCTGATATACTCAAGGATGAGAACCTAGAAGATTTCTATTATAATCAAGAGGTTATGCCGCTCTATAAGAAGGCAACGATCCAGATGAAGATCGGTGGAGTCTTCGTCGACGTAGAGTACTTCAATAAGCTTGAAAAGGAACTTGAAGATGATATACTGAAGCTGTCTGACGAGATCTTCAAGATGATTGAGGATGACGCTAGACCGCTGGTCGAGAAGATCCTTGACGAAAAGGTCAAGGAGACGAGGACTGGTAAGTTTGCTGAAGGAGCGTTGCGATATTATGAGATCCCGATTCCTACAAATAAACGGACGGGCAAGCCCACACTGGCTAAAAGTGCGTTGCAATCTCTACAAACTACCTACCCTGACAGTCCAGCATTAGAATGGCTACTCTCGTCTCCCGAGCAGGAGGCATCGTCTTTTATTCCCCGAAAAGATCTTTTTAACATCAAGAAGCAGATATTCGTCGCTGCTCATCCAGAGCTTCCGTACGTCTTCAACTTATCTTCAAACGATCACTTGTCGAAGCTTCTGTTTGATCACTACGGTGAGACTCCTAAGAGCTACTCTAGAAAGACCGGCAAGCCTCAGGTGAACAAGAACTCTCTTGAGTCTTGGGATCATCTTCCCTTCATCAGCAAGCTCTTGAGACTAAAGAAGAACCAGAAGCTGCTGTCAACCTACATCAAGCCGATCTTAAACAACAACGTCAATGGCTGGATCTATCCTCCGATGAAGCAGTTCGGTACTACCGCTGGTAGATACTCGTGTGGAAGTGATAGAGAGTCTACCGATACCGTAGCCAAAGAGGTTAATCTTCAAACATTACCTCGCTTCGAGCGTCCTAAGAGGTGTACGAACGATGAATGTGAGTCTAAGAACGCTAAGATCTACAACTCATCTCTCGCGTACATAACCATCGATTGTCCTGACTGCGGTCACAAGGAAGTCACGATGGACCACGCCATGATCAAGAGAGGCTTCATAGCACCTCCAGGGTACAAGATAGTAAACGCTGACTTCAGCTCTCTAGAACCTAGGATCTTCAGCTGGGTGTCTGGAGACTACGAGCTTAAGAGAGTCTGGCTAGAAGGCTTGGACCTATACTCTAAGATCGCCATCGACGTGTTCCAGCTAGACGGAGTATCAGCGAACGAGAAAGATCCCAACTACTTGAAGAAGGTTAAGCCGGACGAAAGGCAGAAGTCCAAGGTATTCACGCTTGCGGTACCGTACGGTGCTAACGCTTGGCGAATAGCTGAGATCGCTAAGGTTGAGGTCGAGGAAGCTCAGGAGTGGATCAGTAGGTACCTTGAGTCCTACCCAGACCTTCAGAACTACATGAGGGATCGTGAGAACGAGGCTATGTACCGTGGCTACGTTCAGACTAAGTTCGGACGAATCAGACACTTAGACCAGGCTCGTGAGCTTTTCCAACGTTACGGTAAGATTTTATTTAGCAAGAAAAAGATGGTAGCTAAGTATGGTGAGGAGTTTGGTGGAAAGACTTACTACGAGTTTAGAAACTTACTCAACAATGCTAAGAACTTCCCGATCCAGTCTACTGCAGCGCACGTGTGTAATGCTGCTCTGATCGAGCTTTCTGAGAAGATGGACGAGAATCAGATCGACGGCTGGATCGCTTTGCAAGTACACGATGAGATCACTTGCATCGTTAGAGAAGAGCAGGCAGAGTTAGTAGCTGAGCTGTTGAAGGAGTCGATGGAAGATAACTTCATCACGAGGGAGATCGACATACCGATCACAGCAGAACCATTGATAGCAAGAAACTTGGCCGATGCGAAGTAACATACTGACTAAGTTGGTCGGACGAATAATCTGCTTGTTCTTAGGTCACAGGGAGTATAAACTGTACCGATGCGTTCAGGTTTATCCGAACAAAGAGAACATGCAGTACGAGTACACGTGTTGCGGACGATGCGGAAAAAGATGGATTTAATCGGGAAACTTTGCTATCATGAATATCGAAGGGAACTAAACTGAATGGCTAAGAAGAAGAAACCACTTACTATCGGGGATAAGTTCAAGCAAGGCGTATGCGACGTAGCTAACGAGGTTGGTTGCGAACCACATGAGATCAGTAAGGCTGACTACTTCGCGTCTGAGTCAAAGAACGCTATGACAGACTGGGAGCTTAGAAAGTTTGGTGGTTTCAAAGCTGCCATGAAGCTCTTCTTTCCTCCTCCGAAGCACATCATCATCGACTCAGCTTCTAAGATCGTACGAAACTACAAGAACAAGCTAGAAGCTCACTATGGTAGAGACATCTTCTTGAAGGACGAGTTCATGGTGGTCTTGAAGGAAGTGATGGAGAAGAACCCCGTCAAGTTCCACAAGCCTGTTAAGCCTCTCAAGAAGACTGCTAACAAGAAGCTTGAGCGATCATTAGTCGTTCATTTCTCTGATACTCACTTCGGTTGCAACGTTGATCGCGATGAGATGGACAACGTGAACGAGTACAACTGGACCATCGCTGCTAGGCGCACTGCGCTACTGATGGATCAGGTGGTTACCTACAAGCCGCAGTATCGTGCTCAGACTGAGCTAGTCATGCTCATCAACGGTGACATCATCGCTGGCGTGATCCACGACCAAGAGTGGGCTGTAGACTTACTTACCAAACAGTTTGCCGGAGCGATCAGTATCTTCGGACAAGCGATCAGCTACGCAGCTCAACACTTCAAGAAGGTTCGAGTAGTGTGTACTCCAGGTAACCATGGCAGAGCGATGCACAAGTCTTCACGAGATAGAGCTACCGTTCACAAATGGGACTCCTACGAGAACATGATTTACATCGCACTCAGAGAGATCATGAAGAAGTACTCTAACGTTGAGTTCACTATCCCAGAAGCTCCGTACGCCATCGTAGACATACAGAGTCACAAGTTTCTGGTAACTCACGGTGATACCGTGGTTAACGTAGGAAACCCTGGTAAGAACCTCAACATGAAGTCGATCAACGAGCAGATCAACAAGGTCAACTCTCAGCTTATCAAGGGCGACGATAAGTTCGCAGCTCTAGTGGTAGGACACGTTCACGTTCCTACGGTTCAGGAGACTGAGAGTGGTACGATGCTACTCATCAACGGAACTATGTCAGGTACTGATCCTTTCGCTCAGTCGATCGGTATCTTCTCTAAGAACGCTACCCAAACTCTCTTTGAGGTAGTCGAAGGACATGCAGTAGGAGACATGCGCCTCATCAGGCTCAGAGACGCAGATGATAAGAAAGCTTACGACATGATCATCGAGCCTTTCAAAGGAAAGTTCTAGTGCGAATCATAGCTACTTTCTTCACAGATCATGGAGAAGAGAGAGCTGAGATTAATCATTACAGCACTACTATTGAACAAGCTAAAGAGAACCTATACCTTGTCATGTACGATGGAGTGATGTACGAATGGGTTATGTATGACACAGGTTACGGCGGTTATGATTTGGAAGCTAAGTTCTCTAGGACTAGACAAAACGCTCCTCAAGGAAAGCTGATCTTCAACGTTCCTAGGTCTACTCAGTACTCTAACCTGAAATGTGGATGTGGCGCTCATGCCACAGGTTCTAACAGACACTCTACTTGGTGTGATCTCTGGAGGCCGTTTTGAAGAAGATGCAGGTCATCAAGATAAAGGTTCCTAAGCTCAAGCCTAGAGCACCTATAAAGCCTTCTAAGATTGAGAAGGTCGATACCAAGTATACCCGAAAGACTAAGCACAAGAAAAAGCTTGACAGCTCCGATTCAGTTTGATAGGCTGTACTCACGGAGGCTGACGTACGAGCTATGGGAAAGAAACACGTTAGAAGTGATGATCCTCGTAAGCCGATAATCACCGCAGAGCTTAAGAAGCTAAGCGGAGGTAATAAGGTTACTCTGGTAACTGAGGTTGAACCAAACGTTTTTCAAGGACATTGTCAGAAGGGCGGTCGAGCTGGGTATGAGTCTTTGGGATTCTACCAGCTTAGGATCTCCTTCGGAGTAGATCCCAACACAGGCACTCAAGTTTACCAAACGATGCATGATCACGAAACTGGAGGAAGAGTAGATGTCTGAGCATCTAATTCGCAATAAGATCAAGGATAACTCACGCAGGAAGAATATGCCCGCTCAGTGGAAAGCTCAGCGCAGGAAAGAAGCTGAGGAGCGTCAGGCAGCTTATGACAAGCTTACGATCGACCAGAAGATCGATAAGCTCAACGCTGGTGGTTTCGCAGCTACCAAGCAGCGCAAGAAGTTATACGCACAGAAGGAGAATCAGAAATGAAGATCATCGGATTAGTTGGACCTAAAGGCGCAGGAAAAGATACAGTGTTTGAGATCCTGCAGGAACTTAAGAAGAGTGATGGCAAGCTAAGCTTCGCGCTTCCTCTCAAGCAGATCTGCGCTCACGTGTTCGACCTAAACAACTATCACATGAACGATCCGGTCGGCAAGGAGCGTCCGTTTGAGACTCCTATCACGCTGACCAATCGTAACCTTCGAGCAGTTAAGAACGCCTGCACCGAGTACTTAGATCCTTTGTCTAAGGATGGCGCTCAGTACCTATACAACCCTAACAAGGCGTCGGTATCAGGTCTCGAAGGTCGTGTTATGAGTTCACCACGAGAACTCTTGCAGGTCATCGGAACAGACTTCATCCGAAACCAGCTCTTTCAAGACTGGCACCTTCACGCTGCCTTCACTCCGCGAGCACTAAAGCAAGTGTCTCAGGATGGAGTCTACTGCGTGACTGACATCCGATTCCTGAACGAATATCAGTTCCTAGTCGATAAGTTCGGAGACGACTTCACGTGCTACTACGTTGATCGTCCAGAAGCTGAGGAACGGCTAGCAACCGCAACCCACGCGTCGGAGCTAGAGAGTCAGAAGATCAAGGCTCTCATCCCTGAGGAGAACATCATCAAGAACGATGGAACTATGAAGGAGCTTACCGAAACCCTTAAGGCTCTTAAGATCGATCGTCCAGATCCGTCTCAGAAGCCTAAGAAGGGGTCTCGGTTCAAGTACGGTAAGGCATGACAGACCAAGTTAACCAACCAAAGACCTTAGACGAGAACACAGAGTTCGAGTGCAAGTACCGCGTCGAACCGCACGTTCTTGTTGACTTCAAGAAGATAGTTGAGGGACTCCAGCAGGAGCTTCAGAACTTCCTCTACGTGGAAGGTCCTGACTTCTACTACTCTCACCCAGACTACGACGAGTCGTCCTTCGGACGCTACCGTAGACCATCCTTCGGGCTGGACGGCGGTAGAGCTGAGTGGACCGTCAAGTTCAAACCTAAGGGCGCTAAGAACAACCAGAAGCGTTTAGAGATCAACTGGCGAGTCGACAAGACCTCAGAGGCTGACATAAAGCGTGGCGTGGAACTCATGGGCTTCAAGCCTAACTTCACGATAACCAAGAACTGTCACATCTACAAGTTCGAGGATGCTACCCTGGTGTTCTACACGGTCTACGACATTACTGAAGGATCTCGATCAACTAAAGTAGACCACTTCGTAGAGATCGAAGTTTCAGAAGAGAAGATCAACAAAGAGGGATTGACAGAAGAGCAGGCTTGGGCGATAATCTCTAAGTACGAGAAGATCCTTGAGCCGATCGGGATCTCTCCTCAGAAACGACTTAGGAAATCACTTTATGAAATGTATAAACGTGACAAGTAAGTTCGGTAAAGTGTTGGTGGACGATAAAGATTATGAACGTGTATCTAAATATCGATGGTGGGTAGTTTCAATTAAAACCAAAAGAGCGATTAAACCTCAGTTAGCTGTTCAAACTGAGATTAACGGTAAAACTGTTAAACTTCACAGATTTATTCTAAATCCTCCTAAAAAGATGGACGTAGATCACATTAATGGTAATACTTTAGATAATCGACGAAGTAACTTAAGAATTTGTAGTAGAACTCAAAATCTTCAAAATACTGATAAGTATAGGCGTAGAAAAGGTACTACATCTAAGTTTAAGGGAGTTAGCTGGAGATCTGATTCTAATAATTGGAGAGCGCGTATTCAGATTAATGGTGTTGATAAAGTATTAGGATCATTTCAAGATGAGATATCTGCAGCTAGAGCTTATAACAAAGCAGCATTGACATACTTCGGCGAGTTTGCTAAAATTAATAAAGTATGAGGTTTAATATATGAGCATAGCAAACCAGATCGTTAAGTCGATCAAGAGTGCAGTCAACAGCGCGAACATGGACGGTATTCCTGTACCAACCCTTCGTGATCCTAAGACTGGAAAGGGTAGCGTTACCTTCACGATGGTAGCCGTGTCCTTCGGAGTTGCTATACTGCTACTGCTCGGAAAAGTTACCAAGGTCGTAGGAGAGGTGGACTACTCCAACGTACTGTGGTTGCTCGGTATCACACTCAGCGCGTACCTAGGTCGTAGGTTCAGCGGAGATGGTAAGACTATAAAGATCGACGAGGTCGTGGTCACAGCTCCAGAGGAGAAGAAGGAATAGTTATGGACGAGAAGATTAAGAACCTCTGGAACAACAACAAGATCCTGTTCTTCATCCTGATTCCTCTGATCATCCTTTACGTACTTAAAGACGTGATCTTCGCGCTCCTTGGAGCGTCCGCTCGCAAGACGACTGAGAAGGCTAAGGAAGAAGACTCCAAGTTAAAAGATCAGGCTAACCAGGCCAACCTCGAAGCTGAGAAGCTTAAGTCGCAGGCTGACTCTCTTGAGGAGAAGATAGACAACAGAACTAGCGACGACGTGCCTGAAGACTGGCACAAGAGGAAGTAGTATGGCTAAGAAAAAGAAAGCTCAATCAAGCGTTAAGACTCGACTTCTAGCAGCTCTTGCAGCTGTAGCACTTGCGATCGGACTATCACTGGGAGTAAAAGAGTATAGAGAACGTCAACCAAAGTATGCTGTTGGAGAATGTTTGTTTGACGCTGCATCCGGTATCTTTCTTCAGATCACTGGAGTTGAGAACGGAAACTACCAGTACGTCGCTGTCATCTTGATCTTTCAAGTACCTGGTGAGAAGCCTATCAAGGAGTTTAACCAGATCGATACGCTAGTTCGCATCGACTGCAAGACTGGAGAACCAATCAATGGGAAAGACACTAGTAAGCCTGAGTCTGGCTCTGGCGATAGCACTGTACCCGACGAAGTCACTCGCTGAGTGCGACTTCTCTACGATAGACAAGCTTCCTGACGGTAGGTACGCTTACTCCGTAGACTGTCACAAGGCTGTCGGTAAGATGAAGCTTGACCTAGCTGATCGCGAGGAGCAGGTAGCTAAGCTTACGAAGACGATCGAGCTTAAGGATCTAGCTATTCGTACTCAAGAGCAGCGAGCAGACTTATGGATGAACACAGCTCTTAAGCTTGAAGACCGAGTCAACGCTATGGAGAGTCTAAAGCGTCAGAACGAGATCTTATGGTTCGTTGGTGGTATCGCACTGACTGGACTAGCAGTGTGGGGAGCTGGGCAACTTAAATAGTTTTGGAGGAAATATGGAACTCACTAGAATACCAAATCATAGAAATGCTTTACTTTATAGAGATACTCTTTTCAAAGCACTTAGAGAAGATGGAGTCACATTTTCAGCAGAAGTAGAAGAACATTATGACGATCAATATTCTGAAGTTGTAGTAACAGTATCAGATAATGATTATGATAAAGCCTTTTCTATAATGAAAAAAGTTATTAGACGAGGACCTCCTAAGTGAGACCGGGGACTCTTTATAAACATATTCACAACACAGACGTCGCCTTCGAGCCGGTGAAGTTAAACACCTACAAGAAGGACGTAGTGATCATCAAGGGTAGGTGGTACAACATCGTTAATCCCAAGAACATCTACCTCATCGACGACGACACCATCACCATCAAGAGAACGGACTTGAAGAACTGGAAGGTGTACGATGCCCAGGTTTAACAGAACTCCAGGATCAGCTAGGATGATGGATCGTAAGCCGCACGAGAAACTACGAGATTCTGTCAAACCAGATCGCTACAAGAACCGAGAGATGATTACAGACGACGTAGAGAAGCACATCTCGATCGATGACTCGCGCATCAATGAAGAACTTCAGGACCACGCTCTTCACTTCCGAAAGTACACTAAGATCCTATCCAACCTCCAGAAGAAAGCTAAGGCTATCAAGCTTAAGCTCGAAGAGGTTGAAGCAACCGTTTACGTCAGGCTCTCCAACGATGGTCAAGGACGAAAGGTCAAGGAGATCGACTCCATGATCGTTCTAGACCCAGAGGTCGCTAAGCTCAAGAGAGATCTCTTAGACGCAGAGGAGATGGTATCCGAGTACGAAGGTATAGTAAAAGCTCTCTACCAACGTCATGAGATGCTCAAGGACCTGTGCGCTAACAGGCGAAAAGATTTACTTGACTAAAACGTATCTCATTCTGTACAAAACGACGCTTTTGTCTAAAATGAGAAACACTTTCAGGTATGATTGGAGGTATCGATGAGAAGTGAAGACAAGATCTACAGCGGAACTATTCAGGTAGAAGAACTCGACTACTCGGTTCCGTTCTTCCTAGACCCAACCAAACCTACTCCGATCGTAGTTGACTCAGTGCTACTCAGAGGTAACTCTCCTGAGGAGATCATCGAGAAGCTAGCAGAGAAGTTTGGACTGTCAGTTGAGATTCATAAACCTAACAACGAGTGTGGAGCCGTATGACTAAGAAAGCAGAACTTAAAGCAGTCGATCAGCAACCAAGCGATAACATCGAGAACCTAAAGAAAATAGCTAGGAGTTTTAAGAACTACATGAACGCTCAGTATCGTGAGTCTATCGCTTATAATCCTGATTCTGATACTATCGCTAAGGTATCAGTGAGCAGGTGGTTGAAGATGCCTTCGGCTATCGCAGATGCCATGGGCATGGACGGGTTACCGTTCGGCGTCATGACTCAGGTGTACGGCAAGAAAGACTCAGGTAAGTCCTCCATGCTTGGGCAAGCTATCGCAGCTGCTCAAGCTCAAGGTATCCTTCCTATCCTCATCTTGACCGAGCACAAGTTCGACTTCAACAGGCTAGCAACCTTCATGGGCGCAGATCCAGAAGCCATGCTAGTATATCCAGCTGAAGATCTTGAAACTGGTTTCCAATGTTTAGAAACAATTTTAAGAAGCATCGCTACTGGTAAATTAATTAATGTAATTCCAAATCCAAATTTCGATCCCGATAAGCCAGAAACTAAAGATAATCCAAAAGAAATAGATGATATTATTGATGTATCTAACCAACCTTGCTTCGTGTTCTGGGACTCCATCGGAGGTACCCTCTCTGCCAACGAGTCAGAGGGTGACGTGTACGACTGGGACAAGGACATGGGACGATACGCTCAGGCTCTCAAGAAGCTAGTGAAGCGATCCTCTCAGCTACTCAACAAAGTTCGAGATAAGGTAGGCGTGCTGCTCCTCAACCAGGTGTGGGGTAAGCGTACCCCTCAGGGCATCACCGTAGACCAACCGTACGGTGGAGAAGCTGTGCAGCACTACTACGCGCTGGAGATCCACCTCAAGCGTGCCAACGAGATCAAGATGACGTACAAGGGTCAGGACATGGCCATAGGCTACGACATCAAGATGGAGATCAAGAAGAACCACATAACCCACAACCGACTGAAGGGTTCCCTGATAGCGGTTGCCGAAGGTCTTCTAGCTACTAACGATCTAGAATCATTCAAGAAACGTTACCGCAGCTACCTAGACAAAGAATAATCCGGCTTATAAGTTACAATCATATACGGAAGGGTTATGCATGCGGCGCAGACGTATGGCGGACTCTGAGCTTGATGAGATTCAGATCGTCCGAAGAGAGAACCGAAAACTAAAGCAGCAGATAAGTCAGCTGAGGAAGCAGATCTCACGGATCGACGTGGACCGCTTTCAGAACCTGAAGGAACTCCTAGACGCTCAGGATAGACAGGACGCGGAGGAGGCAGCAGCTAGGCGTCAGGCTGAGCTTGACAGAGCCTGGGAGTGCTGGGACTGTAGACAAGGTACACTGAAGCTTAGTATAATCGAGAGACGAGACGGAGTCTGGTACAATCGATACTGCCAGGAGTGCGGTAAGAGGACCAAGCTTCAGAGGTACAACGACAAGGTGAAGAATTAATGCCGATATTCAGCTACAGGTGCGAGGAGTGTGAAGAGGTGATAGAGTCGCTTGAAGCGTCTCATACGGAGACCATAGAGTGCTCTCACTGCGGAGGAATCTCCCACAAGCAGCTACCCAAGAGGCTCTCCTCAACGATCATGGAGACCAAAGACAGGTACCAGGGCAAGAAGTTAATGAAGAACCAGGATCAGATGATGAAGAAGCGTCTCAGGGAACACGACGCTAGGTACGGTATGGAGACTAAGATAGAAACACACGGGATAGATGAGGCTGTGAAGAACGGATGGACGAAAAAGATAAAGAGAACCTAGCATACACGATAGATAACTCCTTGACGGTGAAGGGTTACATGTGCGCCGTAGACTGGCAGTACGAGATCGGTGCTGCTTCTGGCGGCAACATCGTTCATCCCAGCATCGAGGATCTGAAGGAGAAACGCAGGTGCTGGAGACGCTGCGGCATAGTAGAGGTCGAGGTTAAGTTCAGCAGGTGGGTAGAGGCTCAGAACATAATGGAGCAGGAAGATGACGAAGTCCAAGAGTAGCAAGCAGTACCTGAGGAGCTTGCAAGACTACGAGTGGAGAGCCGACGTGATGCCTAAGAAGAGCATCAGGAAGTGGAAGAAGAAGGAGCGCCAGAGGGGTAAGAAGGAGATTCGCGATGAGCGAGCTGAGTAACATCCGACTGTTCCTGAAAACCTTAAACATGATGTACGAGGACCTGTCGCGCATTGAGCTTAGCATAGCACGCGTAAGGGACGAGAAGTCAAAGGAAATTTTACTCAAAGAGGTGCTAATACTCAAGGATGCATCTAAGAAGCTGAAGGCTCACTACGAGAGCGTGATAAGCAGGCAGGTTAAATGAGCGACAGTCACATACTCATCACGTTAGATTTGTCTACCAATTCAACAGGCTACGCTGTATTTAACTCAAAGACCAAGAAGCTAATCACGTACGGGAACCTAAAACCTAAGGTAAGCGGTCTTCATAAACTGAAGTATCCCGCCGCAGCTCTACTCAAGATCAAGGACATCGCCTCCAAGGTTAAGGACCTGGTAGCGGAGCATGACCCGGAGAGCATAGTGATCGAGGAGGTTAACCGAGGGATCAACCGGATAGCTCAGAAGAGCCTGGATGCACTACACTTCTTCGTGCTCGACTACCTCACACTGATAGATGAGACCTGGATCACCAGGGTAAGGTACATGGACTCTAACGGCGTCAGGGGATGGAGAGGAAAGCTTGAGCTTAAGCTGTCTGACGAGGACAAGGAGCACAACAAGAAGGTGCGCAAGAAGTATGCCAAAGAGGAAGCTCAGAAGCATATAGTGGACTGGAAGGTCCTAGCTCAGCGATATGTTAACGCTAAGTACGGTACCAGCTTTGACGTTAAGGAGAACGAGGAGCACGCTGACATCTGTGATGCCATCGCTATGGGCGATGCTTGGTTTCTTAGAAAGTAATCCTTGACAACTCCTATCCACTTTGCTATTCTGATCAAGTGTTAAAGAGCTAGAATCAACCAATCAGGAAAGGGATGATACATAATGGAAAAGTTTGAGATGTTGCTACAGCACGGGGACCACTTCAAGCCGATGGAGAAGATTCACTTTCACCACAAGCTTGCTCCAGGCGTCTACGGCCTGACTCCTACTCAAGATGGGTTCCTATTCACTAAGACCAAGACTGAGACTGACAAGCTGGTTCACATTCCTGGCACCACGTATGACCTGGTAGTCAGCGAGATCGATCAGTTCATGAAGCCAGAGACCCGCGCTCTGTTCGACAAGTACGGGTTCCTCTACAAGCGCTCAGCGCTCCTATACGGACCTCCAGGAAGCGGTAAGACCTGCACGATCAACCGGATCATGGAGAAGGTCGTGGGAGATGGCGGTATCGTACTCTTCAACCCTCATCCTCGCTTGGTAAAACAAGCCTTCGCAGCTCTCGACATGCTCCAGCCAGAGACTAGGATCATGGTAGTGTTCGAGGAGCTTGATGAGCTTCTGAAGCAGCACGAGTCTGAGCTGCTCAACCTTCTCGACGGTCAGATCCAGAAGTCAAACGTCATCTACATGGCTACTACCAACTTCATCGACAAGATTCCTACGCGTATCCGTCGCCCTGGACGCTTCGCTTCGGTCATCGAGGTTAAGTTCCCGACCGCTGAGGCGCGTCACTACTACCTCTCTAAGAAGATGCAGATCGAAGACAGCCTCCTTGTCGAGTGGGTTGAGAAGACAGAGAACTTCTCCATCGACGAGCTTAAGGAGACGGTGCTGGCAGTTAAGTGTCTTGGGCTATCTCTCGATTACACGATCAACAAGATCAGAGAGAACAAAGGTATGACTGCTCTCAACGTGATCGACGAAGATCCGTTCTGCGATGACGATTGCGACGAGGATGAAGGTCCAGAGAGTCCCCTAGCAGACGTGAGTTTCCCTAAAAAGTAGAAGAGCATTGTGGTAAGATAAAGGTTCGTGCTTTGGCAGGTGACTGACAAATCCGAGCTGGAGAGACGAGTAGCTTGTTGCCGAGCCTTTGTGTTTGAGCTAACGACTACCTGCCCTAGGGAATCAGGTGCCATGTGGTTGGTTAAATGGACTTGATTCTAGCTGGTATCGACACCCTGCCAGCCTGATTCCCTTCTTTCTACAAGTTGGTAGCCGACTACCCTAGTGTCGGAGTACTTAGACCTGAACCTATAAGCCTTGGGTAGGTGACTAGGATGTGCGTAATCGGCACGTAATGATATCCGCTTCGTTGGTTACGAGGGGTACCCCAGGATGTGGTCTAAGCTAGTTAAGCCCTTGATATCCTTCGGGATGTCAGGGGCTTATTACTATTGACAGGTCATAAAAAGTAGTATAGAATTGTGACATGAACGATGATAAAACAAAGTCCGAGCTAGAGAGGATATTCGCAGCTGGAGAGAGTTGGCTCAGACAGTACGGCGTCGTACAAAACAACGCGATCGTACATAACAACATCGTGCTGAACCTTTACACGAACTTTCCTAAGGCTAAGTACGTGGAATACTTCATTCCTACCGACGAAACCAAGCGAGAGATGACAGTTGTCCTCTACTTCTCCGCGTGGCACCTCCTGTTCAAGAACCGAGATAAGATCATCGACGACGTGATCGACCTCATAAACCAATACCTACACGACTATACTGTACGCGTTGAGCTTCGACGCTTCTCAAAGAAGCAGAAGGATAAGATCCTGAATGAAAGTTAAACTCATAACTGCCGTGGCAATGTTGTGGACCTCCACCATCGCTGCAGCAGACAAGGCACTCGTATCTTCAGACCCTGCTCTAGTAACCAAGGTTATCAAGAAGTTGACCCCTTCGGTCAAAGAATCCAACGCTAGCGTCATCGCGAAGCTGATCCACGAGTACGCGGTCAAGCACCAGGTTGACTGGAGACCGATCGTTGCCATATTTAAGCAGGAGTCAAACTTCGACCTAGAAGCCGTGAATTACGTGAGTAGGGACTTTGGCATCGGTCAACTCAACTACAAGACCATCCTAAATCGTAAGGTAAGCCTAGCTCGCCTACTTACTGAATATCCTTACGCAATCGAAGAAACTTTCCTCATCATTGCGGAACTTTGCATGACTTATGATAGAATAGATCGTAAGGCAGGTAGGTACTGCTATACACGGTATCACAGCTTCGTGCCATCGATTAGAGATAAGTATCGAGAAGCGTTGAAGAAACACCTGTCTAAGATAGAGGAAGTTTTAGATGCCGAGAAAAAAGAAAGTAGTCAAAGAGATAAAGGAGCAGCTGGGAGCGTCCGCGCACCTAAGCGAGGAAGATAAGCTTAAGGACGAGATCCGTCGTCTGTACGTGTCTGGTAAACCAGTTAAAGAGATCGAGAAGATGTACGAGGGTAAGGTTGCCGAGCGTACGATCTACCATTGGGCAGACACTTTAGGCTGGAAGGAAGAGAAAGCTTACCTAGACGATCTACTTCAGAAGCAGAAGGAGAGTCTTCAGTTCCTTCAAGATCCTAACACTACCAACGACGCTATCGCTAAGGCGAACCTACGCGTCCTACTTCAGATCCAAGGCATGCACCTCGCTAACACCGTCTACAGGATGAACGCTGGACTTCCGGTGTTCGATGTATCCGACCAGCTTCAGAAGGTCTCAGCAGCTCTTGAGAAGCTTACCAAGACCAAGCATAGCATGGAGAACGGCGGCAAGGACGAGAAGACCGTCAAGCACCTCCACCTCGACATGAACAAGGCTCTTGAGCTTGCTCTAGAAGCTCGCAAGAAGGGCGTTAACATGACCGTCGAGGAAGCTGCTAAGGCGCTTGAGAAGCAGATCATGGAGACTAGTGATGACGGTAAGTCAGCCTAACCTAGACATCATCACCTTCTTCGAGACGATCCTGGCGGTGCAGAACCTGTCACCGATCCAGAAGATCACTCTTAAGGCTATCAGAAGCGAGCCACTTGATACGGTGACTCCTATACCGCTACTGCATCCGTATCAGACTCAGGAGTTCGCTAATGAAGTCGAGATGTTCAAGTTCTTTAGTGGGAAGAGTGACTATCTTCCTTCACACTACTCCGACGCTTCTCTGTGCTTTGGCCGTCGCTCAGGGAAGTCTACAACTATCGGTGCTGGTCTTGCTATCTATTACGCGACTCAGCTTGATTACACTCCTTATCTGGGAACATCACCTCATGCAACGATCCCCATCATCTCAGCAACCAAAGGACAGGCAGGAGAAGTCTACCAGGCGATAAAGAACTTCTTTCTTCGCAGCTCGTTCCTGTTTCAGAAGTACCTGGACGGTGACATCGAGCGCATCCAAGACGAGTACTCAGAGGAAGATATCGGAAAGAAAGCTAAGATCACTGGGGGGGAGATCAAGCTTAACAACAAGGTCGTGATCAAGGTGTTCGCTGCTGACATCGGTAAGATCCGAGGTATGGCCGTTCCTTTCGCGATCCTTGACGAGAACTGCTTCTTCGGCGTTGAAGGTAACGACACCAAGAACACCGACAAAGGTATCTACGAAGCTCTCGCTCCCGCTCTCTCACAGTTCCAGGAGATCGAAGGCATGGCTCTCGTTCTTAAGATCTCGTCTCCTAACGGACAGGCTGGACTTCAGTACACTGACTTCTTGAACCGCACGGACCCAGACGTTCTTCACCTCCAGGTTCCTAGCTGGTGGGCTAACCCGAAGCTCTCCATCCGCTACCTCGACAAGCAGAAGAAGAAGGGTATGAACTTCTTTAACCGAGAGTATGGAGCCGAGTACACGGCGTCTGAAGCTGCATACCTGGACCCTATCCTTATCGACAAAACCGTCATCAGGGGAACCGACAACATCGACTACCAGAAGGGTTATCGATACGGAGCCATGATCGACTACGCTACCAGAAACGACTTGTGGACCTTTGCCATCGGACACAAGGAGTACATCTTCGACCACGACATGAAGGAGAAGAGGGAGAGGGTCATCATCGACCTGCTCATGCACTGGCAAGGATCAGACGGAGCCGAGCTTGACCCTGCTGAGGTGGTGCCAGAGATCTGCATCCATCTTAAGAGGTATCAGGTAGCCAAGTGCTTCTCTGATCAGTACGCGTTCGCAGCTCTCAAAGGCTTGTTCATGAAAGAAGGTTGCATGCTCAAGGAGTTCACGCTGTCTAACTCAGCGAAGATCAAGATGTTCTACTCGTTGCAGGTCGGCATCAACTCCCAAGGGCTAGGTATCGTAAGCAACGACGAAGCTATAAAACACCTCAAGGATCTCAGAGAGAAGAGGTCTCAGGGTAGGAGACTCATCATCGAAGCTGCTAACAACTCCCACGACGATTATGCTATCGTTATCGCAGGGGTAGTCTATCAGTTTGATAAGAACTCTCCAGTATACATAGGTCATCACTACGACGGGGACGATGAGGAGCTTCCGGTAACCAAGGATGCTACCGGCAAGTACATCTCGACCCCTACTGCTCAGGAGCTAGCCGAGCAGGTCGGAATCGCTGGGTTCTACGATAACCGCTCAGATCATAAGCAGAAGAAGGAAGGCGAGGATGACGACGACGGAGGATTCTGGTTCGCATTCTAGAGTAATTTAGTCAACAGCTAGTACGGTTTACTTTGCTGTACTTTGAGCTATAATAAGAAGTTGGAGAAAAGCATGAGTGTGTTCAATAAAGTTTTAGAAGCTACCGAAGCTTGGCTAGACTCGCAGATCTACAAGGCAAGAAGCACCGCTGCAGACGACTCTCAGGAGCGTAAGAGCTTGGTAGACTTACACTATCCTGACGAGCAGCAGTACGGTTACAAGGAGAGAACAGGTCTCGTAGGACCAGGTGTTCTCAAGAACATGGCGCGTAAGGACAGCGTCGTGATGGCTATCATCAACACTCGCATCTCGCAGATCACTCCGTTCTTAAAACCTCAGAAAGATAAGTACTCTCCAGGCTGGGAGATTCAGCCAAACGAGCCAGCAGACATCAGTCCAGAAGATAAACTAAAGCTAGCAGATCCAGCTCTTGACCAAGAAGCATACGACCAGCTCAAGTACGAGATGGAGTCTAAGCGCTCTAAGCTTAAGGAGCAGCAGGAAGCAGACATCGAGAAGATCAAGGAGTTCGTATCTCACTGCGGAGTCAACTCAGACGAGACCGACACCACTCACAAGCGATGGGACTTCGAGAAGTACGTTAAGACCATCGTGTGGGATCGCATGGTCTACAACTATACCGCGACAGAACTCATTCCTACTAAAGACGGTAAGAAGCTTCACCACTTCTATCCCGTATCAGCTGGTAGCATCAAGTACGTCTCTCAGAATGATCCTCAGAAACAGAAGGAGACGTTCTCGTCTCTCATCGCCATGCGTGAGAAAGCCTTCGACAAACGCTTCGACGAGAAGAAGCCGTTTAAGTACGTTCAAGTTGTTCGTGGACAAAAGGTTGCTGCGTTCACTGAAGACGAGATGATCTTCGAGGCAGCTCAACCTACCATCGATCCAGAGGATAACGGCTACGCTCCTGGAGAGCTTGAGCTTCTCATCCAGATCGTAACAGCTCACCTGTACGCAGAGGCTCACAACCGTAACTTCTTCTCTCAAGGCTTGGGTACTAAAGGTATCCTTCACATCAAAGGTGACATCCCACGCCAGCAGCTAGAAGCTTTCAAGCGTCAGTGGTTCAACCAGATCATCAATACTCGTAACGCCTTCAGACCTCCAGTCATCGGTATGGCTGAAGACGTGAAGTGGGTAACGCTAGCTCAGACTAACCAAGAGATGGAGTTTGAGAAGTGGATGAACTACCTGATCAAGATCGCTTGTGCTATCTATCAGATCGATCCAGCAGAGATCAACTTCGACATCTCGAAGGCAGCTACCGCATCGTTCGGTGATCAGAACAACGAGCAAAAGATCAAGAACTCCAAGGATAAAGGATTACAACCTCTCCTCGACTACGTCGAGAACATCATCAACAACCACATCCTGCGCTACTGGGACAAGGACTTGGCTGATAAGTACAAGTTCAAGTTCGTAGGTTTTGATGCCGAGACCAGGACGCAGGAGATCGATCGTCTAGACAAGGAAACTAAGGTTTGGAAGACGATCAACGAGGCACGTGTAGAGATGGGGTTTCCTCCTATCGAGGACGGAGACGTTATCAGAGATGCTACGTACACTCAGTACAAGCAGATGAAGATGCAGCAGGATCAGATGACACAAGGCATGGGTCCTGATGGTCAACCAATCGAAGGAGAACAAGATGGACAAGTTGATGAAGAAACTACGGACACTGGCGATGAGATTGCTAGCTTCAGCAAAGAGATTGATGAAGCGGTCGATCAAGCAACTAAAGAGATGGATCAGCAAGCTAAAGAAGAAGCTGATGCCGAAAAAGCAAGCGCCAAAGCGGAGTCCACGAAGAAGTCGAAGACGGTAATTGAGTATCATTACGACAGCGACGAGGAGTAAGCTATGTGCATGCTCTGCGTTGAGATCGCTAAGGAGAAGATGACTTACCGAGAGATCGCTAGGGCTTACAACGAGTCCGTTGAAGCTGCTACTGATCACTGGGCAGAGATCTTCGCTCATATATACAAGCACTCCGACGTAGATAAGGTTTCTGAAGCTCTTTATGATCTTCGTAAGGAGCGAACTCATGAGTAAAGAGATCAAACTAACCAACATACAAGTACCTCGTGACCCTAAGAGTCTTAGGTTTGATGCTTATAAAAACGCTAAGCCTATTGATATGAAGGACTACGAGAACATGGGTAGCGTAGAGCACCATGACTCCGTTGAATCGGTAGCAGAGAAGATGATCGCTAAGCAGGAAGAAGCCCGTGGACAAAAGATCGATCAGAAAGAACCTGAGAAAGCTACTGTAAACTTAGACGGAATAGTTGATGACCGTAAGAAAGAGTACTGGAAACCTGGTAGATGAAACACGCTGGATATAAGAAGAAGAAACCTAAAGGTTATTGCTGTCCTAGATGCGACAGCATGCTTCTTAAGACGGCGTTAAAGACCAGAAACATGAAGAAAAGAGTCAGACGTGAAGGTAAAGATAACATTAGACGAGAACGAGACGATAGAGCAAGCTGACGAGCTTCTTGAGAAAGCTCTCGTCATGAAGAAGGATTGCTCTCATGGAGAAAGGTACAGCGACGAGTACCTAAACGAGTTTCACGAGCATGTCTGTAAGCGTCACGCTGAGTTAGTGAATTCGCTGATCGAAGAGGTCCAGCAGGAGATAAAACAAAGTGTTAACGCGAAGAGACTTACTTAACCGTATAGACGAGATCGTAGAGAGATCTTACCTGGGGTTCATGTTCTACCTCCTAGGAGAAGACGTATTGTCTGATGAACAGAAGCGTCAGGTCGAAGGGTTAGGTCTCATCATCGGTCGTCGTCCTTTAATCGAACTACTTTACATCCTAGTTCGTAACCGTCCTACCGAAGGTTACAAGAAGGATGCTACCCTTAATCAGCTGTTAGATCAGATCGCATCTACCGGCATCCTACCAGTCATAAATGATACACATCAGGCAACTTTAGATAATGGAAAAGCTTCTATGTTTGAAGCTATCGAGTCAACTAAGAGTGAGCTTAAGAAGCAGGTTACTCAGAAGATCAACCAGATCAACAGGCAGTACAAGCAGGATGTTGCCGCAGCTCCTATGATTAACCTTGAGGAGCAGAGGAAGAAGGAGCAGAAGTACGAGAACATGATGCTTGCAGCTGTAGCTGCTGCTGCAACCGGACTACACAGTAACTTCGTCAGAGCTTTTACTACCAGTATGACCGACATAGTCAACGACAGCGTGGTAGATAACATCACTCAAGCGGCTATGCTGGAAACAAAAGATCCAGGTAAGACTTTAGTCTACAAGGAAGTAGTCAACGACGGTAGGTTATGTCAGTGGTGCGATGAGTTCTACGTAGGCAGAGACGGAAAGCCTATAATCTATACCCTTCAAGAATTACAAGCTAACGGCTCGAACTATGGGCGACCGAAGTCAAGCTGGAAACCTGTGCTAGAGGCGACGCATCCGCACTGCCGTTGCCAGCTACATACTCTCTCTGATGCAAAGCGCCGACAACTTGGTCGTTAAAAGCTTTTCTCATTACCTCCATAGCTATCTGCGCTTGCTTATGCAAGCGCTCGATAGTACTTCTCTTACGCTTACCACACTTCCTACATACTGGATATGAAGGAGTAGATCCTACGAATCCCACGGAGTTACCTGCTTTAACAGCCTTATTTGTATCCATTAGGTCTCCTTCTAGTCCGTAAGATACTTTCTTAGGACTGTTACGACGATCATCTCATACCAGAGCTAAGTTGTCAAGGATAAAAAGAAGTTGACAACCCACGCCTGTTTTGATAGGGTATTGGGTAGGAGAAGTTTCATGAACAAGCCTCTAGAAGATAGGATCAAAGACCTAGAGCGTCAACTAGCTCTAAAGAAAGCTTACCTGGACGTGAACTTCACGTTCCCTAAGAACTCAAAGCTTCCAGACGACGTCAAGGAGCAGGTGGTAAACGAGCTTAAAGACGCGTGCGCTAGGCTTGCTGAAGGTATGGAGGATGCTCTTCCCGTGATGAACGGTAACAGCGCTGACTTCCTTTCCTCAGAAGAGATTCAAGTACTCAAGCAGTTAGTTCAAGCGGCTAAAGGTAAGCTAGGCAAAGCAGCTCCAGTCACTCAACAGCAGGCTCCGAAGCAACCTGAGGTTAAGTCACAAGATCTACCAGAGATAAAGAAAGCTGTGCTGTTGACTCTAGACAGCGTTCAGCCTACTATTAGAAACAAGATGGGATCGGGAGAGACCGTCTACGTTAAATCTTATAAAGATGATCAAGCGTTCGTCATGAACCGACATGGTCAAGGTTTCTACGTACCGATCGAGGACCTGGACTTTAACTTGGAACAATAAGGAGAAGATAGATGCAGAACGGACAAGCACAGAAGGGTTTCAGACAAGCACCAACGCCTACCAAAGGTCAAGTGCTTAAGGAGAATCAGCAGCTCGCTGTTGGACTTCAGAACCAGCTTAAGAACTTGCAGACGCAGTTTCAGTTCGTGGGTAACATCCTGAACCAGCAGGCACTCAGCATGCGTAACCTGAACATGAACATGGAAGCTCTCGAAGCTATCGCACAGTCCACAGAAGACTTCGATGATCCATCTGGTGCTCAAGCTGGCGATCACCTCATGGTTGACTACACTGGAGTACTTCTTAACGAAGACGGTACGCCAGCGTTGGATGAAGACGGAGATCCTAAGTACTTCGACGGTGGTAGCGCTGCTCGCTTCGTGGTAGTTGATCTTGGTAGCGGTAAGCTCATCCCAGGTTTTGAAGACCAGCTCGTTGGTCACAAGGTAGGGGAAACCTTCGAGATTGAAGTTACGTTCCCTGAGAACTACGGCGTTAAAGAGATGGCCAACCAGAAGGCCAAGTTCATGGTTCACCTTCACAAGATCTACCGACCGCTAGCCGAGTCAAAGGTAGAACAGATCAAGAGGTTGTATGACGAGAAGAAGAGAGCGATCGCCGCTGAGAAAGCAAAGAAACTCCAAGAAGAGAGAGCTGCAGCAGAAGCTGCCAAAGCAGCAGAACAACCAGCCGCTGTCGCGGAGCAACCCACCGAGCAGACGGAAGCGCCTAAGTCGGAGTAGAGACGAGATCCACTACGAGAACCTGTTCGAGCGTCACGTTAACTTCAGGGAGAGAGTTATCTACCTGAACGACGACATCGACGAGCTATCTCTAGACCTATTCTCAAAGGCTCTAGACGAGATGGAGCGTCAACCCGACCAGGCTATCAGGATCGAAGTTTCATCCTACGGTGGAAGCGTGTACGACATGCTAGGCATGATAGACCGCATGCAGTCTTCTCCGTGTCACATCGTGACCAGGGGACTCGGTAAGATCATGTCAGCAGCTAGCTTCATCCTCGCAGCAGGAGATGAGCGCTTCATCGGCAAGCACAGCTGGGTCATGATCCACGAGATGTCTGACTGGATAGCTGGTACCACGACCGAACTTAAGATCGAGATCAAGCACTCCTCTCAGCTCGAAGCTCAAATGTACAAGATGTACGAGCAGTTCACTAAGGGTAAGACCAAAGCCAAGACCTTTGAGAAGCTCTGCAGTCGCAACTGTTACCTAACCGCTGAGCAGGCTCTGAAGCTCGGGCTAGTCGACGGGATCATAAATGCCTGATAATAAAGAGAAACGTGTCATCACCAAC
>FKKE01003641.1_pt1 | contig 32447 bp, 22 predicted proteins | sample 1106331 | NCBI WGS metagenome assembly FKKE01 (sample SAMEA3931202, study PRJEB13176) | freshwater metagenome | biome: Drinking water system; feature: drinking water; material: freshwater | place: China | collected 2013-02-06
GGCGGCGGCGAGATACCAGCCGGCGAGGCCCGCTGCGAGCAGGCTGCCCGCGCCGAATCCGGCGCGGGCCCACCAGGTCATGGGCGACAAGACGCCCATGGCGAACGCGGACGCCGACAGGACTGCGCATGTGATCCACTGAGCCGACTCGGAGCGTCTCATCATCATCTTCTTCTTCCTGCGTCGTGCAGTTCCTCCCGGTGTCGCATCCGCGGTCTTCGGCGCGTTCGCCCCTCGCCGGAAAACCCTGGCCGAGAACCTGGCGCCGTCACGATCCCCCCGCGGCGCCTTGACCGTGCCGCCTTGCCACGGCCCGCTCCGGCTGTTCGGCTCGCCCGCCCGAACCACTTCACGCGTGGATTGTCGGAGCCGACGACCGGAACTTGAGGGCAGAAGCGCCGGAATGGGATGAAATACGTACTTTTGCCAGCATGGGCCAGGGCGGAAAAGCCCGGCATCCGTTTTTTCCTTAGGAGGGATTCGCTATGCCGCCGCTCCGGCGTTTGTCTCCTCCCCGCGTTTCAATGCCAGGCTCAAGGCCTCGATCGTGATCGGCAGGCTCACGCATTCGTCGATCCCCGCGGCCAGGCATGTGTCGTGCTCGTGCTCCGCCACGTGGTTCGTGAGGGCGATGATCGGCACACGGCGGCCGCCGCCGGCCGCGGCGCTCGCCGTTCGCGAAGCGTCCTTTGCCTCAGAGTCGAACGCTTCACGTTCTCGGATCGCCCGTGCGACGAGGAATTTGTTCATGTCGCTCAGCTCGTCGCCATCCAAGAGGACGACGGCGTACGACTTCTTCGCCGCTGCCGCGACCGCCCGTTGTCCGTTCCCGACGACATCAGCCCTGTACCCCAAGTTGGCCAGCACCCGGTTCATCATGAGCCGATTCGCCGGATGGTGGACGGCGACCAAGACTCTCGGTTGCCGCGCGGCATCCTCCTCGGCGAGCCTATGTCTGGTCATGAGCTCACCGGCACAGCGGTCCGTCGGCTGATCGCCGTCGGCCGATGGCTGGCCCGAGGGGCGGGGGGAGCCGAGGATCGTGCCCAAGACCCGACATAGCTCCGCACTGTGGACCGGTTTCGGGAGGTACGCATCCACCCCGACCTGCTTCGATGCCGCCGCGTCACCGCGTTTTGCCACGCCGGTGACGATCACCACCCGAGCCGGACTGAATGCCGGATTGGCCTTGATCATGGCGGCCAACTCCAACCCCTCGAGGTCCGGCAGAATCTTTTCAAGGAGTACGACCTGAAACGGCGCTCCCCGTGCCTGCGCCGATTCCAACGCCTTGAGCGCTTCCATCCCGCTGGCGAGGCATTCGCAAGCCATCCCCCAGCTCCGGCAATGATGTTCCAGAATGAGGCGGGTCAGGGGGTTGGGGTCGACGACGAGGGCGCGAACACCCTTCAAGTCGAATGAGTCGGTCGCCCCCTTGGACTCCGCGGTACTGGGAACCGCCATGGGAAGGAGGAACCAGAAGTGGCTCCCGCCGCCCTCCCTCGCTCCTACGCCCATGGTTCCCCCCATCGCCTCCACCAACTTCTTGGAGATGGGCAATCCCAGCCCGATACCGCCGTGGCGCCGGCAGCGGGATCCATCCGCCTGGGTGAAAGGCAGAAAGAGATGGTCTTTCGCGCCGGGGTCGATTCCGATGCCGGTGTCGGTGACGGTGAACCGAATGGTCACGCGTGATGCAGATCCGGTCTGTGCGGCGCCCATCTCATCTTCCGGCCCCGATCCTGCCAGAGCGGAGGGCTGCCGCGCGACGCCGACCTCGACCCCGCCCTGATCCGTGAACTTGAGGGCATTGCTGAGTAGGTGCGAGAGAATTTGGCGGATCCGGCCCGGGTCGCCGACCACGAAGTCCGGCACATCGGCGTCGACGAACCGGTCGAGTTGCAAACTCTTGTGATTGGCTCGCGGCTCAAAGGCCCCGACGACTTCTTCGAGCAACGTTCGCAGATCAAACCGAATCGACTCCACCGTCCATCCGCTGCCTTCGAGTTTTGAAAAGTCCAGGATGTCTTCGATAATTTCCGAGAGGCGCTCGACGGATTCCTTCAGGCGCATGACATCGCCACGCTGCTCGGCAGTCAGATTCGAGTCCAAGAGCAGCGCTGTCATGCCCACGATCCCGTTTAAGGGGGTGCGAATTTCGTGGCTCATGGTGTCGACGAACTCCGACTTCAGCCGGACCGCCTCCAATGCCGCGTCACGAGCCTCGGTCAATTCGCGGTTCTGCGCGGCGAGACGCTCGGCCGCTTCGGCCAGCTTGGCCTGGGTTGCCCGTTGCGCCGTGACGTCGCGCACGATCGCGATGACATGCCGGCCGCCGGCCGTGTGGATGGGGCTGAGGCTGATCTCGCTCGGAAACTCGGTGCCGTCCCGTCGGCGCGCCAGGAGCTGGCGTTCCGATCCCATGGGTCTGGCATGAGGGGCGACCATATAGTCGCCCCGCTGGCCCCGGTGCCGTTCTCTGAACCGCTCGGGCAGGAGAAACTCGATCGGTTCCCCGATCATGCACGCGGCCTCGTAGCCGAAGAGGGTCTCGAACTGCTTGTTCGCCGATTGCAGCCGCCCCTCGCTGTCCGCCACGAGAATGGCATCCGGCGCCGACTCGAAGAGTTCCCTGAACCGAGCCTCGGCCAATGCGGCTCGCTCGTGTTCCCGCCGGGCGAGCGTCCATTGTTCCTGCAGCCGAACCATGCCCCAGAGCAGAGCCCCGATGAGCGGAACCAGCATGCCGGCACCCATGAGCCCCACTCGCCGCAAGGTCGAATGGATCGAAGCCAGGATATCGTCCCGATCCACACGAACCAGCATGCCCCATCCAAGCCCGGTGAACTGTCCGCTGCCCTTGGTCGCCGCATAGCCGGTGATCACGGCGGTTGCCCGACGGCTATGTCGTTCTTCGATGAACCCGGAAGGCCGCGTGGTAACCAGGATGGCCGAGGGGACCCCCCGTTCACGAAGGTTCACGCGGCCCTCTTCCCTCAGGAGGGAATCGATGATCACGTCTCCACGGGAGGTCAGAAATTGATATTCGAGCCGCAGCGCGCTGCCCCACTGGGCCTGCAGCGCCGTGATCGTCTGCGTGAACGCATCTTCCAGAACGGGCAGCATGACCATGCTCATGACCGCGCCATGAAAGCCCCCATGAGGCGCCGCAATCCGGGCCGTAAAGAGGACGCCACGGCCGTCACCGTCGAGTTCCGGGAGACGAGCCTCCCCCTGCACGTCAATCCGCTGCCCCGCTTGCACATGCTGGAATCCCGGTTGGGCGCCCAGGCCGAGGCCGACCGTGCGCGGATCCGTCGCTGCGATGACCTGTCCGTGGGCATCCGCCACCCCCAACCACCCGTAGACCGGATAGGCCTCTTGGAGGGCCAGCAGATACTCCGTCATGGCCCTTCGATCGTCCGTCTTGAACAACGACAGAGTGGACGCCACTTCGATGTCGCCGTACCGTTCCGCGAGCAGGCGGTCCAATTGACCCGCGATTTCGACCGCCGCCAGCGCCAAGCTCTCGCCCGCTCGCGTCACGAGCGTCGATTCCCCCTCACGGAGCATGACACCTGCCATCGCCACGGCTCCGACCGTGATGAGGCCCACAAGCATGGGCAAGAAGTGAAACCGTTGTCCGCGGTCTTTCGGTCCGCTCATGGATGTCTCGGACCGCAGGGGCCTCCGGTCCTGTGACCACCGGGCCGCGCGCGAACGTGCCGGTCGCGGCGCCATGGACCCTGGCAAGGTGTGCGGAGCTGTTCTCGTTCTTGAAACGCTCGGAGGGTCAGGGCATGTGACTGAAGGTCGAGGTTCATGACTGGCCTCCCCCGCTTTCCGGCCTCTTCGCCTCTCTTGCCTTATCGTCGCCCCGGTTTGCGAAGAATAGGGTTCATTTCCCCCTTGTTCCGGGCGTAAAATTACTCCAAAATGTGGGCCAGGGTTGCCAGGCCAATCCCGCGATCAGATGCTGATCGTGCCATCGTGACGCAGCGTCGGGGGGCTTTGTGACGAAGGCCGAGGACGCGCGGCGGGAGCAGGAGGTGAAATTTCTCCAGGACGTCCTGGGAGATCTCGTCGACGCCCTCGGCCAGGTGCTGGCGCCCTCCATACTCCGAAAGGCCCTTCGGCAGATCGGCTGGAAGTTGGGGCAGTTGGTGGCTCAGCAGCATCGGCTGATCAGGCGGCGGGCCTTGCCGTTCACCCCTACAGAATTTGTGAAAACCGTCACGGGGAGCCATCTGATTCCCTGTTCCCTCGACACCCGCTCGCCTCGCCGCCTGACCTTGACCATTCACCATTGTCCCTTTGGCCTGCGCGATCACTTGCTCACGGAGGTGGTCTCGGCGTACTTCGGCGCGATCGCCGCGGAACAGTTGGGCCGCGTGAGAGTGGCCGTGGAGCATGGAACTGAAGGAGGCGGCGCCTGCCGAGTCACGGTCTTTGTGGGGTCGGGCGTGGAGTCCAATTCGGCTCAGGGCGAGGTGTATGAGATCGCGCAAACGGGCGGGCCTGCCGTGGGTCAACTCGACAGGACGACGGAGCCACTCCAACCGCTTTCCAAGCGGGAGGTCAGGGTTCTTGGACTCGTCGGCGAAGGACTCACGGCCAAGGAAATTGCACGGGCCCAGGGTCTCAGCGTCCGGACCGTGGAAAACGTGATCGGACGGATTGCCACGAAGCTCGGTCTGCGCGGGCGAGCGCAGTTGATTCGGTTCGCGCTGCGCCATCGACTGGCCCACTTATAGTCTCCGCTTCCCTCCTCTTGTTCGTTCCCCATCAGCCGGGGCACTTGGCCGTCAGCGGCGCGATCCCCCTCATCATGTGACGGCGGCCGAACAGTGCGGAGCCATCGTGAACATGGAGCAGAACTACTCTGGTGCAACAGGATAAACCTACTCTAGTTGCGGCGGTCTATTTATTGATAAACTAAGTAGAGCTAGTCTAGATTTGGATGGGCCTGTTTGAGGATTCGCTCGATCAGGAGCGGTAAATCCTCGTGTCGATGGTTGAACCGAAATTCCATCTCCTTCAGGTACAGGAGAAAATGACTCCGCCGGACGCCATAGTACCGCCGCAGCTTGGTCTTGGCAAAGCCCCAGAAGTTCTCGATGCCGTTGATGTGCCGACGGCGACTGTGCGCAAACGTCTGTTCATGGAGAATCCGGTAGTGGCGATAGCCATCAGTGAGCAGCCCGTCATAGCTGCGGAACCCATCGGAGTAAATCGTGCTGCCCCGGGGGACCTTTGGCCGGATGATTCGTCGCAACACGGCCCGGCTCACATTGGGCACTGGACGGGTATAGACGCGGCCGCGCCGCTTCAGGAGCCCGAACACGACCACTTTACCTTGCACAGCGCGGCCCCGCAGATGCTTGCGGATGCCGCCGAAATAACTCTCATCGACCTCGATTCGCCCGTCAGCCGGGCTTCGGTTTCACAGGCCTGCACCATAGCCTGCCGAATCACGGTGTACACGCGCTCGGCCGTGTGCCGATGGACCCTCACCTCACGCGCGGCTCGACGGGCAGGCACTTCCCAGGCGAACAACCGAATCAAGGCCCGCAGCCGGCGTGTCGAGAGATGGGTGCCAGACAGCAAGGGAGAGGCCATAGCTCAGCATACCGAGGCCTCCAAATCTAGACTAGCTCCAACTAAATATTTAACATGACCACCCGCCGTTCACCTTCCTCTGATTTCCGACGTTTCCCGTTCTCGCCGCTCACGCTCCCCCTATTGCCTCTCAATATCGCCGGAAACTTACAGGTGAATGCTGCGTTCGCCACGTAGCCCTGCCCCGGAGCAATCAACCCCGTGATGAAGAAGGAACCGGTGCGCTCCACGGACCTGTTACAGGAGACCCTGGGGGGCCTTGTCGAATCCCTTGGAGAAGTCCTCCATCCCCAGATGCTGGAAGGTGTGCTCTACCGCATCGGCGCAAAGCTAGGTGAGCGGTCAAGTCAACGACATCTCCTGATGAGAAGGCGGACGGCGGCGCTTTCCATAAGAGATTGTGCGGAGACCGCTGTCGCCTCGGGATGGTGGCCGTGTATGGCGGGCGGCGTCACCTCCAAGGGACTTTCAATCGATATCCTTGAATGTCCGTTCGGAGAGAAGGCAGCCGACAACCCACGCATCTGTCAATTTACAAAGGGGTACTTTGAGGTAATTGCGCACGACCAGCTCGGGGCTGCCGACGTGACGGTTCAGCGAGGCGAAGGGCGTCCGCCCCGGCATTGTGCCGTGACCATTGAACTTCGAGCTGATGGCAGTCGCCGGGGAAACGTGAGTGGGGTGGCTGAGACATCCGACAAGCTGGCCGGTAAAATAGAAGCAAGCGAGATTCGGACCCGAATGTCTTCCCTTGAAGTAAGAGTGCTTGAATTGATCGGCCAAGGTCTCACCGACAAGGAAATCGGTGCAACCTTGTCGTTGAGCGTCCGCACGATTGAGAACTACGTGGCACGTATCCGTGAAAAGCTGGGGCTCCGACGACGCGCGCACCTCATCCGATTCGCGATCCGCCATCGTCTCTCGGATCTCTAGCCGGACAGCCTTCTTGTCATCCGGTTGCCCATCCGTCGGTTGAGACGGCGCGCCCCTCACCTGATTGATGCCGGACGATAAGGGATCGGCGGCGGCAGGGGTGGGCGGCGACCCAAAGGGGGGCAATCCTTGGCGTACGCGCACGCCATCCCTGCCAGCCGATCCGATGGGCGAGCTCCGCTGGACCTCGCCCATGAAGAAGCCCCGACCGGTGGGTGACACGCGCGGCGTCTCACCCAACAAAAAAGGCGCCATCAGCTCCGTGGGGTGCCTCAACCTTGCCGGACTGCACCAGCCCGATCAGGCTCTCTGATTCGCGGTTCGGAACCTCGAAGACGCACCATCGTCTTCATCAGGATAGGGCCGAAAGACTTTATCTCGATGGAGACGAAGGGGGAGGCAATGACAGGAGTACTTCGATGCGTCTACGGAGGGTGGCCAGGGTTTTGGATTTGAAGGCGTCCTTGGTTTTCAGAAGGACCGCGGCGGTTTCTTCGAGCGCCGCACGGTAGGCCGCACAGGTTTCGCAAGACGACTCGTGTTGTGAATCTTTCTCACAAGCGCTTGGATTTGCTTGGTTCTGCCGAGTTTCGAGATGGTTCATGGGATCGTGGCTCACGGAAGAAACATCCTGCCCGCTATCTGCTGCGCTGGTCCGACGTCGTCAAGAATCACTGCGACTCAGACTATTATCTCACGAGGATGAGTAAGTTTGCCTCAGGGATTTCCCGGTATTTTTCAGGAAGATACGGTATAGGGGCTTTTGGAGGGGGGTGCGCTAGAGTTCGACCGTGATCAGGCCCGAACGAATGGCGAACTTCACCAGACCGGGGACGTCATGGATATGCAGCCGCTCCATGATATCGGCCCGGTGGGTTTCCACGGTTTTCACGCTGAGGTTGAGCGTCTGGGCGATGTCTTTCGTGGACCGGCCTTCCGCAATCAGTTGGAGGACTTCGCGTTGACGGGAGGTCAGTTGATCCGACGCGCCGCCGCGCGGCTTGTGTCCGGACAGGAAGGCGGTCATCACGCGCGCGGAGACGGAGGGTGTCAGGTAGAGTTCGCCGCGGCTCACCGCTTTGATCGCCATGTGAAGCTCGACCGGATCCGCGCCCTTGAGGAGGTACCCGCGGGCGCCGGCTTGCAGCGATTCCCGCACATACTCTTCGTTCGCGTGCATCGACAGCATGATCACGCCGATCTGGGGAAACTGCTTGGTGATCCGCGCCGTCGCCTCGAAGCCGTTGAGCCGCGGCATGGTGATGTCCATGAGCACGACCTGCGGATCGGTCCGGGCGATCACCTCCAGCGCCTCCTGGCCGTCCCCGGCTTCCCCCACGACCTCCACATCCGGCAGTCCGTTCAGCAAGGCGCGCAGGCCCGCGCGGACGAGCCCGTGGTCATCGGCTAACAGGACGCGAATTGTCGCCTCGCTCATGTGAGGGCCTCGGAGAATTGTCCCGCCTTGGTGGTCGCCAGCCCGTTGATCGGCAGGCGGGCTTGGACCGTGGTGCCACGCCCCGGGGTGGAGGCGATCGTCCAGTCGCCACCGGCAAATCGAGCCCGCTCTTTCATGCCGATCAACCCCAGGCCTCCGCCTTTGCCGACCGACGGCCCCGCCGCCGGCACCGTAAAGCCGACCCCGTCATCCGTCACGCTCAGTTCCAGGATGTCCTCGACGCACCGCAACCGGACCACGAGTCGCCGGGCGGCGGCATGGCGCATCGCGTTGGTCAAGGCCTCCTGCGCGATGCGGTAACAGGCCACTTGGACCGGCTCCGGCAGGGCGGGGATCGCGTCATCGACCTGGAAATCGATGAGCCAGCCGGCGCGGGCGGCTTGCCGCGTCACGTACCATCGCAGCGCCGGAATCAGTCCCAGATCATCCAGCATCGACGGCCGTAAATCAAGGCACAAATCGCGCACGTGCTGGACGAGATTCTCGACGATGCTCAGGCTGTCGCGCATTTCCGGAGCCTCTCCGGCCTGGGCGTGCCGCCGGCCCAAGGACTGGAGATTGATCGTGACGGCGGTCAAGGCCTGGCCGATTTCGTCGTGGAGGTCACGCGCCAGTTGTTGCCGTTCCGTTTCTTGGACCTGCATGAGCTGGTGAGATAAATGGCCTAGTGCCGCATTGGCCGATTGCAGCTCTCGAAGCAAAGAAAGCCGTTCCTCCTCGGCCTTGCGCCGCTCGGTGATGTCGCGCACGATCGCATAATCGAGTTCTTGCCCGTTGTGCAGATGATAGTTCGCGACGACCTCGACCGGATAGATCTCGCCGGACTTGCTGCGATGCCGGGTTTCCAGATGAATCTGCTTCGTTCGTGTGAACTCCGCCCAGAAGGCATCCCAGACGGCCGGCGGAAAATCCGGATCGATATCCATCACCGACATCGTCAGCAATTCCTGCTTCGTATAGCCCAAGCGGCGGCAGGCCGATTCGTTGACGTCCAGAAAATAGCCGTCGTGGCCGATGAGAAAGATTTGGTCGGCGGCATGATCGACGGCGTACTGCGTCGTCCGCAGTCGGTCCTCCATGAGCTTCCGCTCGGTGATGTCGCGGGCGATGCCGAAGAGGCCGGACACCACTCCCTCTGCATCGAACAACGGGCCCTTTGTGGCCAAGAACGTTCGGCGCTCGCCGTCCGCGGTGGTCACGTGTTCCTCGTAGGTGACGGTCTGGCCGCCGGCCATCACCGCGCGATCTCCTTCCATGACCGCTTTTGCGTCATCGTGCGGAAAGATGAAGGTATCGTCGTGGCCGAGGACCTCGTCCGGGCTCTTGCCGACGAAACGGCTCGCCGCCGCGTTGAGGAGGAGGTAGCGTCCCTGCAGATCCTTGATGTACACGGCATCCGAGGTCCCCTCCATGATGGTGTGCAACCGTTGGCGGCTCTCGCGCAGCGCCTCCTCCACCCGTTTGCGCTCGGTGATATCGATGGCCACGCCCCCCACCAATCTCTCGCCCGTGGACGCGATCACGGGGAACTTCATGACCCACCAGTCCTGGGGGCGTCCTTCCCGATCCAAGACGGTCTCGACTGACTCCGTGGGTTTCCCTTGCTCGATGGCTCGGCGATCGCTCTCCCGAAAAAGGCTTGCGGTCTCCTCCGACCAAAGTTCTTGGTCCGTCTTTCCTTGCCAGTCCCCGGTATACAGCCGTTCCCAGGTCCCGTTGACGTAGACATAGCGCCCTTGCTGATCCTTCATGAACGCAATAGCCGGATTGTTGTCCATAAAGAGCTTGAACCGTTTCTCACTCTCGCGCAGCGCCTCCTCGGCCTGCTTGCGCGCGGCGATGTCCTGCTGCAGCCGGTGATTGGCGAGCGCGAGTTCCGCCGTCCGTTGCGCCACGTGACGCTCGAGATCGCGTTTGGCCTGCTGCAGAACGTCCTGCGCCTGTCGCTGTTCGGTGACGTCCCGGCAATAACAGAGGACGCCGGACACGGAGCCGTCGGCCTCCCGCAACGGTCCTTTGTGAGTGTCGAAGATGCGGATCGTGCCGTCCGCGCGCGTGGCCGGATCGGACGGGTTGTGCACCGTCCGCCCCTCGAAGGCCTCGCGGTCGTCGTTGTGGAAGCCGCGAATGTGCTTGTCGGGGTTTCCTTCGCAGAGTTCCCGCGACCAGAAGTCGGTGTCCGGGCGCCCGATCATCTGTTCGGGGGTGAGTCCCTGCGCGTTGGCAAAGCTCCGGTTGACCAAGAGAAACCGGTGCTCCCGGTCTTTCGCGAAAATCCAGTCCGGCGAGGAGTCGACCACCTGTTGGACTAGCTGCTGGGCCTGGACCAATTCCGCCGTGCGCTCTTCGATCCTCCGTTCCAGTTGATCGTGCAACGATCGGATCTCCGACTCGGCCTGCTTGCGGGCGGTGACGTCTTCCACGGTAGCCAGCAAGACCGGCGAGGAGTGGTTCGGCAGCACGATGCCTTTGGCCGAGACCGCCGCCCAGATGCTCTCGCCGTTTTTGCGGAGGCAACGCGTCTCCAGGCGGTAGGCGGGTCGTTCCCCTCGGAAAAACGATTGCATCAAGGCCAGGCTCGCAGGGAGGTCTTCCGGATGGGTATAGGCCGCGATGGGATTGCCGATGATGTCCCGCTCCTCGTACCCGACGAGGTCGCAGAAGGCCTGGTTGACCCTGAGCAGGCGCGTCTGCGCGTCCACGATGACGAGTCCCGCCGGGGCTTCGAAAAAGAGCTGGTAGAGCTGGGCTTCGCTCTGGCGGAGTCGGGCTTCGGCCGATCGCTGTTCGGTCACGTCACGCGAGATCCCGATGACGCCGGCGACTTCGCCGTCGAGGTCCAGGTAGGGGTATTTCCTGGTGAGGAACGTTCGGTTTCCCTCACGGCGATGCTCCGCCTCATCCCTCGTCTCGACGGTTCGCCGCTCCATGACGGTCCGATCCGTGGCCATGGTGGCGGCCGCGAAATCGGCCGGAAAGAGCGCGGTGTCGTCCTGCCCCAGCACTTCCTTGGGCGTCTTGTGGATGAATTCGGCGCCGGCCTTGTTGATCAGCACGTACCGCCCCCGGCGATCTTTGACAGAGATGGCCTCGGACGCGCCGTCCAAGATCGCGGTCATGAGTTCATGTTGGCGTTGCACCGCCAGGGCGGCTTCCTTGTAGGCCGTGATGTCCTGCGCGATGCCCGCGACCGCCGTGATCGCCCCGCGGCTGTTCCGCGCCGGGTAGGTGCGTTCCCGAATCCATCGCTCGGCCCCGTCCGGTCGGAGAATACGGTATTCGATCTCGCGGAAAGGAGAGGGGGATGTCCCCCGGCCTGCCCGAACACGGTCGCGATCGTCCGGATGCACGGTTTCGAACCAGACATCGGGAGAACGCAGCAGGCTCTCACAAGTGCGGCCCCAGATCGTTTCGTAGGCCGGACTCACATACAGCAGGCGGGACTTGTCGGGGGTGGCCAACCAGAAGACTTCGGAGCTATGCTCGACGACCTGGCGGAACCGGGCTTCGCTCCGGCGCAGCCGGTCCTCGGTTTCTTCGTGATCCTCGATTTCTTCGCGCAGGAGCTGATTCAGTCGCCGGTCGTAACGGACGGTGTAGAGCCCGAAGCCCAGCAAGAGCGAGATGAGACTCCCTCCGACGAGGGCCGTCGTCGACAACAGGCGTGCCGGCCCGGCCGGCACGGCGCCGGGAGCGGTCAGACACGGCGCCGCGCGCTCCTGTGCCCTGAGGGTCTGCCAGTACCAGAGCGTGCCGGTGAGGCACAGCAGCCCCAGCAGGACGGCCCCCCAAGGGCTGGGCTTGACATTCTCCGGGGAAGACATGCGGTTCATGATTCGACTCCTTCCCGATTTCGAGCGGGATCGCTCGTTCACAGTTGTCAGTTGTCAGTTCCGGAAGGCGGCTTCTGCCCGCGTTCAACCGAATACTGATGACCGATCACTGAGAACTCGTGACGGGGTGGGACACGCTACCCCTGGTACACGGCCACCCGATTCTTGCCGGCGGCCTTGGCCGCGTAGGCGGCCTGATCCGCGGCGGTGATCAGCTCGGGCGGCGTGGCGACATGGCGGGGGAACGATGCGACTCCCAGGCTGCACGTGATGCGGATGCCCAAGGAGGCCAGGTGCGCGCAGTCCGCCTGGTCCGTGAGCGTCGCCAGGCGGAGCCGTAGCCGCTCGGCGATCACGAGCGCGCCTTCCAGCGGTGTGTCCGCCAGCAGCACAACAAATTCTTCCCCCCCGTACCGGGCCGCCAAGTCGCTGCTCCGAATCAACGGCGCGTCCGAGGCCGTCACGTGCGCCGGCGCCAGCAGCCGTCCAACGGCCTGAAGGACCTGGTCGCCGACCCCATGGCCGAAGCCGTCGTTGACCTGCTTGAAGTTGTCGAGGTCGAGAAACAGGAGCGACAGCGGACTGCTCGTGCGCTTGGCTTGCGCGTGGGTGCGCGCCAGGGTTTCGCAGAAGTAGGAGTGGTTGTAGAGGCCGGTGAGACCGTCCCGGATGGAGCGTTCTTGCAGTTGCCGGTTATGCTGGAGCAGTTGCTGATTGATCTCCTCCAGCCGCCGGTTGAGGAGCTGCATCTGCTGCTGTTGCTTCTTGGTTTCCGTAATGTCGGTGATCGTTTCGACGACGTGGAGCTCGCCGTCAGCCGCCTCCGCCCTCGACCATTGGAAGAGGAGGTATTCTCCGTTCGACAACGGCACTTCCGCCGACAGGCTGCGGCCGGTTTCGGCGGTCTCCCACATCCGGCAGAAGGCACAGGGCCTCGCGGCGCCGCTGATCTTCTCGTAACACTTGGCCCTGGAGCCGGGACCGAACCGGCTCACCGCGGATTGATTCTCGTATTGGATTTCAAACGTCGCGGGATTGATCAGCGTGACGACGATCGGCTGGGCATTGAGCAGGCTCTGCGGATCGTAGGCCTGCGCCCTGACTTGTGGTTCGCCCGCCATGCTCTCGGTCCCCGATACGTACAACGGCGGGCCTAGTATGGCGCCGGCCGGCGGGGAGGGTCAAGAGGGAAGACGGCGGTGGTTCGGGCAATCTCCCGCCAGATCAGCTGCGATCGAGCCGTCACCTTCGAGGCGGACGGGGAGGGTTGGCGCGAATAGTTTGGCGGCTTCGATCGTCTCGTCCGCGTTCAGCCGCGTGATCCCGATAGGGGCCTGCTCAATGAACTCGACCGACTCACCGACGAAGGCGACGGAACGGGCCTGGCTCGGCGCGGACGCCGGCGCCGGTTTCCCGGGCCGGCGGGCCGGCGGAATGCGGGGGAGCGGAGAGGTCCGGATCGGCCTGCAGCGATCCGGCGAGGCCTGACGAGACGAACGGTCTTCCGGCGGACACCGCGACGATCGCCTGCTCGAGTTCGCCGAACTCTACCCCCTTGACCACGTAACCCGTCGCGCCGGCCCGGAAGGCCCTACGGGCGAGCAGCGGGTCGGCGTGCATGGAGACCATGATGATCTTGGTGTGCGGCGCCTGCCTCGCCAGCCGCTCGGCGACCTCCAAGCCGTTGATCCCCGGCAGCGTGACATCCAGCAAGACGAGGTCAGGGTTGGCCCGGACCACCACGTCCACGGCCTCGCGCCCATTGTCGCATTCTGCGACCACCGTCAGTTCGGGGGTCTGTTCCAGGAGGGTGCGGAGACCGGCCCGCACCAGCGCGTGGTCTTCGACGAGGGCGATTCGGAGTGGGGACATGGCCTATTCCCTGATCCCGCACGGGCTTGGCCGCCCGCTCATGGTGAAGTATCGACAGCAGAAGCCTGGTTCGGCACTAGGAAATACCCAGGTCCGGGACGAAACAGGTCCGAGACCCGTCGAACGGATGCATAACCGTGCGAATCGGAGGGGAACCGGGAGCTGCGAGCGTTACCGCTCGGCGGAAATCAGCCCATGGCGGATGGCGAAGCGGACGAGGCCGGCGGTGTCGTGAATGTCCAGGCGTTTCATGAGTTCGGTCCGGTGAAATTCGATGGTCTTGGCGCTGACGTCCAGCCGGTAGGCGGCTTCCTTGGTGGAACGGCCCTCGGCGATCAACTGGAGGATTTCGCGTTGCCGCGGCGTCAAGGCCTCGAGCGGATGGAGCGACGCCGGACCGCCGCGCATCGAATCGTCGATCCGCACCGTGGAGACGGAAGGACTGAGGAAACGCTCTCCGCGCATGGCGGCGCGAAGGGCCGTCTCCAGCTCCGAGACGTCGCCGCCCTTCACCAGGTAGCCCGAGGCTCCGGCCCGGAAAGCCAGCCGCACGAAGCGGGGATCTTCATGCATCGAGAGCATGATGATCCGCATGTTCGGATGGTCCTTGTGGAGGCGGGCCGCCACGTCCAACCCGTTGAGCTCCGGAAGCGTAATGTCGAGGAGGACGGCGTCCGGGTGCCGGGCGGCGGCCAACTTGAGCGCGTCGGTTCCGGTGCCGGCCTCGCCGACGACCTCGATCCCCTCCACCTCATCGAGCAGCGCGCGCAGCCCCGCGCGCACGATCGTATGGTCTTCCGCCAGGAGCACGCGCGTTGTCACGACGGGTGTGCCTCCTCGCGGCGCTCGCCCGGCGGGCTCGCGGTCGGCGTTGCGGGAAAGGCGACCGCGATGGTCGTCCCGCCGCCCGGCTTCGAGGTGATCGTACAACGGCCGCCCAAGAGGGTCGCCCGTTCCTTCATCCCCAGGAGCCCCAGGCTCTTGCCGGCGAGCGCCTGCGCCAGCGCCCGGCCGACGTCGAACCCGATTCCGTCATCGGAGACGTGAAGCTCGACCCAGTCCTCCTGCCCGCGCACCCGCACGTCGACACGGCTCGCCCGGGCATGGCGTCCGCAGTTGGTGAAGGCTTCCTGGAGCATGCGGAGACAGGCCACCTCTTGCTCCGGCTGCAGGCTCGGAAGTGCGGGATCGGCCTGGAACGTCACCCGGACGCCGGCCCGCTCGCCCTGCTGTTCCGCATACCACTGCAGCGCCGTGCACAAGCCCAAGTCGTCCAACACGGCGGGCCGGAGGTCGACCGCCAATTGGCGGACCGCTGTGAGCACGTGTTTGAGGATGTGGAGGCTGTCCTCCAGCAAGGGCGCCCACTCCGTCGCGCCGGCCTTTCGTCGGGCTTTCGACAGATTGAGCGTGAGTGCGGAGAGCGACTGCCCGACCTCGTCGTGCAAATCCCGGGCGATGCGCCGGCGCTCGGCTTCCTGGGCGACGACCATCTGGCGCGAGACGACGTGGAGGCGCTCACGGCTTTCCCGGAGCGCCGCCTCGGCTTGTTTGCGGTCGGTAATATCTTGAATCGAGCCGGCCATCCGGGTCGCGCGGCCGTCCGCATCCCACACCGCCTGCCCTCTCGTGTGGAACCACCGATAGGTGCCCTCCTTGTGCCGTAGTCGAATTTCAAGGTCATAGGGGCGCCGCTCGCCCAGATGCGCCTGGACCGCCGCGTCCACGAGAGACCGGTCCTCGGGATGGAGGCGGCTGAAAAAGGAGTCGGGGACGTTCGGAAGCTCATGGTCTTGAAACCCCAGCAGTTCCTTCCATCGCGGCGAGAGGTAGTAGTCTTCATCGCTCAGGATATTCCAATCCCATAGGCCGTCGGTAGAGCCCTGCACCGCCAGCGCGTAGTGTTCTTCGCTGGCGCGCAGGGCCTCTTCCATCCGCTTGCGGTCGGTGATGTCCACCATCGCGCCGATCGTCCGAACTGGCCAGCGCCGGTCCTGCTTCTCCTCGAAGAAGGTTTGCGATCGAAGGCTCACCCATCGCTGGGTGCCGTCAGGCCGTACGAGGCGGTGCTCGACTGCAAAGAGGCCGGTTCCCGCGGGATCATGGGCCTGTGTGACAGCGGAGAGGATCGCCTCGCGATCCTCGGGATGGATCGCGTCAACATAGGCGGCGAGGCAGGCCGGATCGTCGGGCTGTTTCCCCAGCATCTCCCGCATCGTCGGCGACCAGTAGATCTGGTCGGTGACCTGGTCATGATCGAAAAAGCCGAGGTTGGCGGCACGCACGGCCTGGTGTAACTGTTCCGCCTGGATGCGCAGCGCCTCCTCCGTCAACTTGCGCTCGGTGATGTCGAGGTTGATGCCGACGAACCGGACCGCCCGGCCGTCCTGATCGCGTGTGACCCGACCCAAGCCGGCCATCCAGCGCTGGCCGGTCTCCGGGTGGATGGCGCGGAATTCCTCATTCCAGGAACTGTCGGTGTTGGATTCCAACAGGGCCTGGATGCGGGCGTGCAACCGGTCGCGGTCCGCCGGCTGGACGCGGTTCATCCACGCGGCGAACGACACCGGATCGTCTGGGCCGAACCCATACAGCCGGTGGTAGTTGGCATCCCAGGTGGCGACGTGGCTCGCCACATCCCACGACCAGGCGCCCGCGTTGGACGCGTCCAATGCAAGCCGGAGGCGCTCGCGGTCTTCCTGCGCCTGCCGGCGGAGGTTGAGGATCCGCATGATCTGGCGACCGATGGCGCGGAGGCCCGCCACTTGCTCGGTGCTGAGGGTGCGCGGGGTTCGATCGATCGCGCAGATCGTCCCGAGCGCCATCCCTTCCGGCGAGATGAGTGGCACCCCGCAATAGAATCGGATGTACGGCTCTCCTGTCACCAGGGGATTGCCGGCAAATCGCGCATCCCACGCCGCGTTCGGGACCATGAGAACGTCTTGTCCCAGGATGGCATGGGCGCAGAAGGCGACGGTCCGATCGGTTTCGGAGGCCTCGACGCCGACCTTCGCCTTAAACCATTGGCGGTGTTCGTCGACCAGGCTGATGAGGGCGATCGGCGTCCCGCACAAGGCGGCCGCCACGCGGGTCAGGTCGTCCAGCTCTTCTTCGGGAGGCGTATCCAGGAGGCGGTAACGGCGGAGCGCTTCCAGCCGCGCCGATTCGTTGGGCGGGAGCAGGGCCGTGGTGTAGAGACTCTGCTCGTTAGACTCGGCCATGGTGAGTCTGGATAGAGAATTGACGCGACAAAGGAAATAGCGGACAGCCTGCTAGGGCTCCTGCGCGGGCGCGTCGGCGGGCATCATGTGCTTGCCGACGGTCCCCAAGAGCTCGTCGCGGGAGCAGGGGTTCGCCAGCGTCGCCGACGCGCCCAAGGTTTTGGCGATGCGGAGCAGATCGGACCGGAATCCGGTGAGCAGGTTGGCCGACATGACGATGATCGGGATGAGCGGCATGACCGTCCGGATCTCCCTGATGGCTTCCAGCCCGTTTTTCTCCGGCATCACGATGTCGGGACTTTCCGCAAAGAACTGTTCGAGTCCCTCGTTGCCGTTTGCCGCGCACGACCTGGTGGCCGGCCTGCTCCAGCCGCTCCCTGGTGGACACGCGAATGTCTAGGTCGTCCTCGATCAGGAGAATCTTGCTCACGTCCGGGCCCTTTCGGATTCGGCCGGGTGCGCGTGTCCGTGCGCCACGCGACATGACACCGTCTCATGAGGGGATCGTGACCGCCGCCGGCGCCTGGCACGCCCGAACGGCCGCCAGCAGCTCGTCGCGCGAGAAGGGTTTCCGAAGCGTGCGGGCCACGCGGAATTTCTCGGCGAGCGTCAGATAGAACTCAGCCTCAACCTGCCCTCCCCCGGACATGGCGATGATCTTCGTAGACGGCGCCGCGCGCCGGATCCCCTGGATCACTTCGAGCCCGTCGCAGTCCGGCATCAGGATATCGGTGACGACCAGGTCGACGGCGTCCCGCCTCGCCGAGGCGATCGCCTCTGTCCCGCTTCGTGCCGTCAGCACCTCATGGCCGCAGGATTCCAGGGTTTGGCGGACGAAATTGCGCACCAGCTCGTCGTCGTCCGCCACGAGGATCCGGCGTGATCCGTCCTGCGGCTTGACGGCCTCGGGCGCGGGCCGCGCCGGAGCGGCCTTCAATCGCTCGCGGATGCGGGCGAGCAGTTCCTGGGGCGTGAAGGGTTTCGCCAGCAGGTCCTGCCGCCCCGCGGACACGCCCTGATGGACCAGCTCGTCGTCGGTGTAGCCGGACATGTAGAGGAGCTTGACGTCAGGCCAGGCCTCGGCCACGTAATCCGCCAGGGCGCGGCCGTTGTTCCCCGGCATGATGACGTCCGTCAGGAGCAGGTCGATCGGCGCGGCGGATGCGCCGGCGACCTGCACGGCTTCTTCCGCGCTCTCGGCCGTGAGGACGGCGTAGCCCTGTCCCTGGAGAATGCGCTGGGCCAGTTCCAGAATGACTGGGTTGTCATCCACCACCAGGATCGTCTCGGTGCCCCCCTCTGCGGAGACGGCGGGATCCGGAGGCGCTCCGGTCTCGGCCGGGGACGCGACCGACGGGAAACAGACGGCGAAGGCGGCGCCCTGTCCCGGTGCGCTGCGGACGGCGATGTGGCCGCCGCTCTGTTGGACGATGCTGAAGACGTTGGAAAGCCCGAGGCCGGTCCCCTTGCCCGCGGGCTTGGTTGTGAAGAACGGCTCAAAGATTCGCGCTTGGGTCGCGGCATCCATGCCGCAGCCGGTGTCACGGACTTCCAGCCTCACGTATCGGCCCGGCGGGACCGCCGGAAATTCGTCGGATGCCACCGCCGCGCCGTCGCGATCGGCGGTGGCGATGCGGAGCCGCCCGCCCTGCGGCATGGCGTCCCGCGCATTCACCGCCAGATTGACCAGCAGTTGCTCGATCTGGAGCGGGTCGGCCTGGATGCAGGCCTGCGCGGTCAACTCGAAGTCGAGCGCAATATGCTCGCCCAGCAGCAAGCGGATCAAGGATCGGCTCGACTCGATGGCCTGGTTCAGGTTGATCGGTTGCAGGCGCACCACATCCTGTCGGCTGAACGTCAGCAGCTTGGAGGTCAGGGATCGCGCGAGGGTGCCGGCTTTCTTGATCTCGCCGAGGTGGTGGGACACGAGGTCCAGCCCGGGCGTCATCGCCAGCGCCAACTCGCTGTAGCCCAGGATAGCGGTCAAGAGGTTGTTGAAGTCATGCGCGATCCCGCCGGCAAACTGGCCGATCGCCTCCATCTTCCGGGCCTGGCAGATCTGAGCTTCCAAGCCCTTCGCCGCCGAAATATCCACCATCACGCCGCGCAACTGCGTCGGGGCGCCGTCTGTCCGGATGACCGAGACGTGGTCCCGCAGCCAGACGTGGCGCCCATCGGCCGCGATCATGCGGTATTCGAACGTATGGTTGCGGCCCTCACGCACCTGACTGAGGCCATACGTGAGCGCCCGCTCCCGGTCGTCGGGATGGACATGGTTTTCCCAGAAGGACGGCCGGGCGAGCCAGTCGGCGGCCGGATATCCGAGGATCCGTTCCGCCTGTTTGCTGACGAACGTGAATTGGAACATCCGCGCATCGGCCTCCCAGACGATGCCGTCGATCGTCTCGATCAGGTCCTGCAACCGCCGATGCGACTGCTCGAGCGCCAGGTCCACGCGCGTACGTTCGTCGATTTCCATCTTGAGAGCGTTGTTGGCGGTGATCAGTTCCAACGCCCGCGCTTGCACCCGGTATTCCAGCTCGACATGGGCCTGCCGCAGCGATTCCCGCGCGCGACTCGCCTCGCGCCTACTGGCCTCGGCCTGAAGAAAGGTCCGGTACAGGTCGGTGCAGAGACCGACCACCAGGCACAGGTATCCGAGCGGCTTGAGCAGATGGGCGCCAATGAAGGCCGCGTCGTGCGGGTGATGAGATTGCGACATCAGGAGTTGAGTCGTGAACTCCAGCCAGAGCCCAGTCTCCAGCCAGAACCGGACCCGGCTGCCCTCCCAGATGCCGGTCCGCAGCGAGACCACGAAGGCGGTGAAGAACAGGACGGCCGGGATCAGTTCCTGAGGACGCGCCGACCAGACGGTGCCGAAATAAGCGGGAGGCAGGGGAACCAGGAAAAATACCAGCAAGCTGAAACCGGTCAGGCCGGCGAGCGCTAGGTACACGAGCGGCTCGGACAACCGCCCGGCTTCGCCGAGCCGCTGTTCGCGAGACCAGGCCCACCATAGTCCGAGAAACACGCTCGACAGGAGCATCCGCGCCGAGAGCCAGCTCCAGGGCGCCAGGGCGACCAGGGGGGATGGGAGCCAATCGGCCAGCCAGAGCGAGGTCAGAATCGTATGGGTGCCGTCCAGCAGGCCGGCGCCGAGAAACCCCGCGCCCAAGACCAGGAACACGTTGCTCTTCCGGCTGTAATGGCGGGTCAGCGCCATGATGCCGACGATGAAGGCCAGGGTCGTGGCGACCGCTTCGCAGGTCGTATGAAAGGCGATCGGGTAGGTCTGCTGGTCCTGCACGACCAGGGAGGCGGCGGTCAGGATCGCGGCGGTCCCGAGGAGATAGCACACGAGCCGACCGGCAAATGCGGGAGAGGCGTTCACGGGGACCCTCCTTCCTGTTGGGTTATCGGAAGGCGGAGAAGACTCGCCTATCGGAAAAATTCCGATGGGTGCCTGTCTCTCCGTCGAGTCGCCCCGTGCGAGGTCGTGGCCGCCGCTCCTCACGAGTCGGGGCGAATCACGCCCAGGCGAAAAGCGTATCGCACCAACTCGACGACGCTTCGGACATGCAATCGACGCACGATGATGGCGCGATGGGTTTCGACGGTTTTCGCGCTGATCCCCAGGTCGGCGGCGATTTCCTTGACGCTTTGGCCCTGCGCGAGGCGAAGAAACACCTCCCGCTGGCGGGGGCTCAGCGAGTCGAATCCCTCTCGCTTGTGTGCGCGTGCGGTTGCCGCGAGAGGCGACTCCCCCGGGATCGACGGACTCACGTAGTATTCCCCCCGCATGACGGCTCGGATGGCCTGGTGCAATTCGTCCGGTGCCGCAGCCTTCGGCAGGTACCCCATGGCTCCCGCGTCCAAGGCCTGCCGGACGTATTCCTTGTGGTCATGCTGGGAGAGGAAGATCACGCGCGTCTCCGGCGACACCTGGCGGATGGCCCGCAGGGCGTCGACCCCGCTCATCTCGGGCATCCAGATATCCATGAGAATCAGATCGGGATGGTGGGTCTGGACAGCGGCCACGGCCTCCTTCCCGGTGCCGGCCTCCGCGACCACGTCGATGGTCGGCCGATCTTCCAGGAGTCTCCGGATTCCGGCCCGCACCAGGCGGTGGTCGTCCGCGAGTAGAATGCGAACAGGGTGTTGGGGCTGCAGTGAGAGTGCCGTCACCGAAGACACGAGCGCCTCACAATAAACGAAATCGCCTCACTTGGCATTTCAGAAAAATCCTGATGGCCGCCGGATCGATCGCATACAGCCTCGCATGTTTCCGGCGAGGGACCTAGTGGGGAAAACCTGGGAAGAGGGAGGGGAAGGCCCTGAGAATCCCTGAAAAGTGGGCGGGTCCGGCGTGCATGATCCATGTGCGCGACGACCGGGGGCAAGCGGGCGGTGGGCACAGGGGACCGGTCAGTGGGCATTGGACGAGATCAGGCCGTGGCGGATGGCGAATCGAACCAGGCCGGCGACGTCGTGAAGGCCGAGGCGCGCCATCAGCTCCGCGCGATGGGACTCGACGGTTTTCACGCTGATGTCCAGGTCAGCGGCGATGCCCTTGGTCGAGCGCCCTTCGGCGATCAGTTGCAAAATCTCGCGCTGCCGCGGTGTGAGCGCATTCAGGGGACTCGGAGCGGCGGACTCCCTGCGCAGGTATTCACCGACGACCTCCTTGGAAATCGCGGGACTGAGGTAGGTCTCGCCGCGCACGACGGCGCGGAGCGCCAACTCCAGTTCGGGCACGTCCGCGCCCTTCACGAGATAGCCAGCCGCTCCGGCCTGCAGCGCCTGCCGGACGTAGACGGGGTCGGTGTGCATGGAGAGCATGATCACGCGGACGCGGGGATGATCCTTGGCGACGCGCTTGGCCACTTCCACGCCGTTGAGCCCCGGCAGGGTGATATCGAGCAACGCCACGTCCGGTTCGAGCGCCTCGATCAGCGTGATCGCCTCATGGCCGTCGCCGGCCTCGCCGACGACCTCCACGCCGCTGATCTCGCGCAGGAGCGCGCGGACGCCGGCCCGCATCAGCCGGTGATCTTCGGCCAGCAAGACGCGCATCGGGCTCACCCGCTGCTCCGATCCGACGAGGACGGCGACACCGCGGCGGCGGGCAGGGGCGGAAATGAGACTTGCACTTCCGTCCCGCGGCCCGGCGCGGAACGGATCGACCAGCGCCCTCCTGCCAGCTCCGCGCGTTCGCGCATCGTGAGGAGTCCCATGCTTCGGCCCGACGTGGCGCCACCCCACGCGGCCTCCACGTCGAAGCCGACACCGTCGTCCACGAGCGTCAACTCCAAGGCCGTCGGAGTCCCCCGCAGCACCACCGTCAGGCGCCCGGCCCGCGCGTGACGCAGGCAATTCGTGACCGCCTCCTGCAGAATCCGGAAACAGGCGATCTGCGCCTCCTGCGTCACCGCCGGCAGCACGGGATCACACGAATAGTCCACCGTCACGTCGGCGTGCGCCGTGGCGCGATCGAGATACCATTGGACGGCCGGCCCAAGGCCGAAGTCGTCCAGCACCGAGGGGCGCAAATCCAGGGAGAGATCGCGAATCTGGCGAAGGAGCTGGTCGGTGCACTCAATGCTCTCGGCGAGGAGGTCAGGGTGCTGGATGTTTTCGGAAGACCGCTGCAGGCTCGACAGCGTCAATTTGAGCGCGGACAGGTTCTGGCCCACCGCATCGTGCAGATCGCGGGCGATGGTGCGGCGTTCGTTTTCCTGGGTCTCCAGCAAGAGATGCGACAAGCGGCGCAGGCGTTCCTCGCTCACCCGGACGACGTCCTCCGCCGCCTTGCGATCGGTGATGTCCTCCACGACGGCGAGTAGGAGCGAGTGTGTATTGGTTGGCTGTTTGATCCGGTTGGCGGAAACGCTCACCCACCGGCATTGTCCTTGTTTCGTGATATAGCGAGTTTCGAGGGAATACTGATCGATGTCGCCGCGCAGAAACTGGTCGGTCAGCGCCAGGTTTGCCTGGAGGTCGTCGGGATGGGTCATGAGCGCATAGGTTTGCCCGATCAGCTCTTCTTCCGCGTACCCCGTTAATGCGCAGAAGGCGCGGTTAACCCGCAGAAAATGCTTGCGCTCGTCCACCAAGCACAAGCCGAGTTGTGCGCCGTCGAACAAGCGGCGGAACCGCTCCTCGCTGTCCCGCAAGGCGGCTTCGGCGTTGATGCGAGCCGTGATGTCTTGGCAAACGATGAGCAGCATCGGGCGGCCGTCGGCGCCGTGAATAGCTCGCCCGAACTCCTGGACCCACAACATCGTGCCGTCTTTCCGGGTTTTGCGCCGCACCCATTCCATGACCAGGCCGGGGTTCGCCAAGCAGGCGGCGAGGCCTTGCCGGACTATGGCCTGGTCGTCCGGATGAAATACGCCGAAGACGGGCCGGCCGAGCAATTCGCCGATCTGGTATCCCAATTGCTCGGCGCCGGACCGGTTGACAGAGAGCACGGAACCCTCCGCATCAAGTGTGAAGCACATGGTGGGGGCGTCTTCAAAAAATGCGCGAAACCGGGCGTCTTCGGTCGAACGCGCGAGTTCCACTTGTCTCACTTTAGCAAGAAACCAGGCGATGACCCAAAACAGCGCCGCCGCCAGGGCACGGTTGAAGACTGCGTAGTCAGGAGACGCACCCCCTGGAGCAAGTGCGTATCCCAGGATCGTCAACAGGGTGGCGGCGCCCGCCGTCAACAAGGGAGCGTGAGGATTGAGCGCTCGGTATGACAGGGTGATCGGAAGGAAATAAAGAAGGACAACCGCAATCCCGACGGAAGTCAGCCTGTCGAGAACGAAAATTGCCAGCAGCAGCAGCAGCAGCAGCGAGCCCAAGCCCTTAGTCACACGGGTAGGCATCCGGTCTTCCCGTAAGCTTCCCCGCGTCAAAATGACAATAGCAAGGGAGAAGATCCGCCCTTGAACAGTTGGTTCACTGCTCTGAAAACCCTTAAGAGACCAGAAATCGAGAACTCTCCGTAAGGGAAAAAGTTTTTCTCAAATTTTCACCGTGTGTGGTTGCTCTAAAATCCAGCACGAGTCATGCCTGAGAAAATCTGCATGATGGTTGGTTGTAGATATTTGGTAAATTGCCTGGGAATTTGCGGTGATATGATTACGCTGACCAAATCCAGAGTCTTGCAGAAGTCGAAGGCGCGAATCGGAAAGGATACAGTGAGTATCGAAAGAGATACTTTGTCAACTTGAGATTTGATCGAAAAAATTGAACGGGAAGCCCCGGAGGGCTGGAGGGTTCCCGTTGTGAAGATCACCGCTTCGAGGCGTCAGTGGCATCCTGCGCCTTCGCAAGCGGCCGGGGCTCAAGTCGAGTCTGTTTGTCGGATGAAAGATCCCCGGCCAGCCGGGATCCCGGATGGCGAGTGAGAGCCTGTCCCGGTTGCGTGGAGCTCGGAACGGCACGTAAGATACTCGCACGCATGAGCGCGACCTCCGAGCCCGGCCCGTCCCGCCCGATTCCGATCAAGCCGTTGCCTCAACTTGTGCCCAGCCAGGTCTGTTTCTCCTGCAAAGTCTGTTGCCGATTTCCCGAGGCTGACAGCTTCTTACGGCCCTACTTCACGAAGGAAGAGATGACGGAGGCGGTTCGCCACGCGGTGCCGGCCACGCATTTTCCTTTCCCCCATGGCGGTCAGATCACGTTGGTTCCGAACCCTGCGGGGGAGGGTTATCTCTGCCCGGCCTTCGATCCCGAGACATCCCACTGCCGCATCTATGACGTGCGGCCGCTGGATTGTCAGATCTATCCGCTGGCGCTGATGTGGGCGCCGCCTGCGGCGTTAGGCGACGGGCAAGTGGCAATAGGCGATAGGCGGGAATCTTCCCCATTGCCCGCGGTTTCGGGGAAAGGCGAGGGGGAAGAGGTCGTCCTCGGCTGGGATACGAAGTGCCCATTTCTCGCCGAGGCCGGCTTGAGGACTGAGGTTCGAGGACTGAGAATTGAGTTCGAAAACCGATCAACCCAAGCTTCTTCACCCCCACTCAGTCCTCAGCACTCAGTCCTCAGTCTTGAGATCATCGCCTATGCCGAGCGCGTGGCCGCACTGCTGGAGGAGCCTTATCTGGACACAATTGCGGCGAATCCGCGGCTGATCGGCCCCTTCCAAGATGACGTGAGGGTGATCCGGTCGTTGCCGAAACTGACGGCGCGACTCAGCAGAAGGGCTGAGGGCCAAGGACTGAGGTCTGAGGTATCGTCAATCCCTCCACAGTCCACAGTCCACAGTCCACAGTCCTTAATGTTCGAAGATCGTGCCCGTTTCGAAGCGGCCTGCGCGAATCTCGAGACGCCGCTGGCCGCCTACGCGTTCGCGCCCCATTATATATGGAGGGACCTCTTCGCCTTTTCATGGGCCGAGATTGCGGGCCATTTCTGCCTGTTCGCGGAGTATGCGGACGGCATCTATATGCCCTTGCCGCCGCTGCCCGCGGCGGCAGGCATGAGGCGCGAGGCAATAGGCGAGAGGACAGAGTCTTCCCCATTGCCCCTTGCCCCTCGTCCCTCGCCTGCCGCGCTCGCCGCTTGCTTCGAATTCATGGCGGCGCGAAATCACGGATCGGCCGTGAGTCGCATCGAGAATGTGCCGGAAGCATGGGGCGAGCGGCTGGTGGCAATGGGCTATAGGCTGGCAAAGAAAGATCCGGACTATCTATACAGGACGAAGGATCTCGTGGAACTGGCAGGGGGCCGGTACAAGTCGCAGCGGGCGGCCTGCAATCGTGTGCTGCGTGAGCATCGCTGCGAGCTGGTTCCCTATCGACCGGAGCATCGAGAAGCCTGTCTCGCCCTATTTCAGCGGTGGCGACAGCAGCAGGCCGAGCGTCCGGTTGGCGACATGGCCCGTCTCCTGCTCCGCGATGCCGAGTCGGCGCATCATCAGGCCCTGACGCACGCCGAGAACCTGGGCCTGGCCGGCCGTGTGGCTTTTGTTGAGGGGGAGATCCGCGCCTATACCTTCGGCTATGTCCGATCGCGTTCGGTTTTCTGCGTGTTGCTGGAAGTGGCCGATCGGACGGTGACCGGCCTCGCGCAATATGTCTTCCGTGAATTCTGCCGGGAGGCGGCCGACAGAGGGTTCGAGTTCATCAACACCATGGATGATTCGGGCTTGCCGCAGCTCGCGGTTTCCAAACGTGCCTACCATCCGATTCGCCTGGTGCCGAGCTTCATTGCAGCCGATCGATAACTGCATGGTCATGACGATTCGGTGCGCTCGATCCGTTGCCCCGCACTCGGCCGCGCCGGCGCGGCTGGCGCCCCACGGTTGGGATCTCGCGAGGCTCGATCGAGTACGCTAAGGCTTCGGCAGACGGGGAAGCAGGATCGGCATGGCCGTCCAAATGCGCTCGATGACGGAGAGGATGTAGTCGCGGGCTTCAGGGATCCGGGTCTCCCAGTTCGGAATCACTTCGTGGACATCCAGCACGGGCTCGATCGTATCGGAGACGGCCTGGCTGAACAGCGGGACCTCTCGGCCGAACTCCCGCTTGATGAAGTCCTGGTGATCGGTCGACATGGCGATGATCACATCCGCCTGCGTGAGCAGGCGCTCGGTCAATTGCCGCGGCCGATGTCCGCGGGGATCGATCCCGCGCTGCTTGAGCTGCTCACGCAACAGCGGAAGGATCGGTTGCTGCGCCGCTTTGATGCCGGCCGATCCGACCAGATAGGCGTGGTGCGATGCGAGGTGGGCCTTCAGCGCATACTCCGCCACCATGCTCCGGAACACGTTCCCCGTGCAGACAAAGAGGATCGTTTTGGTCTCCGGGGAAGTCCTTCGAAACAACGCGCGCATGGGTCTATGCTACACGGTCGTACCGCGTTCTGTCTCCAGAATGAGCCGTTTCCTCTTTTCAGATGCGCCTCGTCTTGCTCCCTTTTCGGACTCGAACCGGGTACAATGCGCCTCGGGACCAAGCAGGGAGCGACGTGCCGCCTATGACTATCATACCATTGCCGGGGACCAGGCCCTTCCGAAAGCTTCCCGCCGAATTGGAGAAACTGCAGACACGACTCTGCCGATGGGTCGGCACCGCCATCGCCGATTACGCCATGATCGAGAACGGTGATCACGTGATGGTCTGCCTCTCGGGCGGGAAAGACAGCTATGGGCTGCTCGACATTCTCCTCTCATTGCAACAGCGGGCGCCGGTCCGATTCACCCTGGTCGCCGTCAATCTCGATCAGCAACAGCCGGGATTCCCCGCGCGCGTCTTGCCCGACTATCTCACGACACTCGGCGTTCCCTTCCATATCGAAACACGGGATACCTATTCCATCGTCAAGCGGCTGATTCCCGAGGGCGAGACGACCTGTTCGCTCTGTTCGCGATTGCGCCGCGGGCATCTGTATCGGGTGGCCGCCGAATTGGGCGCCACGAAGATCGCCCTGGGGCACCACCGCAACGATATTCTGGAAACGTTTGTTCTCAATCTATTCTACGGCGGGAAACTCAAGGCCATGCCACCGAAGCTGCGGTCGAAAGACGGGCGGCACGTGGTGATTCGTCCGTTGGCCTATGTGCCGGAAGCGGAACTGGCTCGGTATGCGACGCTGAAGCAGTTTCCGATTATTCCCTGCGATCTCTGCGGGTCACAGGAGCAGCTCCAGCGGAAGGTGGTCAAGTCTCTCTTGCAGGAATTGAAGGAGCGGTTTCCCGGCTCCCTCGACAACATGTTTGCCTCCCTGAGCAACGTGGCGCCGGCGCTCCTCCTTGACCGCCGCCTGCACGACTTTGCCGCCCTCACCGCCGCAAGGCGTCCGGACCACCGCGTTCCGTCCAACCCTCCTCCATCGCATGACGACGAAGACGAACCGTTGTAGCCTGTCTGTCCCGTCGATTTCCCGGGACGCGCGGTCCTTCCGATCATCAAGTGCCAGGGTCCCCATCTTTCATGATAAACTGACGCCGGGCATCCCGCACCGTCTTTGGTGGGCATCGTGAAACACGGCTTCCGCATTCTCGCGCTCCTCGGCCTCGCCGCCTGCATGGTCTCGGCCCCGGCCCGAGCCGAAGTTGCACCCATTCCACCCCTCGGTGGAACAAGCGAACCCGTCGCAGACCTGGGAGAGGGGACTCGAATCGACTCGGACTCACACGGCAACGGCGGGACGGTCGCAGATTTGGGGACCGGGGCTCACCGCGACCGGATTGCGAACCCGACGGGGGAAACGAAATCGGGGACGCCCTTTGGTGCGCCGACGCCCCCGCCCGGCGTGACGCCCGCCCCGGTCCTGCCGTTTCTGCCACACACGCCGCCGGTCCCGAGTGCTCCCTCGGCCTCAAACCCGGTGGGATCGCCGGGGAGAGGGTCCGGTTCCTTTTCGACCGGCGCCTTCAGGGGGCGCCGATAGCGCAGTTCACTCCTCCTCTTCCTCTTCAATATCCTCAATCCCTTCGTAGCTGATCTCGCCCTCGGCTGATCCGCGGGTTGCTCGCTCGCACAGCGAGTCGATCAGTTCCTCGGCATCTTCCGCCGACTCCGCGTTCACCTGAAACTTCACCGTAATGTTGAACCGTGCGTTCATTCCCCAACTCCTCCGAGCGTCACAAGCCTTCGTTCATACACCATGATCGGTCGATCTTTCGTCGGCATTTGGCCCCGCCGACAAGATTCTCGTTTGCAAGAGAGGTCCCTCTCGTCGGCCCCCTGCAACGCCCGCAGAGGGATACGCCATTCCATAGGAGAAATCAACTCTTCCCTCTGCGCTGATCGAGACCAACCACGCCCAGCGCGCCGTCCGGAGGGGGCCGACTCAAGAATTGTCCCCGCCCACCCAACCAAACAGCGGGGTCTTGCGATATGCGAGCAGGAGGACGGACGCGATGAAACGGACTGTACTTTCGATCGCCTGTTGGCGGCCGGTGCTCGGTCTTCTCCTCGGTGTGGTCCTGATCACGAGTGATTCGGTCGTGAGCGCCGAGCGCGATGAGCTGGAGGCTGTCCTGACCACTCCGCCCTCCTCCGTCGATGTGAAGCCGCGCTTCGCCAAAATCAATGTCGGGGAGTCGCAGGTTTTCAGAGCGGTCGGCCGCACCGGGGACGGTCCGCGCAAGCGCCTCCAGAACGGCGTCCTGTTTTTCGAAGACTTCGAAGGCGATCGCTCACAGTGGCCCTTTCTGATCACTATGGGGTTCACGACGAAATCTTCCTTTGCCGGATCCCGCAGCCAAACCTTCGGCGGCGTGAGCGACGGCGGCGATGCGCGCAGCCAGATCTTTCCCGTGACGCCCGGACAGACCTACTATCTCCATGTCGCCTACATGACCCTCGGGGGCGGCGGGTTCATCGGCGCCTCCTACTACACGGCGTCCATGGAGTCGATCAGCACGCAGTGGATTCTTGGCGACGGCACCCCCGGCTGTTGCAATCCTCCGTTGCTCGGCACGTGGGACTACAACGTCTCCGACACGAATCCGGCTCACCTCGGCGTCTGGAAACAATACTCACAGGCGGTCACGATTCCCGACAACATTCACTTTATGCAACTGAACACCCAAGATTGGGTGGGAGGGCTGCCCAACGATCCGCTCGATAAAGGTGTCTATTTCGACAATATCGAGTTTTCCCTCAACCCCCAGCCGAGTCACACGTGGAGCAGCAACAAGCCGGCCGTGGCGCCCATCGGCGAGACCGGCCGAGCCTACGGAGCTAGCCCGGGCAAGGCCACGATCAAAGGGACCTTCACTAGTCTCAGCGACACCGCCGAGCTGCTGGTCGTCGGAATGACCGGCCTGCAGGTTTTCCCGCAGAACAAAAGCATCTTCGTGGACAAGATGATCGACTTCGATGCCGCCGGCCTCTTCAATGACTGGTCCCGGCGTGGCCGCAATTTCCACAAGCGCGTGCTGTTCTTCGACGATTTCGAGAACGGGCCCGGCCAGTGGGAAATTCCCGGGCAGATGGACCTCACCACCGCTCAGGCCTATGCCTGCACACACAGCCAGACCTTTACCGACGTCGCACGCAGGGGCAACGCCTTTACGTCGATTTTCCCGGTCACCCCGGGGCGAACCTATTACCTGCACGTGCCTATATGACGTTGGGAGGGGGAGGCTACATCGGCATCGATCAGTTCGGCGCCTCCATGGACGATCTTGGGGGTCCAGTGGTTGTTTGGCGACGACGCCCCCGGTTGCTGCGATCCGGCCCATCCCTTGCTGAATGTCTGGGACTACAATTTCTTCGACAGAAACCCCGATCACCTGGGAGTCTGGAAGACCTACACACAGTCTTATCGGATCCCGGACAACGTCCATTCTATTCGCATTAAGAACGAGGATTGGGACGCCGGCTTGCCCAATGATCCCCATGATCACGGGGTGTATTTCGACAACATCGAATGGTCCGAGCGCCCCTTCCCGACCGTCAGCTGGTGCAGCAGCAGACCGGAAGTCGCTACGGTGGATCGGAAAGGCCTCGCCAAGGGGGTAAGCGTCGGGTCGACGACCATCACGGCGACGGCGGGTGGGTTCTCGGCCACCTCAATCCTGAATGTGGTCCCACGGAGACCGCCTCCGCCTCCTCCACCGCTTCCGCGGCGCAGCCACAGTCAGAAACCAAAGAAGAAAAGCTAGAGAAGGGCTCGGCAAGAGCTCTTCTCCGCACAACATGCCTCGATCACTCCGGGGGAAATGAGACGGGGAGATAAATAGGTGGTGAGCCGGCTGGGACTCGAACCCAGGGCCCTCGCCTTAAAAGGGCGATGCTCTACCGACTGAGCTACCGGCTCACAGGGAAGGCGATCAAATGCGGCGAGATCTTACCACCGACCGGCATCGATAACCAAGGATGGAGACTTGTCAACGGGAAACGCGCCGCTTTGAAGAGAGCGGATTATTGAGCATGATCGTGTCCTCGCGCTTGGAGCCGGTGGAGATCATATCGATCGGGCAGCCAGCCAGCTCTTCGATCTTCGCTAGGTAGCGTTTCGCGCGAATCGGCAATTTCTTATAGCTCGTCACGCCGGTGGTCGCGTCAATCCAGCCCGGCACCCGTTCGTAGATCGGCTCGCAGCCCGTGAGCACTTCCAAATCCGACGGCATGTCCCGGTAGACCTTGCCGCCATGCCGATAGCCCATACAGACCTGCAGCTCCTTGAGTCCATCGAGGACATCCAACTTCGTCACGGCCAGTGAGGAGAGTCCGTTCACCCGGGCGGCCGTCCGCAGCACGACGGCGTCGAACCATCCGCAGCGCCGCGCGCGCCCCGTCGTCGCGCCGAACTCCCGTCCGCGTTCCTGGAGGCCCGCACCGATCGCGTCGTTCAGTTCCGTCGGGAAGGGTCCGCTCCCCACTCGCGTGGTGTACGCTTTGGCGATCCCCAGCACCCCCTGGATCTTTGTCGGCCCGACACCGCTCCCAATACAGGCGCCCCCGGAGGCCGCGCTTGACGACGTCACATAGGGATAGGTGCCGAAATCGACGTCCAGGTGCGTGCCTTGCGCGCCTTCGAAGAGGACGGTCTTCCCCTTCGCAATGGCCCGGTCCAGTTGGACCGACACGTCGCCGATGTGGCCGGCCAAGCGTTCGCCGTAGGCGCGATACTGCTCGAAGACCTTCTCTAACTCGACGCCGGACAATCCGTAGACCCGCTCCAGGAAGGTGTTGATCTCCGCCACATTGACTTCCAACTTGGCCCGAAGCAGGGAGGGATTCAACAGATCGCCCATGCGCAGACCAATGCGCGCCATCTTATCCGCGTAGGTCGGGCCGATACCCCGGCCGGTCGTCCCGATGCGATGAGGCCCCTTGGATTCTTCACTCGCCTTCTCCACGAGTTTATGATAGGGCATGATCACGTGCGCGCGGTCGCTAATCGACAAGTTCTTACCGATGCGCACGCCTTTGGCCCGAAGCCCCTCCATCTCCTCGATCAACGACCCCGGATCCACGACAACCCCATTGCCGATCAGGCAGAGCTTGCGGGGGTACAAGATCCCGGACGGGACCAGGTGAAAGACGAACGACCCATGGTCGTTGATCACCGTATGGCCGGCGTTCGATCCGCCTTGATAGCGAACGACGACATCGGCATCTTGGGCAAGAAGATCCACGATCTTGCCCTTGCCTTCATCACCCCACTGGACACCGACGACCACCAGGTTGGCCATAGGACTCCACGCGCAGAAAAAAGGCTCTGACCCATCTCGATCAGAGCCGACCGGGCATGATCCTATTGACCCCTTGCCGCCTTGTCAAGCCGCTCCCGCGATCGCCCTGCTGTCCCCACACCGCATGGCCGAGGGTTCCTATCGCCCCAGACCGGATTCCTTGACGCGTCTGGAGCTGCATGTTAGCATCCGACCTGACCAAGCGGGCTCACCGGTTTCAAGTTCAACGTTCCATGTTTCAAGTTCGCAACATGAAACTTGAAACATGAGACTTGAAACTCTCCGCTTACCAAACTCAGCACTCAAGACTCAACACTCAGTACTTCCTTGGGGTGGGGCTGTGGCGCAGTTGGGAGCGCGCGTGA
>FKKE01003250.1_pt1 | contig 32418 bp, 37 predicted proteins | sample 1106331 | NCBI WGS metagenome assembly FKKE01 (sample SAMEA3931202, study PRJEB13176) | freshwater metagenome | biome: Drinking water system; feature: drinking water; material: freshwater | place: China | collected 2013-02-06
TATAATAAAGGGTTTGGAGGAGGTAGGCAAGGGCTAACTTTGTTCGGAGACCTCTTCTGCCAGAATTGCCAGCTCACTTTCTACCGAGCCATAGGCAAATGTGCCTTCGTAGGCTATGTCTACCAAAATATCTGGTTCGCCTCCAAAGTCATAATCTATCAATCGATCTTCGTATTGTTGCGCAAAGTCCGTCCAGTTGCTTCCAAATTCGTTGGACAGCTGAATAGCTGCTGAGGGTGAAATAATGATACATCCCTCGTTATCCAGGAAGCGACTTAACACTTCCCATTCTTTCTCAGTTGGAAATTTTAAGTAAGCCGCCATATATCTCCTTATATCATTAGCCACATATTTGTATCCCCAAAAAGGAAAGCCCCCACCTATACTGGGCAGGGGCCTCAAGGGAGAGAGCGCACGCCAGTGCGGCGCTCGGAGGCGATGACCTCCCCCCTGCCCTCTGAGAGGGCAAGAGGCAGGGCACCTACCAACTTTTAACCCTTCCAAAGTTTGCTCCACGCAATCCTGCCTTGAGATTGCGCGGTTGACCGCTGGGCAACTATGCGTTGCACCGCCTGCTGCAAACTCTCAGTAGGCTTCGTCTTTTTGGTTGGCTTGACAACCTTCTTGGTTCCTTTTTTGATAAGCTTCGCTTTAGCCATCACTCCCCTCCCTTGTATCGGTCATCATAAGGCTTAGCCCCAATCCCCTCAAGCACCCTGTCCATCTCCCTTCGAGCCATCCCGAATCTCTCACCCTCCATAAACCAAATTGCCCGATATACCAGCCGGGCGATCTCATCCGCCGTCAACCCGCTTGCAATCTGCTCGTCGCTCGGCTGAAGGCAGACCTCATCTGCGAAGTCTTTTTGTGTCCACATAGATTACTCCAAGGTTGAAGGGGGACGCACAACTACAACACGAAAGCCGACATCGAGATGACGGTCGCCTGCGCCGAGCCTGAGACGATTAGCAGAACGGCAGCTCCCTACATCATAGTACCAGGAACCGCCCCGCAGGCGCCTGATCTCTCCCTCCCCTTCTTCGGCTGTCCATTCCCACACCAATCCCCGCACATCATAAAGTTCGTATTCGTTGGGAAATTTGGTTTTTATTTTTGTGAGGTTTTCATCGAAGACTGCACATTCGGTCAGATTCGGGGGATCGATTCCAAGACATCTCGCCTGCTCAAGTTCCGTGGGCAGCCGAAACTCCATTCCGGTCTGTTCTGACAACTTCTCACAGAACTCCTCAGCATCTAGAGCAGAAACATTAACCTTGGGATAATTCGGCCTCTCCGCCTCTCCGCCCATCACCTCCGCCCACTGAGCCTCCGTCACCGGGGTCTCCCCGACCAGCAATTCTTCACAGCCGAATCCAGCCGGAACCCGAACCAATCGAAGGATTGTATCGGAAGGCTTTTTGGCAATCTCATTCACAATCTCAATTTTCATTGCGTTCTCCCTTGTCCAAATTTTGTCCATATTTACCAGCCGCTTAGCTGGCCTACCATTGGCAAACCCGGCCTCGAACCGGGTTGTGAGCCTTTCGCCGAAGGCGGTTACTCGTTGCCTTATTTTTTGCCTCGAATCTGCTTATCCGCTCCAAAAACTTCAACTACCCTATTCATATCGTCAGTGACCACTACTATCAAGTCTCCGATATGAATGTCTTTTGCCTCCTCCAGTGAGGCAAAGAATCCCTGACATTTATCATAGATGACGGCAACGCCATCTACAATTTCGCGCATCTCCGAGACATACCCATAGTAAATCATCTCATCCTCCACATCGCGGACAACTTCTCATCCACGCCTCAAGCCAAAAGCCGCACTTGCGGCAAATACGTTTCACTTTCCCTCCTTCGCCGGTGTCCCATCCATTACCACCTTCACAGCCTGATAAATGGCCTGCGCTTCCCTTCGCATCCCCTGTCTCTCAGCCTTGTCCGCCAGCCTCAAAAGCGAGGAAGCCAGACTCGCTGTGGTGAGCGGTTTTGCCTCGCGCTGTTCAGCAGTCTCAGCCGTTGCCTGAATATAAAAAGGGAGTCCTACGACTCCCCCTGCCCACGCCAGTTTCGCGAATGCTTCACGTCTGGTCATTGCGTCACCTCCCTCGCCACAGGCACAAGCAACGGCAATCGCCGCCTGCCAGTGGCCAAATGAGCCTCAAGCCTTTGCATCCGGTATCGGACAGCATAAGGCATCGCCCAAGTTTGTTGTTCCGCCTCAGTCAGCGAGATATGGGACATCCACACTGAGTCGGCCAGATACCACGCTCGCTCATCGGAGCGGCTGTATGCCTTGTTGAGAGTCTCAACTTGAGACTCCGTGAGATTAATTTTGTTTGTCATCGCTTTTCTCCCTTTGCGCCTCACTGCATCTGACTATAAGCCAAAGCAGCCAGAATCAAAATGACAATAATCACGACGGCAAAAGCTCCAGAATCACCTGGTCGAGTTTTGCCATAGTCTGTGCTGTAATTTCGTTTGTTAAACATTAAGCGGCCTCCTCNNTCATTGTCCAATTCTTGGTTCAAAGCCTCGCCTTCTATATCCGTCGCCAGATGATACGCCAAATTTTCAGCCAAATTCCAGCTTTCCGCCTCAATCGCCTCGGCCAGTTGACCAAGCCTCTCAAGATACCCTTTAACCTTGTCCGTCATCGCTTTTCTCCGTAGCCCGCGAAAGGCCTCAATGCAGCCTCAATGGCCGCGAAACAAAAAAAAAAGAGACAATCCGCAAGCCGCTTGGCCGTTGGGTTGTCTCTCAAGTTGAGCTTACAGTTTTCAAGCAAACTGCCTATGTAGCACTAGACAGGGTAGCAAAGCTACCACAAGGGACACGGCCATTGCTGACCGTGTTTCACCTTCTCTGCCTGACTCCCGATTAGACTTCATCTGCGCCGATTGGCTCTGTGCTGGCCGCTTCAGCCGCCGCTTTTGCGGCTTTGTCTGCAAGCCGCTTTTTGTGAGCCTCAACGGTGTGCTTAAGGCTGTTATACTTCGCTTGGGTAATCTTGCCGTGCTGTAAGGCAAAGTCGTAAACGCCGTCATCCCACAATTCGGCAAGCGCTGCCACTGACGACGGGAGCGGTGAAGCTTTGGCATCTGGATTAGCCAGTTTCTCAACAACTTCCATAACCTTGCTCTGAGTGATGTCAGGCAAAGCGTCGAAGTCGAAACCGTCCAATTGTCGCCCGCCATTGATCCACTGGCGCAAGTCGGCCAGTTCAAGGCGTTCACTCGCCGGAACGGGATTCTTTGTTTTGGTAATGCCCGTTCGGCGTTTGATGGATGCGACGACGTTGCGGAAAAACTTGGCCGTCCGTTTCCGTTCAATCTCCGCACCATCCACCGTTTCCATCACGATGCTAAACTTCTTGGCTGTTCGCACATCGCCATTTTCGTCCACTATCTCAAAACCGCCGCCCTTTTCCAAGTCAGTTTGTGTCTTACTGTAGCTGTACTTGGCAAAGTGAATGCCGTTCGGTTCGCCCTTTGTCAGCCGTTCGCCCGTTTCCAAGTCCTCGCTGCGGAGCCGAAAAATCCAATCACCATCATCAAACGTGATTCGTGGTGTCGGCGTTTGCGCTTCTGCGCGTTCAATTGTCTCTTGCATAATAATCTCCCTTGTTTGAAAGTAAACCGAAACCGTCCCGCCGAATTGCGGAAAAGCTTCGGTAGGCTTTCAAGCCCGGAAGGTGCGCGTTTGCGCGGCAAGGGTATCGTTTTGTCAGGTTGTCGGTTCGCCACAGTTTGACCGGCTCTCATTGCTATCTGGTCATCGCCAACTGCCAAGCCGTGCCAATGCACATCCTAGCTTGCAGACCGCTTCAACGCCGAGTCCTGTCCGTTTACCTCGCGCTCCTAGTTGTCAAACCGCATAGCGGTACGTTGCCTGCCAGATCGTGGCAGGGAAACAGAATCACCGATGCGCGGCTCTTCGCTTGGGATTCGCACGATGGCTCTTTCCCGCGTTCGCACGTATGCGCGTGTGATTCAAATTTTCAAAACTTCCGACTTGCTGCCCAAACCTTTGCGAAACCCGTGCCAAAACTGCGCCGCAAAGTACTTTATTTCGTAAAGTACTGAAAACAAAGGACTTCCGGGCTTGTGCCACAATTCACAATCCCTGAAACGGGCCGAAAAGATTAGAAAACGGCTTGCCGTCGTGTAAAATCTGCTTGAAAGATTAGAGGGAGGGTGTAAAAATTGCCGATTCGGGCAGAATCGCTAGGTAAAAATTTCCGACCGGTCTGGCCATCCCCTACCGCCCAAACGTCTTACACCATTTGGTATATACCATATGGGGTACACCATATGGTGTAGTGGGGGGTGGATTGGCCGTATGCAGCCGCGCAGCGACAGAGCCGCGCCGGATTGTAGGTTGCCGCGCCGCAAGGCAGCAATGCGTGGCGCAGAGGCGCATCCCGCACGGCAAGCCGTGTTGAAGTGACACGGAGTGAAGCTCCCCCACCCCCAAGGTGTGTCAGCGTGACCCACGCAGCGCGGCGCAGTCACCGTAGGCGGTAGTTGTCGAGGGGGTGCGCCCCCGCGCCCCGATGGCGCTATTCGGTCTCTCAGAATTTTTTTTTGGTACGGGGCCTCAAGCACCGGCATGAGCCGGTTTTAATGGAGGGGCGAACGAGCCGCTGTGACACAAGCCGGCCAGCCAGGTTGGCCCCAGTGGGCCGAAATGACACACCTCAGTTTCCGGCCCGGTTTCCAACTACGGCTTCGACCAGGTTGAGGGGAGCCACGCGAGGCAAGGGGGAGGGGATGAGGGGATTCTAAGGGTTGGCTGGCGGGAGCCCCTTTTATAAGGGACGTTTCGCGCCGAGGCCCCACGAGATTTCGTGGCCGGGGAGCGAAGGTGGGGAAAATTCCCCACCCAGTGTAGGCTATGTAGGCTAGTGTAGGGTAAAAATTGTCTCCCTACATCCCACAAACCCAAGATTCTAAAGGACTTTTTCTATTTGTGTAGGGTATGTAGGGTAAAAAGAGGAATTACAAAAGTGAAAAAACCCGATTTCTAAGAAGGTTTACTAAATACCCTACGTTCCCTACACAGATCTGGGAGCGGGGCCCCAAATCCCTCGGGCTCAACAACTTACCGGCCCGAAGGGTTGTGTAGGGTAACCTACACACCTCGCTCCGCGAGTGTCCGGAAATGGGAAAACCCCAAATTTTCCTCTTATTCCCCTTGACAAACCCCCTCAGATGTCATATAATACCCCCAACAATAAGAAAGGAGTCCACTATGGCAAATTTGATTCGAAAGACGTACAATCTCCCGGCACCCACGGTCGCCCAGATTGACGAAATAGTGGCCCAGGCCGAGCGGCAGGGCATGGAACTCAATCCCTCGGTGGTTGTGCGGGCCGCTCTGCGGCTGGGATTGCCCCTTGCGGCCAAAAATTGGAATCTCACACAGGAGACAGAGAATGACCAGCGAGAAATTGAGGCAGTTTAATTGGACCCACCACGGATCGGCCCTGGCGCTGGCAGCGCTTTTCGGCCCGAAGCTTCGTTTCGCAGTCGAACCTCGGATGTGGTATCAATGGGATGGGACACGGTGGAAGCCGCTCGCAGTTGGAGATGTCAACGAGCTTGCGGTGCGGACGGTCAAGGCCCAACGGGCGGCTTGGATGGAGGATGGACTGGATGTGGAGGTGGCCGGAAAGGCCCAAAGGCACTTTTTGAGGGGGGAGGATCAAGGGAACAATGAAAAAATCGTCAAAATGGCTTCCCTTTTGCCTGCTCTTCGAGTCTCCGTGACCGAGTTTGATGGGGATTTAATGAAAATCGGGACCCAAAATGGCGAAATTGACCTCCGCACAGGGGCATTCTCCCCTCCCAACCCCCTTTCCCACCTCACCCTGAGCATCAACGCCTTGTTTGACCCGGAGGCTCGGGCGCCCCGGTGGGAGCGGTTCGTGCAGGAGGTGTTTGACGGGGACGAGGAGCAGATTGATTACATTCAGAGAGCGTTTGGATACTCCCTCACCGGAAGTGTCGAGGAACAGCTCTTCTTTATTTGTGTGGGGGAGGGCGCCAACGGTAAATCCACCCTCCTGAATGTGGTGCGGGAGGTGATGGGCGGGTATGCCAAAGCCACCCCTTTCACTACATTCGATGCCAAGAGCCGCAATGAGCAGACGAATGATCTGGCGCGGTTGATGGGAGCCCGGTATGTCACCATCATCGAGACCGGAGAGGAATCGTATCTGTCGGAAGCCAAAATCAAGCAAGCCACTGGTGGTGATCCCATCACCTGTCGCTTCTTAAACAAAGAATTCTTTGAGTACGTCCCGCAATATAAGATTTGGATGGCCGCGAATCGGCCACCAAATATCTCGGGGACCGACCACGGCACTTTGCGCCGCCCGGTCATTATCCATTTCAACCGCAAGTTCAGTGAGGGGGAGCGGAACCCTTACTTACAGGACCAGCTCTTGGCAGAGAGATCCGGGATTTTGAACTGGTTGTTGGAAGGGTTGAAGAAGTGGCATGGCCACAAACTTGGAATCCGGGTTCCCAAGGTCATCCAGGAAAGCAAACGGGAGTTTCAGGAGGAGATGGATATTTTGGGGCAGTGGCTCAGGGCTTGCACCCAGCAGGCCGAGCCGGTATTCTTTGAACGAAGCGAAGATTTGTATGCTTCATATCAAGCATACGTTAAGATGATAGGGCATCGCCCAAAGGCGATGAAACATTGGGGAATGGATATGAAGAACCGGTTTGAGAAGACTCGGGACAGCAAGGGGATTCAGTATAGGGGGATTGCGTTGGTAGAGAATTGGCCGCAGGAACTTCCTGTGAGATGAGGAGAAAGAATGTTAAAAGCAATTCAGGTGGCCAAGCTTGCCGCCCTGTCGAGTATAGCTCTCCTGGCGGTTACATTAACGGTCTTTGTCCTGCGTGTCAGCTCAGAGGTCACGGGGGCTGTTGGGCACCTCCGCCTGGCGGCGGCGAGAGCCGAGCGCCTCGCGGCGATGTACGAGACCGAGCTGAGCTCGGATAAGAACCGGAAGGCGATTGAGGCAGGGATAGCGGCAGCAGCGAGCTGGCAGGCTACTGCCCGCCTTGTAAATACGACGACCATCCCCGCGATAAATCGCACTTTGGGGGAACTTGAGGCGACCGGGCGGCAGCTCGCCGCCTTGGTGGAGGAACAGAATGGAAATCTCACAAGAACGCTGGGAAATGTTGATGGAGTTGCACAGGAATCACAGCACTCGATTAAGCGCATTGGAGATGCAACTGAACAATTGGGCCAAGCGGGTCGAAAGCTTGGAGAGCAGATTGATGCCATCGGAACCGATACTCAATCAGCCGTTATCGCCCTCACCGGAACAGTTGAAGAAGCTCAAAGAGGCGTTCGAGCGATGTCCGATTCCGCAGAGAGACTTAGAGAAATCGGGGAAAATTTATCAGAGGCTAGCCGAAGTGCTCCCGGAATCGCCCAAGGGATAGAGAAAGTGGCCAGCAAGGCGCCGTGGTACCAGAAGCTCGCGGCGTATGGGGGATTGTTGGTGGGGATTGGAAGTTTGGTGTGGAGGTAACAAAATGATTTCATGGGCGTTGACAATATTGGGCTGTGCGATTATCTTTTGGATTGGAGTGAGGTTGGTGGAGGCAGTGGCAGATTGGTGGCTCCGATTAAAGGGGGAGGACAGAGACAGATGAAGCGAGCGTTGAGATGGTTACGAGGCGAGCTGGATTGTCCGTTTTGTGGGAAACGGTTTACCAGCCAACGGGCATTGGATAATCATATGCGGGCTGCGCATTGAGGGGGGAGGATGACACCTTACAAATGCTCCTACTGCCCGGCGAGATTTGCCACAGCAGCCGAGCTGGCCCGGCATGTGGCCCAGAATCACGGAAGGTGGCATGCGCGATGCGCGCAGCGAAAGGAAGCGAAAGATGACCGTTGAAGAATTGATACAGGAATTGGTGGAACTTTGTCAGAGAGGGCGGGCGAAGTGGGAAGTGGTCCGTTGGCATCACCGAAGTGAAGAGCCAGATGGGCTGGATCCCATAACAGCTCTGGATTTGATTGACGAAAGGCAAATGGTGGAATTATCGTGACAAGACTACTCAAAGCAACGCAGTTGCCTCCAGGCTCTCGCATGCTCCCCCGCTCCGGCGCTGCCCTTACGGGCACCGAAATCGCCGAAGCCACCCTGCGGGTGATTGAGAGAATTGGGGAGTTGGAGGATGTTCCGGAAGCGTTGGTGCAGGATGTGGTGGAGAGGGTGGGGGATGATTTGCGCCGAGGGACTTGGTGCTCTGATCATTTGACCTATCCGCAAGCCCGGATCGAAATCGCCGCCACTGGAACCCCCAAGACTTTTAGGGCCGATGTGCGGATTCAGTTGACGCAGAAGCTGATGGTGAATGCAGGTGCCGGGAAGATGGCCGAGGTGATGTGGGAGGCTTACAAGAAGGTTGAGACGTTTGGGCCTTCGAATATCCCGGATGATTTGAGAGAGAAGATGGGATTGCCATTGACGGGGCAGTTTAGGCTCCCCAATGGCGATATAGTGACTGCTGAGCTTTCCATTGAGGCAGAGATGCCGAGGCAGGCGGAAGGGCCACAGTGGGGGACGGTACAAGGCCGAGCGAGGGATGCCGTGCAGGAGTCGCCGGACGAGAGACGGAGGGCTGTGGCGGCTGCGCTTGGGGTCCCCCTTACAGGGGCTGAACTTGTGGGAAGCGAAACAGCGGTGGTGCCAGAGGCACCGGCTGCGAAGGTTGAGGCGGCGAAGAAGCAGGTGAGGAAGGTCGGGAAGGGAGCCAAGAAATGAAAAACCTACTTGAAGTCAACGCGAACCTTGATACGGTGGCGTGGCAGCTTGGCCGGATCGCAGACGCCCTGGAACGGTTGGCGCCACCCATCGCCCCCGATATTGCCCCCCGCAAACCAGCAGGCCTGGAGGCGCTGACCCGCCACACCTCTACGCTTGGCTCAGCGGAGTTGGAGAAGATGATGGAGGAAGGGTCGGAGAAAAGGATGGAGAGAGAGTATGGGTGGTAGCCGAGAAGAATTAGGAATGGTTCCTTCCTCGGTCCCTCCGCTCGCTGTCCCCGAAAAGTTCCCTGGTGAGTATGTGGTCGGCTCCCTGGATTGGATCGCCACAGCCGCATACGGCGGTCGGGAGAAGATGATGGAACTGGCGTGGAGTCTCCTGGCGGCGGAGGGTCAGGCGGCGGATCGCCGCTGGCGGGACATGATCAACCTGTGGTTACAGTGGGAGGAGAGATGGAAGAGAGGGGAAATGGAGCATCGACCCACTCTCAACCAGGTAGTAGTCGCTTTGCGACTACCGGTGGCAGAGTTTGTGGAATGGCTGGCGGCGGGGATCGGAGCGATTAGTCAGCTGGTGGCCCGCCAGAAGATGGCGATGGAACTGGAGGGGGTGATTGAGGCAACCGTTGAATACGCCAAGCAGCCCGAGGGGCATCAAGATCGGAAGATGCTCCTTCAGGCACAAGGCGTGGTGCCGACCGGTGGTGGAGTGAATGTGAATGTGAACCAGCAGGTGGCGGTGACGAGTAAGGGTCGGGAGGAGATGAAGAGTCCGCTGTTGAAGTTCAGGGAGACGACGGAGGCAATTGATGAGGCCGTGAGGGCCGGGGAGGTTATTGATGCCGAAATACAAGATTAAGGTTGTGGAGAGGTTTTACAATGTGGCAGAGTTTGAGGTATTAGGGGATGATGAGCTGGATGCGGAACTGGTAGCGGAAACTCGATGGGAAACTGGAGATATTCCGCCGTTGGATTGGAGAGAAGAAGAGGGTGAGATTTGGTTTGATGGGATTACAAAGATTGAAGACTAATGTACCACCCCCAAATCATAGAACGTAACCGCCAGCTCGCCGAAGCCGAGATCCGCAAGCGACACAATCTGTCGTCGGGGTGGGAGCTCGTCCCCTCGACCCCTGATGAGGTTGCAGAGATGACCGAACATTTTGGGGGATTGTTGGATGAGCGCGGTCAACTGATCCGAGACCTGACCCGGGAGGAACGGTTGTGGACACTACAGGAGAATACGCTATGCAAACTGGATTTCAATTACTTCGGGAAGATGTATGCGAAGGTGGAGAACGATGAGAGCCGGATTGTCTCTTTCGTACCTCGACTGGCCCAAAAAATTGTATTGGAAGAGTTTCTTGCGCCCATGGAGTTCCAGGGTGTGGCACTTATGTTCCTTTTTTTGAAGGCTCGCCAGCTGGGGATAACTTTGTTGTGGCAATTGCTCCTTGCCCATCGTGTATTCTTTTACAGGAACGTGAATGCCTTGACCGGGAGCGCGGTCGAGGCGAAGTCCAAGAAGATGGTGGGCAAGCTGGAGTTCCTGTGGGATAACCTCCCGTGGTGGCTCCGCCCCCGTCGCACCGCCTACCGGGCTGGCGAGGTGATGGAGTTTGGGGACCTGAACTCGGGGATATATGTGCAGTGGGGGAACCAGAAGTCGGGGATCGGGCGCGGGGACACGCCAAGCGTGTCCCACCTGTCGGAGGTGGCCTCCTTCGAAAATCCCGCTGAGCTTATCGATTCAGCGCTGGTGCGCGCCCAACATGAAAACCCGTTCAGTTTGATGGGATTCGAGAGCACGGCAGAGAGAACGGGAGATTGGCTTCATCAAACTTGGGATTTCAATTATCGGATGGATGCGCGAGGGCTGGCGAGGCTAAAGCCAATCTTTTTGCCGTGGTTCGTCGGCACCGAGCTTTATCCCAAGGATGCCTTCCTGCGTCGCCGTCCTATCCCAACCGATTGGCAGATCCCCGAGGAAATCGAGCGCCACGCGCGTGCCTGCGAGACCTATGTGGCCCAGACTCCCTACCTTCGAAAGCATCTCGGTGAGGGCTGGCAACTTCCGCTACGTCAAAAATGGTTTTACTATCTGGATCATCTAGAGCACAAAGAAAAAAATGAGCTTCATCTTTTCTTAAGGGAGATGCCGGCCACTCCCGAAGAAGCCTTTCAGAATGCCAACCCCTCTGTCTTCCCCATTGAGGTCATCAGTCGAGTTCGGGATGAGGCTCAGGCGGCGGTACCGGTCGGGATCTATGAAATTACGGGGCGAGACATCCCCCGCGAATATCTTCGCAACTCGTCGACCGGAAAGGCAATGAGGGTTCAGTGCAAAAAGCCGAGCGGAGAGCTGGTGACAACGTTTAATCTGAATCCGCTGCGAGCCGATACCTGGCCCGATCCCGATCCCGAATCAAAACTTTTTGTGTGGGAATGGCCGCAGGCAGGGGAGGAGTACGGGTTGGGAGTGGATCCCAGCGAAGGTGTGGATCAGGATTGGTCGGTGATCAGTGTGGTCAAAAAGGCCACCCCCGATCACCCCGACATCCAGGTTGCCGAATGGGCCAGCAAGCTTGTGGGCCCCCACGATCTCTGGGCCTGGGCCTTTTGCCTTGCCCACCTCTACACCAGCCGGGGCCGCAGTGGCCGCTGGAACTTTCCCAGGGCCGTCATTGAGACCAATATCGCGGCGGGGGATGCAGTGCAAGCCGAGATGTTGAAAAGGGGCTGGCCAAGTTTCCACGAGCAGATGGATTTGACGAAGATCAGGGGGAAGGGGGGACGGAATCCCAGGGTTCTGGATAAGATAGGGTGGAGAACGACTCGAGCGAGCCGGCCTAAGCTCATCTCGCTGGCTCGCAAAATGGTCCGCGATGGCTCCTTTGTGGTCCGCAGCCCCTGGCTCGCTAAGTCCTTGGGAACACTGGAGTATAATATAGATAAGGCACGTATCGAGGCTTCCCAGGGCAATCACGACGATCATTTCTTTGCGGCGGGATTGATCCTTGCGAGCTGGTACGATCCCGAAATTTATGGTACAGTTCCCCACGCATGGTCGGAGGAGAAGGACTGGCAAAGGTCGGTGACGGAGAAGCCTAAGTATGAGGGGGGAGTGGTGATTGGGGGCAGGGCTGGCCAGCAAATCCCCAAGGGAGTTAAGGCGGATGGCCGGCAACTTTATGGCGAAATGGAGGTGCGATGATGTCAGCAGCCTATTATCACGTGATCGAAGGCGAACCAACATTCGTGGACAAGGTAGGAAATTTGCTGATGGATGCCTCTGAGGACGACACGATATATTTTCATCGCAAGTTTCCTGGAGTCACTCGTCCCCACACCGACAATGTGGTGTGCTGGTGCGACATGATTGAGGTGAAGGTGAGTGAGGTGGATGGAATGGATTTGGGGGATTTGGAGGATAGAGTTGAAAGGAGGGGGAGATGGGCATCGCCCATTTTGTGAGATATGCCATTACACGATTTTGAATGCAAGAGTTGTGGTAAGAGATTCGAGGAGATGGTGAAGTGGGATCAGAGCCAGATCAAGTGTGAGTGCGGCAAACGCGCCATCCGTGTCTTCCTTTCCAAAAGTGAGCGCCGCATGATGGCCAATCCGATGATTCTCTTCAAATATGCAGATGGCAGTTATGGCCCTCCTGGCCGCTCTGATGCTCCCACCCCTGCTGACGCCGAGCGCATCGAGATCAGATCGTTTGCCGACTACAATCGGGTGATGAAAGACTGGAACGGTTATGAGCGAGGAAAAGCGGAGGCTGCACATGAGCGATGGTTGGAGAACAAAGAGAAGTTTATGGAAGCTGGGAGACGAGAGCTTGCCAGTCAGTTGGCTCGAGAGACCGATCCCTTCGCCAAGGACTTGCTGCGGGCTGCCTTGGAGAGAGAACGAGAGCCGGATCGCCCCAATTTTAGAGAGATTTATGCAGAGGCCATGGAACATAACTCCAGTAATAGAGAGGAGTGGTGGGGGCAAGGGGAAACTGGGATAAGGGGGCGGAAATGAGACGCCGGGACAAGTACGAGCAGGTGTGGGAGGGGAAGGATGGCTGGTCGGAGTGGATCCTGCCGACGATGCAGAATCACCGGGTCGCCTGCTGTGACTGCCAGCTTGTTCACACCTATGAGTTCCGGGCGGTTGAGCGACTCGGCAAAGAAGGAGAGTTGGAAGAGGTCCGGGATATGGACCCTCGCAAGTACATGATCATGTACAGACTCAAAATTAACAAACGAGCAACGGCGAATATGCGCCGAGCCACAGGATAATTATGCCAACCAACGACAGACCCTCACGTTTTGAGGCCCCATACGCTTTCGATGGAACCCAATCCTCCAAAGACCGAATCACAGGCTGGGTTCTGGATGCTTGCAACCAGGGAGAGAGTTTTCTGCGCTCTCAGCGCGGCTTCCAGTTTGTTGATGTAAGCCACCGTATTATGTCGGATATTGGGTTTACCGAGGTCCCCGACACCGTGAGCAAAGCTTCCCTCAACTTTGTGAAGCGAGACATCCGCGAATTGGTGGCCACCCTCAGCAACCCTCGCCCGATCACCGCTTTCAAATGTGATAACCAATCCTACAGTCACCAAGCCTGGGTGCTGAATGCCCTTTATCAAAGCTGGTACTGGGAAAGCATGGTGGATCGGAAGATCCGGACTGCGTTGCAGTATGCGGCGGTTGAGGGCACCGGTTATTTGTTGACGGGATGGGATCCGGGATTTTGGGGGCCGGGACGCGGCGGCATCACCCTTACGCCCCTGGGCGTAGATGCGGTTCTCCCGATCCAGATCTCCCCCGATGACTGGGATCTTCAACGGGCTTATGGGGTTATTATTCGGCGCCGGCTTCCCATTGTGGAGGTCATTCGACGCTGGCCCCAATACGCGGACAAAATCACCCCTGATGAAGACGCGACATGGTGGGGCCGCCGATTGTGGAATATCACCAAAACCAAGGTGGTTGCCACGGTCCATAACACATATGGCAAGGACCGGGGATATAAGGATGTGGATGATCTGGGCCGGGCCCTCGTCACGGTCTATGAAGTTTATCTCAACGACGCTTCTGTGAATGCTTCCGGGCACCCAATGCAGATGGGAGTTCCCGGATCCCCTTGGGAATACCAGGTCCCTAGTCTCGGATCCGACATTCCCACCGGTATAAATGACAGTGCGGGCCGACCTCTGACAAGAAAGGCTGACTACCACGACGCCCGCATTTATCCTTATCGCCGGCATATTGTGTGTACGCGGAATCAGGTGCTGTATGATGGACCGTCAAGGTGGTGGCATGGACAGGTTCCGCTGGTGAAGTTCCGACTGGATGATTGGCCATTTGAGTACTGTGGGATCCCTCTTACCAAGGAGCCGGCCAAAATGCAGGCGATGGTCACCTCGCTCTTGCGAGCTTACGACGACTCCGCGAATGCCCGTCTTCGGCCACCCCTTGTCTACGACGAAAGCCGGATCAACAACGAATTGGCCAGATCCTTCGACCCCCGCGTAGGAGGACAGGTCATCGGTCAGTCCGACTTGATAGGGGAGGCCTTCAAGCTCGCTGTCGACCCGGCCTACTACAACATGCAATCCGATATTCTGAATCTCATTACGTGGGCCAAAGAAGAAGGCACGAAGTTGACCGGGTTGCATGATCTGGTGGCAATGCAAAAAGCTGCCCAGATCCCCTCCGGCGACACCATTGAAAAGATGACCGAGCTTGCCGGGCCCCTTTCCACCGATATGTCCCGCAATATGGAAGCTTCCCTTCGGGAGTTGGGCGAACAATTTAAGTGTCTGGTATTTGAGTTTGAGACGGCGGCGCGTCGGTTTCATCTCTTGGGACCCGACGGCATTACCCAGGAAGATTATGATTACCAGCCGACCGATCTGGTACCGGATCAGGTGCCTGGGACGATGCCCGGCGCGACCCGCTTCGAACGAGCCCGTGCCCACATGCACAACTTCCGATTCAGCATCCTCCCCAACTCGATCTACCAGCAGACCCAATCCAGCAGGCGGATGGCCCTTCTTGCCCTTGCCGACCGTGGCCTTCCCATCTCCCCATACACCGTGATGGAAGCCTTCGATGTTCCCAACCCTGGCACACCTCCTCCGGATGATCTCGGTAATTATCCAACCACCGAGATCGACAAATGGAGAGCGTGGCAACAGGAAGCGATCAATGAGCAACTGAAGATTCAGGCCCAGGTGCAACAGGCCCAGATGTCGATGAATCCTCTCGCGGCACTGGGTCAGGCGATCCAAGGAGCAGCCTCGCAGGGCGAAGGAGGAGGTGCAGCCCAGGGGGCGAGCCCAAAAGGGAGGCCGGGTAGACCGCCGACTGCGCAGCGCAGTCCCCACATGGAAATCAAAAAGGATAGCCTGGGAGTCCCTAGATCCACAATTGCGGAGAGTTGACACCTCCACCCCCTTGTGCTATCCTTCACAAGCCTACCAAGATTTTTCTCCCTTCCTCCTTCTCCCTCCAAGGGCCTCAGCAATGGGGCCCTTTGTTTCTTGCGTGTTTATTTGCCGGATGCGTCCCCCGGCCCCCTCATAAACGGCGAGCTAGACTCGTTCATAGACATCCCCCCTTTCAAACACATCATACCACACGCAGTGTGCCACCCTTGACACACCCCACCCACCCATGCTACAACCACCCTGTATCATTATGACTCGCTCCCACTTTTGGCGAGCGAGACGGAGGAAACCTAATGGCCTTGCCACTTATGCCCGGGGGCGCTGACATCTCATCCCCCTCATATCCACCGCCCCAACCTGGGGACCAAGGCGCCTCGCCTGCCGGTGGACTCGATCTGATGTCCCTACTCGGAGCACCAGCTGGCCCATCACAATCCCCTTCTGACCTTTCAATGGCCGCGTCCTCAGCCATGCGCCAATTTGATCAAATGACACAAATGGTCATGGATCTGACCCGGATGTTTCCGGGAAGCGAAGACATGGCTCGTCAGATCATGGATGGAATTGAACGGTGGAAACAACAGGTAGTGGTCTCCGTATCGCCCCCGACCGCAGCAATGCCGGGGGCCGCTGCAATGATGTAGCACCGAGCCAGCGGGAGGCGTCTCGCGGCACGACTAACCACGCGGCGAACAACCACCCAGCGAACCCACTTGTGGGCAACTCGCGGGGGGATTCAACCAAGGAGTCGAAATGACCTACGCGGAACAGATTGCCGAGACCGTCGATGGATGGGTTAAGGCAGGTCGCATACAGGAAGGTATGCGCGGACAGTACATTGAAATGTTGACACAAGGTGGATTGGATCAGGAAGTGGCCGGGATGTTCATGCGGCACAGTGATTACACCCGAAAAACCCAGGAGGTTGCCGAAGAGCGGCGACGACTGGAAGCCGAGAGAGCGGACGCCCAGCAACAGTTTGCAAGTCGTCGAGCAGCTCTTGAGGAATGGGAACGGGATGTCAAAGGGGAGATTCAGCGGCTGAAACAGCTGGAGAGTCAATACCCCGAAATGACCGCCCGAATTGCTGCATATGAACAAGCCCTTGAGGACTATGGTCTGAAGGATCAAGTGAAAGTGAGTGTGGCGTCTGCGCCACAGGGAGAGCCGAACATGCCACAACCTACAAATCCAACCAACCAGCCTGCTACCCAGGCCCAGTATCTGACCCGGGACGAAGTTGGCCAGTTTGCTCAGCAGCTCTTGCAGATGCAAGGAACCGCATTCGCGGTCGCTGGCGAGCACCAGCGCCTCTTCGGCCAACCCCTTTCCGACGACATCATCTCGGAGGCCATCGCGGCCAACCAGGATGTCCGTACGTTTTGGGAATCCAAGTACAACGTGGCGGGCAAACGGGCAGAAGTGGCAGCGCGTGAGCGCGAAGCCGAGATTGCGAAGATCCGTGAGGAAGAGCGAGCCAAGATAATGGCGGAGTTCACCACCGATCCTTCTCGTCTGACTGGCAGTTCGCCTATCACAGCGCCAGGCCCGCTCAAACCAGTCTCAGAAGTTTTTGACAAATTCTCGTCCCGAGCCTTGTTGGCAGACGATGCCCCCAAAGCTCCGGAACTTATTCCTTCACAAATTGCCCAGAGCCAGCGGGTCAATAAAGCCGCCGCAGCTTGGGACAAGATGTTTGATGCCGACGGTAATCCTCGCAGCCAAGCTGGAGGCCCTGCCGGCAATTTCTAAAGTAAAAACTGGCAAGTCCAGCCTTTGTGATGATGACGAATACCCTTAGCAACTTTTCGAACGTTCTCCACAGTGAGCCCATGCTCAATGCAAAAGGGCTTGAGTTGAGTGACTTCGTAAATATCGCCATCAGGACTCGTCAATCGAAAGCCTTTGTAGATTTTCGACTTCCGGGTAGGGATCGGGCCAGTTTTGAGTTCCTTGGGATTGTCCAGACTTTGGCAAATCCAACCTTTACAATGACGAACCTTACCTCGGGCGACTGCTTGCATGTTTCGTCGGGCAAGGTTGTAGTATCGACAAAATTCCGAAAGATTGTCAGTACACATTTGTCGACCATCTGGCGCAGTCAGCAAGTAGCGTTGATAGTACTTCTTAGTTGGGCCACCTTGAAGTCTTTCTTGCTTAAGCTTACGCCATCGATAAAGACCCGGACCGTAGGCGTTTTCAGAAGTGTTCAAGACAGGGCTAAGACGATCTATCCAAAATTGTTCCCGATCACGCAGTTGAGCAGGATCTTTAACTTGTTCAATGATCTCGAACACAAAGGCATCCTCTCCATATTCATTCCAGTTGGATTGAAGTTTAGGATGCTGGCTTTTATTCCTTCTCAAACTGCTGAGATGCTGAGTTCTCCTAGAATAGGGATTGACAGACGATCCAATGTAAAGATCTCCTGTCAACTTATTTTGGATTCTATACACTGCCGAATAGTTCATATATCTAATCTCCTCAAGAGCAATATAACAGAACTAATGGGTAAGTGCAATAGCATCGGTCAAAAATATTCAGCATCCTTACAATTCACTGGAAACAAAGGAGATTATGTTTCATGGACCCGTTAGTTAATGCAATCAATTCCGTGACCTACCAGGAAATCTGGCCCAACCAGATAACTGATAACTTTTTCAAGGCGATCCCGTTCTTCACTTATCTGCGCGACAAGTGCATCGTGGATTTTAGCGGAGGCACCTACCAACAGTATGCCTTCTTGTACCAGCCTACCATTGGCGGATTCTACGCCCCAGGCTCGTCCTTCAACATCTCGCTGGTCGATCAAATCGCTGCGGTTCAGTTCCGCGAGCGGTATATCGAGCAAAACGTCACGGTGTTGATGGAGGATATTAAGGTCCGCAACGCAGGCAAAAACGCTGTCTTCAGCTTGCTTGATGCCTACATGTCGAATGCGATGATGACCATCAATACTCAGGTTGCGATCGCGGCCTGGAGGCATGGTCAGGCGTCGGGTGGATCGGTTGCCGACGACAGATCGACGGCGATCAATGGCCTGTCCGAAGCCCTGAACGACGGTACCGTCTATAGCTGGGATGGCAACATCTTCACCACATACGGTGGCCAGACCCGTAACGGCGCTATCGGCTCGACCTACAACTCGGTTCCACGTTGGCTGGGTCAAACGGGCGGTGCGGGTGGCAAGATCACCTACGAGCAGTTGGAAGACATGTACCAGACAGCGACACAGGGCAATCTGAGTCCGGATCTGGCGGTCACCAGCAAACGCGGCCTGACGCTGATCAAGAACACGTTGCAGGTCCAACAGCGTTTCGGCCAGGAAACTGATCCGCGATATGGTTTCGAAGGTGTCCGCCTGAACAAGATGTTGATCACCAAAGATGACTATGCACCAAGCGCATACTACGGTGTCAACGACGCTCGCTTGGGCAACTACACCACGGGCACGATCACGAACACCCTGACTGGTACTCCGGCTGGCCAGTTCCCGAACTCGACCGCCGCTCCCACCCTTACCGTCGGCGAAGTGATCTTCATGATCAACACCGACACCTGGATGTTCCGCATCTCGACCGATCCGATGTATCGGTTTGGTTTCACCGGCTTCAAACCGGCGCAGGACAATACCCAGCTGAGTGGCCAGGTTCTCGCTGCGCTCAACTTGGAATGCGTCAGCTCGCGTCTGAACATTCACGGGTTTGGATTCACGTCCTAAGATCATAAGGGCCGGGAGTCGCCCAAAGGCTCTCGCATCCAGGTCACCGCGAGCCCGGCCCTCCATCTAAATACCTGGAAGGAAAACTAAATGTTTCGTAAGAGTTCAAATAATCCCTGGGTCAGCCCTTCGGGGTTTCTCAACACCGGTAGCTTTGCACAGATCGGCGGAACAGAGCCGGTTGGCACCCGTTTCCAAGGCATGCTGGGCCAGACTATCGTTTGCTCCAATGCGGATGCCCTGAAGCTTAGCAACACCTCAGTTGGCACCCTGTACAATGGCGTTTACCAGCTGGTGAAGTTTACTTCGGCGATTGTTCGAGGTCAGTTGGTGTTTTGGGATACGCTGGCCAACAATGGTCTGAATGACTATGGGGTAACGAGCACGGTGACGGCGGCTACAGCCTTCCGCGCAGGCGTCGCACTGTTTACCGATGCGAATGCATCTGGTAAATACGGTTGGATCCAGGTCGCGGGCTTGGCTAATTGCCTTTATGGTAACTCGACAGTCGGTACAATCGGTTTGGCGGTAATCCAAGCAACAGCTTTGGATGTTCCGTTGTTGACGGTTGCTACGGTCAACACCTCGGCTGATGCCACGGCCCAGCTGACCGAAGACTTGCGAGCGTATATTGGCGTTGCCTATGAGACTCCCGCTCAGAATGCTGTTCGTCGAGTCCTGTTGTCCACGGGCGCTTTCTTCCCCAACATCGTTAGCTAGGAGGAACAATGGCTTTAACAGTTACAGAAGTAGGCGCAGCGCGAGGGATTCATGGCACTGTCCGTGAAACCTTCTACGATGTGACCTTTGATAATAGCTATCCGACTGGCGGCGAGGCGCTTGCGGCCCAGAACGTTGGGCTGGACACGATCTATGGACTGACGGTGGTTGGGCAGGGATTGGCTGATGGCACTCCCGCAACCACGGCTTATGTCGTGACGTGGGATCAGGTCAATGGCAAGTTGCAGGTCTTCACTGCGGCAGGCAGTGGAGCGATTGCGGCCCACACCCATGATCTTCGAATCATTGGCGGACAAGCTGCGGCAGGCACAGACACTGTGCAAGGATCCGCAGCGGACGCTATTCTTGGCAAAGAAGAGGCCGCCAATGTGTTGATTCTGGGTGTGGACCAAGCTACCAAAGGCGGTGTGGTTCCCGCTAGCGCAGGATCGGTCGCGGCTGCGGCTCTTGCCGAAGCTGCCAATGGCACTGACTTGTCGACTCTTAAAATCCGCGTCCGCGTAGTCGGCGTCTAAGGAGATCCAGCTTGTCAAACTTTCTGACATACTGGAACAAGCTTCGAAACTATGTCCCGAGCCTCTCCCCGGAGCAGGCTCAGGACATGGTGAATGAAGCGTGGCGTGACATCTGCGATGCAGATGACGAGTGGAGCTTTTTGCATGCAACCGAATATTGGCTCGCGCCCTCGTTGATCACCTTGGCGAGTGTGGGAGTTACCCAAAATGACGATACGGTTGATTTGACAATTGATGGACTGGTGCAGATCGTCGGGCTGAACAATCCGCCATTGACTCTGTATCAAGCCAAGTTCGGCCAGGGCGGACCGGTTTATGGAATCGACAGTAGCGATGTGCAGCAGGTGACAGATGGAGCGATGACTTCACCTTCTACCACCTTGACCTGTGCAACGAGTGCTCCGTTTGCTGCGACAGATGTGGGGTTGTTGATTCGAGTTGAAGGAGCTGGCGCTGCCGGCGCCGATCTCGATACCACCATTGCCACCTATGTCAGCCCGACCCAGGTGACCTTGACGGATGCGCCGTCCACCACGGTCACTGGTGCAACAGTGACTTGGGGTTCAACGATTACTCTGGATAGATTGTTCAGAGAATCTACGAATGCGGACATCCAGATGATTCTAGCCCGACGGTACTATTCGCCGCTCTCGACGGACTTCGCCCGGCTCGACCATATCTATGACCCGATCCTGGGTTATGAGTTTGGGTGGGAAGTCGGGGATCCGGACGAGATCGACAGGATAGATGCCCAGCGCACAGCTACTGGCAATGCCTATCGAGTTTTCTTTCGGGAGTTTGACCAGAGCACAGCCCTCCCGGTGTACGAACTCTGGCCAACTCCTTCCGCCCAACGAGCCTTTACGGTTCAGTACTGGCGGAAATCAGGGGAGTTCACTTCGGACACTGAGGCCTTGCCGCCCCAGATCCCCGAACAACTCCTGCTGATGAGAGCCCGTATTCTGGCCTACGAATGGGCAATGGTGAGTGATCCGGATCGAGACCGCCGAAATGCGTTTGCCAATGCCCTTGGCTATGTGCGATCGAAGTACAGTACTGAGGGACAGCCCGGACGGCCACTTGGCCTTTTGGAGCAGGCCAAGCGCAAAGACAAATCAATCTATCGCAAGGCGTTCATAAGGGCTCAGCGCCGTAGACCCGCCGGGTATCCAATTGACAGCAGGTTCGCGCAATCGCACGATGTAGGACTGTCAGGCTGGACCGGCCCATATTAAGGAGACAACAATGGCTATCGAAAAATTCGCACAGGGCGCAGGCCCCGGGGGTGGCACAGGCACAAAGGATTCCTGCAAAATCGCCACCCCAATGGAATATCAGGAAATTGGAAGCAAAGGGAACGGACTGAGTGAAGCACCGAACGGTGAGCCCCTGAACAAATACAAGGGCGATTTTGGTGACACCCCATTCTACAACTTCGATCCCCTGTCAGGCGATGACAGCGGGGCGAAGCTCGACACCCCGTATCAGCCCGCAGGAGCAATGCAAACAATCAACGGCAATCCCGGCCCGCCTTCCGCTGGCACCGGAGCCCGCAACGAATCCAAGATCAGTTCACCGTTTGTACCACCCTTCAAATAGGGAAGGAGCTCCAATGAATTGGATGGTCAGATTTGTAGCGGCCATGGTTCTTGCCCTGGCAGGAACCACGGTCGCTTTTTCACAGACATATGAGGCCCTGCGTGGATTTTGTGAGCAGGGGAACAGCACCGTCGTGACGGACGGTCGACAGTCCACCACCAAGGTCCAACGCTCTGGCCCTTCTTGCACCGTCACCGTCTACGATACCGGCACAACTAATCTAGCCAGCATTGCAAGCGACAATGCCGGAACACCCAAGGCTAACCCCTTTACGGCGGATGCTGACGGTTACTGGCAGTTCTTTGTGACCGATGGTCGATATGATGTGCGGCTGAGTGGCAGTGGCCTCACCACAGTCACTCGATCCGGTTATTGGGTCAGCACGGTCAGCGGCGGCGGTGGCCTGACGGGTTCAGGCACCACCAATCGCCTCCCAGTCTTCACCTCATCCACAGCTCTCGGCAATTCAATCCTTCAGCAGGTCGGCACCAGTGAGATTAAGTTTAGCGCAACCGGCAAGCGGCTCAACCTGGACACCGGCAGTCAGCTTGTTGTCGAAATTCCCAATGCCTCTGTTACAGGCACAACTCAGAACTATCTTGCTCGCCTAACCGGCGCCCCTTCTACAGCCGTCGTAGCCCTCACCTCTACCACTGACGGGATTGTGGGAATCGTGATGGCTGGAGCCGGCACCACCGGCAACGCCCAGATCGCTGTTGCGGGCATTGCACAATGTACCTTTGATGGAGCAACCACTGCCGGGCACTACGTTATCCCTTCGACTACGACCGGGGGCCAGTGCAAAAGCTTCGGAGCAACTCTTCCCACAAACGGAACTCAGGTGATTGGACGGGTGTTGACGACCAATGGAGCGGGTGGCACGTATGATGTCCAGTTGTTCGGGTCGGAGGTTCATCCTGCCGTCACAACTGGCAGCGGCACAACCAACTATGTGGCGCTGTGGGCCAGCTCCTCGTTGTTGACGACTGCCACAGATTTGTTTCGGGACGCTTCAAGCGATCCTGCCAACCCAGAGTATGTCTTTCAGGACAACATCCACATCTTCACGACTCAGCCTCTGAGTAAGCTCACCATTGATACCGACCAGATTGTTTTGAGCGGCAGTGCAACCCGTACCAACGGTACCGTCATGCAGACGATGAAGGCGACGGCTACACAGACCGGAAACTTTCAGACTTTCACAAATTCACTGGGTGGAACGTTGTTTGCGGTTGATATAGATGGGGATGTGAAACCTCGAGGAGTCAATTACACCTGGCCCGCAGCCCTTCCCGGCAGCACCCAGTGTATTCAAGTCAGTGCAGCTGGCTCTATAACCTTCACTTCTTGCGGTGGTTCGACTCCCAATGTCGTCCAAGCCTACAATGTGGTGGTGGATGGGGGATGCGATAATACAGGAGCAGGGGACACGAGCGCCTGCGTTGATGCTGCGATCATAGCGGCCAACGCGGCTGGTCGACAGATTTTCTTTCCGGCGGGCACTTACCTTGGCAACTTCACCATAGCGGGTTTGAACTCGTTGCGATTGTTTGGTGAGGGTCCGGGTCGAACCATCCTCCAGTCCAATGATGGCACGGCCCCCGCCCTCTTTGCCAACAATGCTTCCGGCCTGACCCACTCCCTGACCATCGAGGAAATGTCGATCAACGGTTTCGGGAGCGGAGCAGGGGACTACGCTTTCGAGATGTCCCCCGATCAGCCCTTCGACCTGACGATGCGGAATGTGCGGGTCAACAATGCCAACTCGGGCGGGATCTACATTCCCACAAACGCCTTCACGATGTTGTTCGATGGGGTGGATGTGAGTGTTGTGGGGGGCAATGGCTTCGACATCTTCGGCGACAACACTGTTACGCTCATGCGGACATATGTTCACAGTGTTGGGACAGGAGGAGCCGCGTACCGGTTGCGCTCCGGTCGTTTCGTTTGCATCGGTTGCAACGGAATCGACAGTGGTACCAACGCAGACTGGGGAGTGTTCGGGAATCTATCCGGCGAGGATGGCAGTGACGCCTTTGCTAGGGTCACTCTCATCGGTTCCAATGTCGAGGCTTTTACCAATCGAGGGATCCGCGTCAAGGCCGGTTCCCAACTTTCCGTCCACGACACCAACTTTGTTTCGCCATCAAGTGGCACGGTTACGGCCATCGCTATCGATAATATGGCCAGCGTCAACCCCGGAGTGTTTGATGGATTAAGCGGGTTTGCTCTTGTGGGCACTGCGGCCTGGACCAATGGAGCTCCCATCAATTCCGGCGGGGTTCCTTTTCTCTTTGAAGGCGTCCCGAATCCGACAACCTATTACGACACTGGTGAAGCGGCGCTGGTCAATATCGGTTATCGCTACACGGCTCTAAATGGCGCCGCAGATCGCGCAACACAGTGGTTCAATCGAATAGCCCTTGGTACCGGAAGTGGTCAAGGCTTTGATGGCAACTTGAATTTCATCGATGACAATACTCGTTCGATTGGCGCATCCACGCCAGCGGGCAGGCCGCAGCATATTTATGTGGGCACCGGGGGTGTTCACGTCGGAACAGGCGCGGTACCGGTTGAGGGTCAGAATTGGAATGTCACAGGCGGCACTAATCCCGGAATCTTTTTCGACAACGGCGCAATTGCAGGTCGATACCAACTCCTGGCTGGCAACTATATGCAGTTCGGCACAACGAGTGCCCACGACATCTTTTTCCTGACTGGGGGGACTGGCCGTTGGAGGATGGATTCGAGCGGCAACTTTTGGGTTGATTCCGGCTCTTTGACGATTGGCAAAGCTGCGGGCAATCGCCCGACAATCGGCTACTTTTCCACTTCGGTCAACGTCGGCATCCCCGGCACCGGGGTTGGCTCAATTGTTTTTGGCAATGGCACGAACAGCAATACCTTCACACTGCAATCCGGCACAACCGGCTCGAACCTGACCTTCACGCTTCCGACTGCTGATGGCTCCAGTGGCCATTGCATGAAGACGAATGGAAGTGGGGTGTTAAGTTTTTCAGCGTGTGGTTCAACTCCCAGCCTGACTGCAACTTTTGTCGGCTACGGCGACGGTTCGAACCTGTTGACCGGCACGTCTGACCTTGCCTATGCGACATCAACCAAAACTCTGACCATTACCAACGGTTCCGGTGCGTCAACCGTTGCCCTGACCGGCACGAGCGACACCAACGCTGTCACCTTCGGCGCAGCATCGCGCCCGGGCAGCCAAGGTGGAATCATCTTTCCGTTTGTGGGTGGGGCGAACAGTTCGGGGCCTGGGATCTGGTGGGCCAGTTCTGCCAGCTACGGCTCTCAAAGCGGCATCTACCTCAACAACGGCTTTACCTTCCAGGGGGCCAACTCCACCCACGACAACCTGAAAGTGGCCGAGGGAACCGGAACCAGTTCCAACGGCACAGTCCGTTATCTCTTCGCTCCCAGCTCCAGCCTCTTTACCCAGACCCTTTCCACCGGAGTCACCAACGTCAACCACGACACAATGTTGATTGATCTGAGCAGCACGGGAACAGCGGCTGCAAATTTTAGCGCGGGGATTCGATTCAGGCTTGAGAACGGTTCGGCGGGTCAGTTCGATTCGGCTCGCATTCGCAGCTATGTAGTTACTGCCACCGCAGGCAGCGAGACAACCGCGTTTGCAATCGGGAACAACAAAGCTGGAGCCGGCTTGGCCGACGGATTCACGGTACAGGCCGATCAGTTCTATGGAACGGTTAATGCCAAAACCGGTGTGGGTGGTGCCGTTTCGACCGACTTCAATGACGGTAACTGGGTAACGTATGCGCTATCGTCCAACATAACGAGCTTCTCGATGTCCAACATCAAGGCGGGTGCGCGCTACTGGCTGAGATTCACGCAGCCCGGTGGTGGCGGCATCACCTTTACACCTCCGACCACAATTAAGCTGCCGGGCGGTGTGGCAGGCAACATTCTGACTGCTGGAGCAAATGCGGTAGACATCTTGGTTTGCGACGCAGTGGACACTTCAACGCTCTGGTGTAACGGCTTGTTTGATGTCAAGAATCCATAAGGATAATATATGAAAAGATTACTGTATTTAGCAATTTTGTTAATGGCCTTGAGTTCTCCGGCATGGGCACAATATGCCCCTGTTTGGAGGCTCGAGGAGGTGGATGGCTCGCCGCAGGTGATCAATCCCACCGTAGTCAAGGTCAGCAACGGCACGTTGAGCTGCACTGGAAGGGTGTGTACGATTACGACTGGGGGCGGTGGTGGCGGCTCACCGGGCGGCAGTAACACCCAGCTTCAGTACAACAATGCTGGCGCGTTTGGCGGCATCACCGGGGCGACGACTGACGGCACAGTTGTAACCCTGACATCGCCCGTGTTTGTGACGCCTGCACTTGGCACTCCGGCGAGCGGTGTTTTGACGAATGCGACTGGCTTGCCGATCTCAACCGGCGTGTCCGGCCTGGGGACTGGTGTCGCAACCGCACTTGGCGTCAACACGGGAAGCGCGGGCGCGGTTGTCCTGTTCAATGGCGCGGGTGGGACTCCGTCTTCTATCACCCTGACGAATGGGACTGGACTACCGATTTCGACAGGTGTAAGTGGGCTTGGCACAGGCGTAGCGACATTCCTTGCCACTCCATCAAGCGCGAATCTTGCCAGCGCGGTGACTGACGAGACGGGAAGCGGCTCGCTGGTTTTTGGCACATCGCCAACATTTAGCACGGGCGTTACGTTCTCGTCTGCACCGCTCACAATGTCCGGCAACATCTCGTCAGCAGCGTGGACAACCAACGGCATTCGGATCAAGGGCGTGGCCGCGACTCTGACGGACACGACCAGCAGCGGCACGGTTGCGGCGGCGTACACAAATAATCTTGGTGGCAACACGATTGCGGCCAGCAGTTCGACCACGTTCACTGATTACTACACGACGTTCATCAACGGCCCAACGGCGGGAACGAATGTGACGTTTACGCGAAGCTGGGCGTTGGGGCTGAGCGGTAATTTGTCCGCTGCCGGAACGATTGTCCAGACCAGCAATAGCGCAACAGCGTTCGAGTCGGGGCCGAACGGTAGTACGAATCCGGTGTTTCGGCTGGTCAATAACGTGGCGAGCGCGGCGACGGGGCTGAGCATTACGGGGAATGCGGCGGGCAGCGGGGTGACGTTGACAGCGCTGAGTAGTGGGACGAATGAAGATATAAAGGTAACTCCGAAAGGCAGCGGCGGCCTAAACGTGACAACAGGGACATTGACCGTCGCAACAGGGAACGTTGATGTCACAACGGGAACAATCAGTCTGGCCAATGGCACGAATCTGAACTTTGGCGGTGGCGCGGGCGGAACGCCCTATATTCGCTCCGGTTCGGGCACAACGTTCTGGAAGGGCACGATCAACGTTGAGATCAATAACGCCTACGATATGGGCGTCTCCGGGAATGCCTTTCGGTTCTTACACACTTCGGCCACACTGCGAACTGTGGCAGTTACGCCATCCCAAATTACAGCCGATCAGAACAACTACAATCCGGGTGTAAGCAGTTACTTTCAGAGATGGTCAACTGACGCCTCACGAAACATAACAGGGCTGACTTTTACAGTGGCTCAGGGCGACGGTGAAATCCATCAAATCTGGAATGTCGGTTCAAACGATATTGTACTTGTAAACGAATCGGCATCGTCAACCGCCGCCAATCGTTTTACTACTTCAACGGGCGCAAACCTGACGATTGCCGCTAACAAGTGTGCGATTGTGACTTACGACAATACATCAAGCCGCTGGCGGGCATATTTATGTAACTAAAGAAAGGAACTTATGAAAAGCATAGTCCTCGTGCTTCTCTCGCTTATCCCCGCTGTGGCATTTGCCCAGCAAGACTACATCGGCGGATCGGCCACATTGATCGGCAATCGCGGCAACGCAGGCTACAACCTGCCCGGCGGCACAAGCTGGACGTTCGGCTTCAACGCCGAAGTCGCCAAGAACGTAACCAACCGTGTCGTCGTCATCGGTAGCGGCCATTACGACCGCATGGAAAAAATCTACATCGGCGACGGCCACGACACCGGTTTCGGCGTCCTGTCCCGCGTTTACCTGAACGGTGAACAGGGCGATGATGTTCGGTTCTTCGCCAGTGGCGGCATCGGCTACAACCGCCACACCAACAGCCAATGGAGCAAAGCCGCGCTCAATCCGTCATTCGGGGGCGGCGTCAACATCCGCAACACCCTGATCATCTCCGGCTCGTATCTGCTCCCTGACCTGATTTCGGAGAACAACGTCAAGGGCTTCAGCTTCGGGGCGGAACTGTTTCACCCGCTCTCGAAGAACGGAAAGCTTCAGTTGCACGCCAAGACAAGCCTGACCTTCTTTGGCTTCAAACAAAACGGCGTAGCTGAACGGTTGTGGGCAGGCCAATTGCGGAACTCGATTGGGATTGCCTACTTCCCGAATTATAATAAAGAACAGGAATGACTACGGACGATTCAATCAAACTACACTTACCAAATCAGTCTTCCTGCTTTTATTGCGGAGTTTCGATGCCGGATGGTTGGGACTTTGTTTGGATTAACCGGTGCCTTATCCGAGAGCGGATTGCCTCGGTAGATTTAAGAAAGGTTATAGGAACTACAGATGTCGGTGAATGAATGGATAACAATAGTTGCCGGAGCTACAGCCTTGCTTGGACAATTTGCCTTGCTGGTAAGGGCTTACATAAGGGTAAATGATCTGATAGAATGGCAGAAGGAGGTCAAGGCGCATTTGGTGGATCGGGCCATACACTTGGATCCGGTACGTGACGAACACCGCTGGATAGAACTTGCGAAGCGACTTGACAAGATCGACAAAAGGCTGGATCAATTGGTTCAGCTGGAAATTAAACACAGAAAGCAAGGAGATACTGACGAATGAGAGAATTGATAAAGAAAGTTTTGGTATGGACAGGATGCACGACGGTGGCATTGTGGTTGGTTCTTGGGTTGGTGCATGCGGCTTATGGGCAGGACAAACCGAAACCAGCAGTCAAAGAGGTGGCCATCCCCGAAGCCCGAGCCGACAAGGTTCGCCTCCTCCAAAAAGAAGCCGAGGTGGTGGAACTAAAGCAACGAGACTTGTACAACCGAGCCATCCAACAACTCCAAGCCAGCCCTGAATGGAAAGCTCTGGAAGCTGAGGCCACTGAGACCGGTCGCAAATTTTCGGTTGAGCTCCAGTCTGCCCTGAAACTGGCCGGCGTTGACGAAAAAGACTTCGGCAAGTACACCTACAACAAAGACACCCTGAAATTCACTCTCGTCCCTCCGAAAGCTGAGGACAAAAAGGAGTAGCCATTGGCAACTCAGTGGACCCACACAACCTTTGCTCAAGCCCGTAACCGTCTTGCCGCCGAGCTGGGCGATCCCTCAAAGGTCTTCTTCACCGACACCGAGTTGGGCCTCTACATCATAGAGGCCCTTCGAACTTGGGGACTGGCGGCAATGTATTGGAGGGACACAGTGCAGTTTCAGACTGTGGCCGGACAAGCCTTCTATAGCTTGCCGGATGTGGCCCAGGACCTGAGTGCCAATCTTCTGCAATCCTACACGGTGACTGACCGAGAGGTGTTGCAGGATGTGATCTATGCGGCGATGGAAACTCCCATCACCAATTGGGCGCTGGGTTGGCAAGGCACCGAGATGTTCTCCCTCAACGACATCACCGACGAATTACAAGATGCCCGCGATATGATCCTCAAGGACAGTGGGGTGGTGGTGACAGAGCGCAGCGGCGCGGTGACCCCGGGCACCTCGCGCTTCGATCTCAATGAGGCTGTCATAAAGGTAATACGAGGTTCCATAGATGAAACAGGAGGGGCGGGACCAATCCCTCTCTGGGGCGTAGATAGTTGGCAGTTGCAATCTTCTGTCAATTCTGCAATCATCCCGGCAGTGGGGAGGCCAAAGCAATACGCCCTCAACTATACGCCTCAACTGGCGTTGGACTTGTGGCCTCCCCCGGCCACCGCAGCTACTCTGCGAACCTATGGCGTGGAGCAGGGAGCCACTCTGGATCCCACCTCTACCGCCACCATCCTGGGCCTTCCTGACGATGCCTGTTGGATTGCCAAGTATCGAACTCTCTTGCCGATGTATGAAGGGGATGGACTGGCCCGCGCTTCCCAAATGGCGGAGTTTGCAGATAAGCGATGGCGTCAAGGACTGGATCTTCTTTCCACTTACCAATCCATTATCTGGTCCACAGTGGGAGGTCGTCGCATGACTATCGCCTCCCTCGATCAGCTTGACAAACAGCGCCCACTGTGGCAGCAGAGCAGTGGCCAACCCACCGGTCTTTATCAGCTGGGCTGGAACTTGTTTGCTGCCTACCCAGTCCCTGACGCTGCCTACACATTGACAATGGAAATCGTTCGCAAGGCCCCCATCCCCGTGGCTGACGATGACTACATCCAGCTCGATCGAAGCCTGATGCAGACCTTTTATTTCCTGGCACAGCACATTGCCGCAGTCAAGATGCAAGGAGCGGAGTTTGAAGGGACCTTTGATTTATATGAAGAGGCAATGGAGATGGCTCAGCAGTATGCTGCCTCGCAAGCGGCGACCGCCCTCAACTGGCGCTGGCAGCAAATGCAGGCCAAGCGAGATCGCCTGAGTCGGCCATTCCGGCTTTCCGATCGTAATGATCAGGCCAAAGCCGAAGGAGGATCACTCTGATGGCAGATTATGTGAGACCCGGAAATAAATTCCTTCTGCGCGGAATGAACATCACCTTGCCGGGTGATCGACTTGGCCCGGAGTGGGCACAGCTTATTCGCAACCTGCGATCCTACCGGATCGGTGAATGGCAACAGCGTCCAGGCCTGACTCAGGTAGCGGATGTGGATCCCGGTGCGGCGGCTGCAATCTATTTCGAACGGCGCATCACAGATCCTACCACCGGCCTCTTTCGCCGTATAGTCGGCACCTCCGATGGCAATGTTTATGTTGATGACGCGGCGCACACCACCTACACCCAAGTCGATACCGGGTATGATGGCGAGCCCCTGTCGTCTGTGATCGTCCGGCCAGACCGCTCCCCCCTTCCGTACATGCTCATCGGCAATGGAGCCCGGCATTCAAAATTTGACACAGTGGGAGCTCGCACCAATTGGGGCTTGACCTCGCCCACCGCCGAGCCTATTGCAGAGTTGGCCACTCCGGTCTACAAGGTGATTGATGATTGTGATGCGACGGCTGGATTTGTGGCCACAGGTGGGGCACTGAGTTTGCAGAGCCGTGTCAGCGGCACAATCGCCCAGATACTTTATGATTCGGGCACAGCGGGTTGGGCATGTATCGCCCCCAATGCAATGGACGACAACTGGCAAGAAGGATTGAGACTGAGCTTTGCGACCAATCCAGAAGTAGCTCAGATCGAATCGGTGTATCCAGAAATCAAAGCAACCACCGTACAGGCGATTCGCTACGACAGTGGATCCACAGGTCTCTGCACGATCCAGCCAGCTCTCCCCACCCTTGGCCTCGAGCGCAATATGCTCCTCCAGCTTGACACAGAGTTGGTCCGAGTGTTGAGTGTGACAGAGGGGTTGGATGGGATACCCAGCTTTAGGTGCTCGACAGTTGGAACGATTTTGGCTGGTGATGCCATTACCGGCTTCCGATCTTTCCGAGCCTTCCTGGCCAATGTTCACGCCGCTGGCGAAGCCATCTCCGATAGCTACTTGCAAATCGCGGTGGCGGGGGCAGGCATTGCCACCTTGGAAAAGACCGGAGCCTTGGATTTGTCAGCCACGGATGTTGGGGCTCAGCGTCCTATCCAATCCTCAGACTACGTTCACATCTCTCTCCGCACCAGTGACTTCACACAGATCACCGAGATGCAGATTCAGTTCGATGTGGACTCAGGGACGAATGACTTCACTCAAAACTATTACTTCAAGTCAATTCGACAGCCTGACCTGTTGGCAGCTTACAAACAAACTGCCAGCTCTCTTACCGCCCAGCAGCAGGAACTTCAGCGTCAGCAGATTGACGATTATCGCCGGCAGCAATTGGAAGCCGAACGAGCAGGATTTATGGATGGCAGTATTGGGATTGGGGGAATGTTTGGTGGAGCTTTTGAGGATGTTAGACGTGAGGCGATTGCCCGCATTGACGCAGAATTGTCCGGCAGTTTCACGTCGTCCAGTGGCCAGGGTGCGTTAAGCTCTCCTGGCTCAGGGGGCGACAATCAGTGGACAGAACTTTTTATCCCGATCTCTGAATTTCAGAGAGTCGGTTCTGACACCAGCCGAGGCTGGAAAGATGTCGCAGCCTTTCAAATAACCATCAATGCCACTGGCGCAGTTGATGTGGGACTTGATGCGCTGTGGATAGGGGGAACCTATGGGCCGGACTTTACGATGGGAGAAACTTACAGTCCGGCAGTAGACATACCAGTTACTGGTTACAAATACATATACCGGTTCCGGAACACGCAGACCGGTTCCACTTCTGGATTCTCCCCTCCGTCCCGTTCTCCCATTCTGCCCCGCCGTGACGGCATCTCTATCACTGGGGACACTTCCTATGGGGACACTCAGGCGGATGTCTGTGACT
>FKKE01006535.1_pt1 | contig 32277 bp, 38 predicted proteins | sample 1106331 | NCBI WGS metagenome assembly FKKE01 (sample SAMEA3931202, study PRJEB13176) | freshwater metagenome | biome: Drinking water system; feature: drinking water; material: freshwater | place: China | collected 2013-02-06
AGGATGCTCAAAAAGGCCGTCCAGCGCGGCCACAGCGAGCGAGGAGGCGAAGCGCGCTCTTTGCCGTACGGTGAGCCTCCGAGCGACGCGAGAACAAAGCTGGCGGCCTTTTTCAGCATCCTGCTAGAAGGCGTCCTGGGCGCACCGGATGCCGACGTGCAGGCGCTTGTCGCTGGGAGATGTACTTTCGCGGGCGGTGGCGTTCATGGCGAGCCGGGAACTCACGAACGACCCGCCGCGAAACACCTTTTCAGACCCCCGTGCCGGCCCCTGCGGATTGCTCTTGGGGCTCTTGGCGTAATAGTCTTCATCATACCAGTCCGATACCCACTCGGACACATTCCCCGCCATGTCATAAAGCCCATAGGGACTCTTCCCGCCTTCGTAGCTGCCCACGGGCCTGAGGCTGTCGCGAAACGTGTGGCTGGAGACGGACTGTCCGTAGTTCGCCAGCGTGAAGGCCGGCTCGTGGTTGCCCCAGGGATAGCGCCGGCCATCGACGCCGCGCGCCGCCTTTTCCCACTCGGCCTCCGTCAGCAACCGCTTCCCGACCCACCGGCAATAGGCATCGGCGGCGGCCCACGGCACGCCCATCACAGGACGATCGCCGTCACGGCGGACATCGGCCTGGTCCCACAGCATCGGCATCCACGGCAGTCGATTCTCCCCGGCCGACTCCAGAAATTTCGCATAGTGCGCGATGGTGACTTCGAACTGATCCACATAGAAGGCGTTCAGGTATACCTCGTGAGGCGGCCGGTTCCTGGCGCGACCCTCCGGACTGCCCATCAGGAACGCGCCATCCGACACCCACACCATGGGCACGCCGTTCCGCCGAGCCTCGGCTTCGACGGCACGGCGGGTTTCCGCCAGCACGGCCGTCGTCAGGCTGAGCACGGCCAGTCCCATCAGGATCGTCAGGGTTTGCATCGTCTGTCGCATGGCCGATTTCTCCCAAGACGAGCGAGATGTCTCCGCCCCTCTCCACAAGAGTCGTCGCCCCGTAGGCTCTCAACGCCAACGGCGATGGACTTCGCTCACATGTTCCACGCCGTCGGTCCGTTCGATTTCCCATTTGACGTCATCGGGAATCTCGATGACCTTCAAACTGGCCGCGTGGCCGTTGGCCGCCGCGCCGAGCGCCTCCACCACCTTGACAAGCTTCGCATCGTCTCGAGGAATCGACTTGCCGCACCGATTCAAACTCGGCTCATCGGGCGCGGCCGCGGCGGGCCAGTGGGCCCCGAGGTCCGCTTCCTGAAGGGCCTCGCGTTGTCCCAACTCGCGCAGCTCGCGAAAGGCTTTGTGACTGAGGCAGAATCCTCCCTCACCATCGTTCCCATAGCTCGTATTGATGACGATCTTCTTCATGGACCAAACTCCTTCTGTCTGAACGGCCGTGAATGCGGGGGACGGTTAGATCGCCTCACTCCGAGACATCTTAGTCCCTTTAGTCCCTCACGCCGGCCACCGGCCGCTCCTCTTCGTACCCCAAATAGTTGCCGACCCATCGCGCATAGCGGCGATTCGCCCACTTCACCACCTCGCCCTTCATCTCTCCGTAGCGTGCGGCGAGGGTGCTGTTGAACTGCCCCAAGTCGCCCCCAATGGTTCGCAGATCCTCATCCGTGAGTTTGCCCCATTGTCCCTTGAGCGGCTGTTGCAGCTGCGTCCAAAACTGTGAAAACTGCTCGTGATTCATCGTCCCCTCCGTTGTGCGTCCCGACGCCTTACCCTTTGCCCCGCTTGGCGAGCATTCGGTAGTCATAGATGTACGTGTACAAGACCACCGCGACGATCCCTCCGCCAAAGATCAGGGAGGCTGCCGTGGAGGGGTTATGATGCAACCATTCGACCACCATCTGTGCGTAGTCCATAACGATCCTCTCCGCCGCCGCGCCACCAAACGATCGAACGGCCCCGTATCTTCAGAGCAGATTCAACTCGGCGCGGTCAGCCTTTCGAACCTCCGCCTTGATACGGCCCCGGCTTGTTGGCTCCCGTCGGTTCATCAAAAGAGGCCCAGATGGCCGCGCACCATGTCATCACCATCAGGCTCAGTAAGGCATAGATCTGGTACATGTTGCGTGGTTCTCCCTTTCCGTCGGTCCGATGACCGACTCAACCGCTTCGCTCCCCAGGACGGTCTCGATGGGACAGGCGATCACCGATGGGGGGCGTCTCGGACGATTTCGCGCGCGCCCTCATCCCGCTTGCAGCTTTGTTCGGCCATCATGCGCTGCCCCGCACTGGCGTCCTTGGGGATGCGGGCCAGGCAGGCCGAAAACGAATCCTCGACCGCGCCCGAGGCCACTACAGCAGGCTCTCCGGCCGAGGGAGCCGTGGTGGGCACTCCCGGGGATTGCTCCGCCGCCTGTACCGACAGGGAGGAGATCCCCGCGATCAGTCCGAGTGAAGCAGCGAGAATTGTGCGCGCAATGATGAGATTGGCTCTCATGGTACGTACCTCCCTTTCTTGCCGTGACAATCGGGGTCACCGTCTTCTTCCGACTCGCATGACACGCCTCGTCAGATTGTCGTTCCTACGGGGGGGCTCCTCCCTGAATTGAAGGACCGTGGGGTTGCCTGTTTGTGATCTCCGCCAGGTCCCATTGGCGATATCCCGCCGCCTCCCCACATCCGCACAGGGTCACAGCCGACGCCCACGGGACTTGGGCTTCCCAGCCCCCATCGGCACCGAGCCGGGAAGACGAGCCCGGCTTCGCGTCGGCTCCAGGCGGCTTTTGCGATTCGCGGCAATGACCGAATCGATGACGTCGCCGCACAACAGACATTGCCACCCGGACAGGGATTCGCCGCTCATCGAGTCCTGTATCGTGATGACCGTCCGCAATCCATCACAGCGCGAGCAGATCATGCCGATCACTTGTCGCCCTCCGCGGCCAACACCGTTTCCAGAATCGAGACCTCGCCGGCATGTCGACCCAACAGGACTCAGACGCCGATGGTCGGAGATTCGCCTCCATTCCGTTGCCGGCACAAGAAACCTGACGTCTTGGAGATCAGGCAGATGAGTGAGTCGCACGCCGCCCGATCGCGTTTCACGGAAACCCGACTGAAGAGCGGCGGAGACTGGGGAATCAGACGCGCGGGATGGTCACAGGAAGCGCGAGAGATAGGACAGTCAGCGAGGCTCAGAACATGATAGTCCCACCCTACAGGGAGTCCGGAGAAGTGTCAACGCGTCTCGCGAGCGGCGCGCCGTAACACCATGATTACGTAGAGTTTTATATTTTCGAGGCAACGCCCCACCGTCGGAAACGGACAAAGACAGCCAGGCGCGTGGCGCCTGCAAGAAGGGACTTGGGTCGGGTCAGGGCCTCTTGTTCGATCCGTTTCATCAGCCTAAGATGAATCCGGCTGGTCCCCACTCTCTCACCCAGGAGGTGCTCAATGCCCACCTATGTCAGTCTGGTGAAATTCACGCAGCAGGGCCTGATGACCATGAAGGACAAAGGCATCGAGCGGGCCGAGGCGGTGCAGAAAAACGCCAAGGCGCACGGGGGGAAGCTCGTTCAAGCCTACTACTGCCTGGGCGAGTACGATGTCGTGGCGATTTGGGAGTTCCCCGACAACCGCGCGGCCATGAAGGCGGCGGTGCTGAACGCCAGCATGGGCCACATCCAGATCATGACCATGCCGGCGGTCAACCGGGACGAGTGGAAGCAAATTCTGAAATCGACGCTGGGGGAACGGCGGTAGGGACAGACCGTCAGCTCAGCGGTTTCTGCAGGGCCACTGCAGCAATCCGCACGTGCTCCGGGCGGAAGCCCATGCCGATGAGGCGCGCGGGAATCCGGCGCAGGACCGGCCATCGCGCGATGAGCCGGAGCGCCAGCGGCGGCGCGAGCGGAGCCGTTTCGCCCAGCACGCGCTTGATGACCCGGTTCTGCAACGCCAGTTGCACGCGCTGGGTCATGCGCGTGGGCCAGTCCCGCCGCGCCTGCACGCGCTGCAGATCATCGAACGTCGCCCGCCTCTTCCGCAAGGGATCGGCGAGCAGATTCGCCGCCGCAACTGCATCCTGGATGGCCAGGTTGATCCCGACCCCGCCGATCGGCGACATGGCGTGCGCCGCATCGCCGAGGCAGAGCAGCCCAGGGCGCGCCCAGCGGCGCAGCCGATCCACCTGCACCGTGAGGAGTTTGATCGGCTCCCACGCTTGGAGCTCGCCGACACGATCCTCCGCGAACGGCGCCAACTCCGCCACGTTCTCGCGAAAGGCCGGCAGCCCCTTGGTTTGAATCTGATCGCGCGTCCCCTTGGGAATGACAAAGCCGCACTGCCAGTAGTCGCCCCGATTGAGCATGATGAAGATGCGCCCGGCATCGAAGCGTCCGACGGGATTCTCCGGATCACCGGCCCGCCGCGAGAGCCGAAACCAGAGCACATCCATCGGCGCGCCGAATTCTTCGACGTGCAGGCCCGCCCGCTCCCGCACCACCGAGTGCCGCCCATCGGCGCCGACCACCAGATGGGCCCGCACTTCCATCGGTCCCTCCGGAGTCCGGGCTCGCAGGCCGATGATCGTGCCTGCCTCTTCGATCAGCTCCGTCACTTCGGCCCGCATGATCAGCCGGAACGTCGAATAGCGCCCGCCCTCCCGGCCCAGAAAATTCAGAAAATCCCATTGCGGCATGAACGCGATGTAGCCGCATCGCGTGGGGAGTGTCGTGAAGTCCGCCACCGTCAGCGCCAAATCGCCGAACTGAGCTTTCAATTGCGGCGCCTTCTGGTGCGGGAGTGTGAGCAGTTCCTCCAACAGGTCCAGCTCATGCATCACTTCGAGTGTGGAGGGATGGATGGTGTCGCCGCGGAAGTCCCGCAGGAAGTCGGCGTGTTTCTCCAAGACCAGCACGTCGACGCCGGCGCGGGCCAAGAGCAACCCGAGCGTCATGCCGGCGGGACCGCCTCCGGCGATGCAGCAGGTGACCGACATGGTGGCAGCCATCGTGATGGTCTCCCTCTTCTCAGAGAAGCTCGTGCCCCCTCCTCATGCCGAGTAGGTTCCTGGCTCAAAGCCCGATCGACGGTTCATACGGCATTCACTGCCTCTCCCAGTAGGCCCCACAGGGATTGCACGTCGCCGCCCGCAAGGAGTATAAACAGGGCATCTCACCCCTATCCGCTGATGGCTGTTTGGCCATGCTCGGCTCGCTGTTCACCTGATTCAAGGAGGGCGTCATGGCTATTCCCCGGCATCCTCTCCTCGGGTGGATCGTTTGCTCGCTCCTCTTCACCGTCGGGCTTCCCGCGGGTACCGCTCATCCCGCGGCGTCTTCGGAACCGGTCATCGCCACCTTCGTTGCCGATGATCACCAGTTTAGAGGACCGGACCAACTGGCGGCTGGGCAGACGATCCTTCGCCTGCAGAACCGAGGCGATGAGCCTCACCAGCTTCAACTCCTGAAAGTCACGGAAGGGAATACACCGGCCGATCTCGCGGCGGCCTTGCAAGACTTTCCGGCTCAGATCCCCGCCTGGGCCAAACACATGGGCGGGCCCAACGCGGTCGGCGCCGGAGAGACCTCGCAAGCGAGTGTCTATCTGACTCCGGGTTCATACCTGCTCATCTGCCTGATCCCCGGGAAGGGAGGCCTCCCCCATGTCGCCCAGGGCATGCTGAAGACCCTCCATGTGATGGACCAAGGCCCGACCAGCCCCTCGTTCAGGGCCGATTACCACATGGCGATGCAAGACTATGAATTCGTGGTCGTCGAACCGATCACGCGAGGCACGCACAGTTTCTATGTGATCAATCGGGGGAGCCGGCCACATCAAGTCAGCCTGGTCCGGCTCGAACCCGAGGCCTCTGTCGAACAGGTCCTGGCGGCGTTCGGTCCGATGGGTCATCATGTGATGCCCGGGAAATTGGTGGGAGGGCTCTCGGGACTCGAGCCCGGCGAACGCGGCGTCTTTACGGCGGCTTTGACGCCCGGCCGCTACGCGATGATCTGCCTCTTTCCCAATCCCACGGCCCCGGAGTCCCATGCCGCCAAAGGCATGATGATGCACTTCACCGTTGACTAGCCGACCCGCCCCCTCAGTCGTCCTTGCTTGAACAACGAGCCTGATGCGCTGACATGCGCCCCTGACCGCCTCGCCCTGCCAAGAGCGAGATACCATCGCGGGCGCATGCGGCCGAAATCCGTCCGGCGATGCGTCCGCAACGCGCGCTTGGAGTCCAGCACGACCGGCCCCGCCGGCCCTCGCCAAAAGACCACCCAGTGCCAGAAGGCCCGGCCGCGTACTCTGTGCCATTTGATCGCGAGCAGGGCCACGTCGGGCAAGGCCCTCCCAGGAGACAAAGGGCTTCGGCCGTGGCGCTGCTCGGATGCCAAACTCGCGCAGTAGCCGACGGACCGGCTCGGTCTGCGACCACAACCGCCGATCGTCGGCGAAGATCCCGATGCGATTGGCCACGCGCTGCGCCTGCCGATAGCTCACCCCCGCCACCGCGGCGACGCTGGCAATCCCGCAGCCGGTCCGCTCGAGTTGCACGACCGGTTTCATCGGAGATCCACCTTCATCTTCCGTCCACCCGAGATGCTGAACCCCTCCCGCCAATAGAAGGCGAGCGCTCGATCGAATTGCGGCAGCGGAGGCGTCGTGACTTCGAGCCTCGTCCGCCCTTCGATCGGCCGATCCGCTTCGCTTCCGCGACAAGCGCCGCCCCGATGCCCTTCGACCGGCAGGCCGGGCGCACAAACAATTCCGGGATGGTCCCGAGCGCGCCTTCGGCGTACAGCGCATAGCCCTCGTACAAGGCGAGGAAGCCCAGCGGTTCTTGTCCCATCCCATCGCGTGCGATCAAGACTCTGTAGCGTCCTTCTGTCAGCCACGCTCGGGCGCGCGCCGCGGTCTGATTGTGATCGAAGCCAAAGACCGGCTCCCCGATCGCCGCCATGATTTCATGCAGCAGTTCGCCGACCATCGTCGCAATGGCGGAAGCATCCTCGGGCAATGCCGGGTCGATCCGAACCGGCATGGTTGTCTCGGACGGGCTTCGAGGGTCGCCTACGCGTACACGAGCTTCGCTTCGGCGAACCGGTGGATCTCGAACTCTACGAAATCCTCAGGCAGGGCTTTGACCGTCGCTCATCTCAGCGCTCAGTCCTGGTTCGACAAGCTCACCACCCCGAGGAACATCAAGGGGGTCAGCACTCAACCCTCCCAAGTGCATTCGGTGATACGCTCGGGTCACCCCATGTCCAGCAGCCGGTGATTCGGATTGCGCTCGCGCGCGATGTTCTTCATCAGCGGCGTCTCGAAAAGCAGGACCACGCGATCGCGCTCATCCCTCACCATCATCGAGTCCGACGGCAACTTGAAGGTCGCCACGTCGCCCTCCAACCAGGCACTGCAGGTGAATGAAAGCGGCTCCAAAACGGTCTCCACACGGTACTCATCCCGCAGCCGATACTGCAGCACGTCGAATTGTAGCCGGCCGACCGCCGCAATCAGCGGCTCCTGATCATTCAGGCTCTTCATCAGTTGGACGGTGCCTTCCTGCGTCATCTGATGAACGCCTTTGTCAAAGGCCTTGCGCTTCCCCACGTCCTTCGGGCGGATGCGCGCGAAGATTTCCGGCTGGAATTGCGGCAAGGGCTTGAAGTTGAACCCGCCGGCGACCGAGATGGTATCGCCGATGGCGAAGATGCCCGGATTGATGATGCCAATAATATCCCCCGGATAGGCCTCCTCCACGGTCGTGCGATCCTGCGCGACGAGACTATGCGGCCGGGAGAGCCGCACCTCGCGATCTAACCGATGATGTCTCACCATCATGTCCCGCTCGAAGCGGCCGGAACAGACGCGCAAGAACGCCGTGCTGTCCCGATGCTTGGGGTTCATGTTCGCCTGAAGCTTGAACACGTAGGCGCTGAAGGGCTGCTCGATCGGGTCGATCGAGATTTCGGTGCCGTCAAGCCGATCCGCCGGACGGGCGCCGGGGGACGGCGCGAGCCGCACAAAAGCATCGAGGAAACTCTCAATACCGAAGTTGGTGAGCGCCGAGGCGAAAAACACCGGGGTGACCTCGCCAGCCAGAAATGCCTCTCGATCGAAGGGATTGCCGGCGATCTCCACCAATTCGAGATCGTGTTCGACGTGCGCCAACACCTCATCGTGCACGCGACCGCTCGCCCGGAGCTCCTCCCAACTGACCTCGTCGACACCTACCTTGGTGGCACCTCCCGGCGAGGTCTTGCTGAAGAGCTGCACCCGCCCGCTGCCCCGATTGACCACGCCGGCGAACTCGCTCCCGGAGCCGATCGGCCAGGTCATCGCGCTGGCATGGATGTTCAGCGCCTGCTCCACTTCGGTCATGAGGTCCAGCGGCGGGCGACCGGGCAGGTCCATCTTGTTCATCAACGTCAGCACCGGAATGCGCCGCATGCGGCACACGGCAAAGAGCTTCCTCGTTTGGGCTTCAACTCCCTTGGCCGCATCGATCACCATGATGGCGCTGTCCGCGGCGGTCAGCGTGCGATAGGTGTCTTCCGAGAAGTCCTGGTGGCCGGGCGTGTCGAGGAGATTGATGACCGCGTCCTTATAATGGAACTGCATGGCCGAGGCGGTGATCGAGATCCCCCGCTCCTGCTCCATGCCCATCCAGTCGGACGCCGCCACCTTGCCGCCCTTGCGTCCCCGCACCATGCCCGCCGTGCGGATCATGCCGGAGTACAAGAGCAGCTTTTCCGTCAGCGTGGTCTTGCCCGCGTCCGGATGGCTGATGATGGCGAAGGTGCGGCGCTGCGCGGTCGCGGCGGCCAATTCATTCTGCAGGGCGGCATTCAACATCTTGACATTCACCAGAATACCATACCGTGATTCGAGCCTGACAGATCATCGGCGACGATGCGATCTCTCGAAAGATGCGGGGTCCGCCTTACACGCCGTTCTCAAACCCGAGCTGGCGCCAGGCTTCGTAGAGCACGAGCGCGACCGTATTGGACAGGTTGAGACTTCGGTTCCCGGGGATCATGGGGACACGGATCCGTTGCGCCCCCGGCACGCTCTCGATGATCTCCATCGGCAACCCCCTCGTCTCCGGACCGAAGAGAAACGCATCGCCGGGCCGATAGGAGTGCAGATCGTACCGTTGCGTCCCTTTCGTGGACACGGCAAAGACACGTCGATCGGCAAACTGCTTCGCGCAAGCCGCCCACCCTTCATGGATGGTCACGATCGCGTGTTCGTGATAGTCCAGCCCCGCGCGCCGCACCGACCGTTCGTCCGTGGAGAAGCCCAGGGGTTTCACCAGGTGCAATCGCGCGCCGGTATTGGCGCAGAGCCGGATGATGTTGCCGGTATTCGGCGGAATTTCCGGTTGGTACAGAATGACGTCGAACATGGGCGCGCAGTGTAGCATGGGGGAAGGTGCGGAGACACAGGGTTGTCCGGTTGGGTCGTCAAGGCCGGCGGCCCTTCGCCACCGGAACGAGCCTGGCGACAAGCCTGACCTTGCCGCAATCTCGCACAAAGTCTGTTACCATGTCTGCCATGCGATGGTCCGCCGCCGCCCAGCGATGGCTTCCAGGCTTGCCTCCGGGTCTCATCACGATTATCCTTCTCAGCCCTCTCCTCGCGCTTTCCTCAGACCAGCGTGCCTTCGGCGAGACGGCCGGGGTCCCGTCTGAAGACCAGGTCATTGAACGGGCGCGCGCGGCCTGGGAGACCGGCGCGCTGAACGGCGCGTTCGAGACGCTGCACGAGGGGATTCAGTCCTACCCTCAGGCGCCGGCGCTTCAGAAATTAAAGGGGGATATGCTGGCGACCGTCCGGCGTCCGCTCGACGCCGTGCAGGCCTACGATAAGGCGTTGGCGTTACAACCGACATCCCTGGATGTCCGCTGGGCGAAATGGAGCCTGTTGCTCCGCTCAGGCCAGCGCGAGGACGCGGTCGCCGAGCTTCAACGGATCGCGCAACTGGACGACCGGAATCCTTTGATCCACTTGCGGCTCGCGCAGGAGCTTCGCAAATTGGATCGCCTCGAAGAGTCGCTCGCCCCCTATCAGCGGGCCATCGCCCTCGCGCCGGCGCTCCTGAGTTGGCGCCTGGGGATGGCCCGTGCGCGGTTCGACATTCTGGACTATCAAGGCGCGTACAACGACGTACAGGCCCTCTTGCGGGAGACGCCAACGGGATCTCCCTTGGAGATTCCCGCCCAAAATCTGCTGGCCGAGATCGTCGGGCCGATCAGCGCCAAGGGCCGCCGGTTCAAAGCCATGGCGTCATCGGACGTGCCGGCCAAACAGCGGCGGGAATGGGCGGCGATTCGCGCGGACGCGTGGCGCCTGTTCTCTGAAGGCCGGTACCAGGAAGCCGAGCCGATCTACCGCAAGATACTGTCGCTCAATCCCAACGATGCGACCGCCGCCTACCAGCTTGGCCTGATCCTCATGGACTCGGGCCGCTGCAAGGAGGCCCTCGCCATGTTCCGCACCATGGCCAATCTCGAAGTCGGCGAAGAAGAGTATGCGGACACCGTGTTTCGCATGGGACAGTGCCTCGTGGAGTTGGAACAGTGGGAAGAGGCCTTCGTCTACTTCACCATTCTCCATGAAGCGGCCGCTGACTTTGACCGCAGCAACGTGGATCGGGCGCTCCCCGGCGGCATGCGGGTGTTGAGCAAAGAGAAATTGGCTCGCTGGCTCGACAAGGTGCGCCCGCACGTGCCCGACGCCGACCGCCTCTTGGCCAAAGAGCATGCGCCATCCCCGACCGTCTCGGAGGAAGAATTTTACGCCAAGATCGCCGCGGCTCGCCTGACGCACAAGCCGGTGGAGACGCGAGCTTCACTGATGGGGCGGGACGCGGATTTCAGTTGGTTTCGCTTTGTGATTCCGGCGGGCAAGATCATGCGGGATGACGCGCCGACCGGCGAGCACGACTTCATCCCGATCGATCCGAACGACAGCTTCCCGACGACCCAGCGTGAGATCTACCTGGTGTTCGGGCTGGTGTCGGCGTCGTATGACGCCGTGCCGCTCACCGCCCGCTGTTTCGTCGAAACCGCCGAGATGACGGGGGAACCGCCGCCTGTCGCGCAGGATGCGGTCATCGCGTCCATGAACGATCAATCCGGTTTCTTCACGCTCTCCTCTCCGAAAACCGGATGGCCGCCCGGGCTGTACCGCTGCGGACTGTTCGCGGGCGAGCGCGCCTCCGCCGACACGCACGTCGACGAAGTCCGCTTCCGGATCGTCGCCCCCCGCCGGCCGTCGTAACACACGACACCGGCCTCGGACATCGTGTGCAGTCCGGACAGCCGATGAGACACGATCGGTGCGGTCCTGGCAACGAAACGAGCCATAGGGCACGATCCGGCCCCTACGGTTTCGCCGGAGTGCTTGGGGACGTCAGACGCAGCAATTCCGCCGCATCCGCCGCTCGGTCGCATCGGGAACCGCCGGTGCGCGACAGTTTCTCGCCCAACCCCACGGCCAGATTGCGGTAGATGATGACGCCGATGTCGGGGCGTCGCCGAATGAGATCGGCCAGATCGCGTTGCAACAGTTCCGCGGCTTCCACAGGCCCCTCGGCCGTGGCGGTGGCGGAATGGGGCTTGGCTGAGAGGAGCGAGACTTCCCCGCAGACCTCTCCGGTGCGGACGGCGCCGATGGTGGCCGGAGGAGCGCCCCCACGAATGGACACTTGACCCTGCAAGACAATGTAGAGGCGGTCAGCGGGATCGGATTCCGTGAAGAGGCGCTCGCCTGCGCGCACCTCGCGCAGCGAACAGGCTCCCGCCAGTCTGGTCGCCTGTTCGCTGGTCATGCCGTGGAACAGCGGGATCTCCGTGATGGCCCGCGCCATCCGTGGAGCAATGACGCGGCTCGAAAAACCGCGCATCACGACGTCGGCCACCGCCTGCACCGGTTCCGTCAGCCGAAGGGGACCCAAGTCCTGGAGTTTGTTCAACCGCGCCATCTTCACGATGTCGAGCCGTTCCACCTGATAAAACACCATGGCCGGCACATAGGCGACCGGCAGGAAGTTCAGCTCCAGGAGGGTGCGTTGCATCCGGGGGGCATAGGCGCTCACGTCGATCTCGATGTACTCGATGTCCATCTCTTCCCGGCACTTCCGTTCCAATTCTGCGAGCAGAAACCGCACGACGTCGTCGGCCAGCGAGATGAGTTCGAACACGCGAACGGTGCGCTCGACCGGATCCATCGTATAGCCGACGGCCCCGACAATGTGCCCCCGAGAGCGGGCCAGGAAATAGCTGGTCTGCCGCGCCTGCAGCTTGAAAAATCCGTAGTCGAGCCGCATGGGGCCGAAGATCTCCCGGTTCCGCACCCGGCCCCGTTCGATGCGCAGCAACGCGGGGTACCCTTCGGCCTGCAGTTGCTCGATGGCGTAGTCTCCCCCCGCCGGATACGGCGCGGACTCTTCGTCGACGATGAAATCCGGCGTGAGCGGCGGCTGACTCATCACGAGGTTGGCGAGGGCATAGGCCTCGGGAATGATCCGGGGATTGTTGCGGCGCAGGGCCAGCGCGTCGCCGAAATACCGGGCCAGGAGCGCAAAACTCTCCCGGTGGCGAAAGAAATGCTTCAACGGCAGGAAGCCGACGGCGATGAAGCCATGCGCGAGACTGATTTGCTGGGCAAAGGGATGCACGGTCCGCGCGACCACGAGGCCGACATGCAGGCGGTTCTGAATCGCCTCGAGCCGCTTCTCCATAAGCAGCTTGCCGACCTGCAAGCGGCGATAGTCCGGATGGACCGCGAGGCGTCCGAACTCTCCGACAAGATCGGAATGCGCGCCGAAGTCGAAGAGCACGGAGGCCGTGCCGATGACCCGGCCACTGTCGGTCTCTTCGGCGACGAGAATGAGCGCATCGTCCGTGAAGACAGAGCGCTTCAACCAGAGTTCGTCATAGACTTCGTGATGGGGATAGTCGGCCCCGTACACGGCGAGAAAGATCTCGCGGATCTGGCCGACGTCTTCTTCGCGGGCTTCTCTGATCCGAATCATGACAGCCCTATGCGCGGGGTCAGGAGAGGGCGCTCTGATCGCGCAAATGCTGGCCGGCGATCTTGGCGACGGCCTGGTAATAGGCCGCGCCCACGGCCAAGGCCTCTTCATCGAAGTCGAACTTGCTGGAGTGGGCGGGGAAGCCCTCCTTGCCCGGGATCTGGCCGCCGAATCGGACGTAGGCGCCCGGAATGCTCTGCATGTAGTAGCTGAAATCCTCCGCGCCCATGTTCGCCGTCTTGAGCGGCACCACATTGGTCTCCCCCACCGCCGCAATTGCCGCGCGGCGCGCGAGGATCGCCATGTCCGCCGTGTTGACCAGCGGCGGTGTGCCTTCTTTCACGGTGACCTGAATCTTGGCGCCGTGCAACTGGGCAATCGATTCGGCGATGCGGCGGATGGACGCGAGAAGTTGTTGTCGGACGGCCGGATCCTGCGCGCGGACGGTCCCGTCGAGCCGGGCCTGTCCGGCGATGACGTTCGGCGCCGTGCCCGCGTGAAACTGTCCCACGGACACCACCGACGGCCGGGCCGGATCGACCTCGCGCGAGACGATGGTCTGCAACGCCATGATCATGAGGCTCCCGACCACGACGGCGTCGATGCTTTCGTGCGGACGGGCTCCGTGCGCGCCTTGTCCGATAATCTCGATCGTGAAGTTATCCGACGAGGCGTTCACGGCCCCCTCGGCCACCACGATGGCACCCGGGTGATAGTGGCGGTCGAGATGGCCGCCGAATATCATGCCGGCCCCCTCCAGTGCTCCCGCCTTGATCATAGCGAGCGCGCCGGCGCCCTTTTCCTCCTCCGGCTGGAAAATCAATCGCACGGGCGCGGGCAGATCTTTTTCTTCCGCGAGAAGTGCCGCCGCGCCCAGCAACATCGCCGTGTGCCCGTCATGGCCACAGGCGTGCATGACGCCGTCGCGCACCGACGCAAATTCCAATCCGGTCTCTTCCTGAATCGGCAGCGCATCCGTATCGGCGCGTAAGACAACGCAGGGAACTCCCGCAGGGCCGGGGATATCGGCGATGACCCCATGACCCGCGACATGGGCCCGATACTTGATGGCCAACCCATCGAGAAATTTGCAGATGACGGCGGCGGTATTCTCCTCCCGACCGCTGAGTTCCGGATACTCGTGGAGGACACGGCGCAACTGTATAAGCCGATGTTTCAACGATTCGGGAATCACCGTCATGATGAGAACCTGGGTATCGGTCGAACGACGGCCTGAAGGAACACCTTCGCCGGGCCCGGCTAGACCGGCGATTTGCGGAAAAGTGCCCTATGCTAGCACAGATAGGCCGGCGGTTGCTGCAGCGAAGTCACCGCTGTTTCGAAGATAATCCTTCTCCTCCCACTCATTCCCCATCTCCACAAACGAGCTGATTGTCCCATCGGAACGTCAGGACGCGACGTGAGTCGACAGCCCCCCTGAGCGCCGTACCGGCCCGTACCCGTTACCTCCGCATGGTCCCCCTTCATATTGACTGCATTCAGCCGGATCTCTATTCTGCGCGTACAGGACCCTCACCCCTGATTATGCACGCACGAGCCGGACGGACTCGTCCACATAAGGAGTCAGCATGACCGATATCGCGGGGCCACGCGTCAGTGAGTACATGCATTGCCAGTTGGAGATCCTCCCGGAGAGCGCCACCGCGCACCAGGCGGCGGAGCGGATGCGGGACCAGCGGGTGGGATCCGTGTTCGTCGAAAGGCTCGATCGCGAACGGCGGGACTGCCGTCTCGCCGGGATCGTCACCGAAACGGATCTGATCGCGAAGGTGCTCGCGCAGGGGCGCGACGCGGAGACCACGCTCGTGAGCGACATCATGAGCCGTCCGCTGCTGACGATCGAGCCGGATCGGTTGATGATCGACGCCGGCCATCTGATGGACACCCATCACGTTCGACACCTCGGCGTGTCGGACGGAACCGACGTCGTCGGCGTCATCTCGGTGCGGGATCTGGTCAAACATTTCGTGGACGCCGCGCCGGGGGCTGTCCAGGCCCTGAACGATGTCTATCAACCTCTGACGGTCTTGATGCAACGGGCGATGGAGACCCTCGATGCGCGGGACACCGTCGCGGCGGCGGCGCGCTGGATGGCGGGAAAACGAATCGGGTCCGTCTTCGTCAAGGAGGCGGGTGAGATCGTCGGGATCCTGACCGAGACGGATATCGTCCGAAAGGCACTGGCGGAGCGGCTCAATCCCGCGACCTCGCCGGTGGGCTCACTGCTGAGCTTCCCCCTCCTCGATATCGATCTCAATCGGTCGATTCGCGATGCCTGCGAGGTCATGGCCAAGCATCACGTCCGCCACCTGATCGTGTCGGATCGCCAGAAGGTCGCTGGCGTGATCTCCATCCGTGACCTGGTCAAAATGGTGGCCGTCAGGGACCGGCCGGAATTCCTCCGACGGACCTGAGCTGTCCACACCGCCGGACGTGCGGAACGGATCGGAGAAGCGAGACGAGGGAGTCACGCCCTTCACGCCTGTCTCCTTCGTCTCGCCCTGATTGACAACCGGCGAGACAAGAAACCTGAACAATGAGACACGGCGTTCGGGTGCAGAGGGCCAACCGGATTGCCCGCTAAAATCCCACCGAGAGCCCCATTGTTCCAAGCAGCGCGGCGCGGTCGATCGGTCCGTAAAATTCGGTGCCCAGGCTGCCATCGAGGACGATGCGCGAGGTCAATTGATGGCGTAGGCCGACCTCGACGCCCGTATGGTTGCGCTGGCCGCGGGGGTCGGACTGCCGTGAGCAATAGAACACGGCCGGCGGCGTGGCGATGAGACGAGCCTCGCCGTCCCTCGAAGGCGTGCGGTTATTTGCACCCGACGACCATCCCGTCCGGCCCGGCCAGCCGTTCGACCCGCGTGCGCTTGAACCCGACTTCTTTCATCCATTTACAGCAGTCCGCACCCGTGAAGTCGAACCCGCCGTGTGTCTCGATGAGCATGTTGAGGCTCATGAGCAATCCGAGCGCATTCTTCTTGCGGTCGTCGTCGATGAGCGCTTCGTGGACGATGAGCGCCCCGTTCTGGGGTAACGCCTCATAGGCCTTGCGGAGTAACATCATTTTCTCGTCCAGGTTCCAGTCATGAAGGATATGGCCCATGACCAGGACCTCGACGCGGGGAAGCGGGTCTTTGAAGAAATCCCCCGGATGGAATTGCAGTCGCTTCTCAACGCCCCTCGCCCGCGCGTAGGCTTCGAAAATCGGCTGGACCACCGGCAGATCCATCCCCCCGCCGGTCAGGTGCTTGTGCGCCAGGGCGATCTCGACCGCCACGCCGCCCTGCGCGCAGCCTACATCGTAGAACGTGCGGTATCGCTTCCAAGGGAACTTCTTGGCAATGAGTTGCGCAGAGCCGATGCTCAAGCCGGTCATCGCCTTGAGAAAACCTTCCAACCGTTTCGGATCCCCGTAGAGGGTGCGAAAGAAGTCGCCGCCGGTCTTGACCTCGTTTTGCGGCTTGCCGGTCCGCAGCCCCTCCGTCAGCGACCCCCAAAATCCATAGAGCCTCGCATTGCACATTTCGAGCATGCCGCCCATGTAGGAGGGTTTGGTCCGGTCGAGAAACTTGGTCGTCTCCGCCGTGTTGGCGTAGCGCGTGCCGGCCCGTTTGAGCATGCCCAGCGCCACAAGCGCGTCGAAGAAGTCGCGCGCACTGCGCGGATGCAGGTTCAATCGCTTGGTCAAGGTCTCTCCGTCCAGCGGACCTTTCCCCAGCTCCGTGAACAGCCCGAGCTCGATGGCGCTCAGCAAGGTCTTCGAGCCCCAAAATCCAAATCCGAGTTGGAGGATGTTGGCCGGTGTGATCTGACGAGTGGGCATGTACCATCCTTTCCGTGAGTTACGGCAGAGAGGCTACGAGAGCGGCCATTGCCTGTCAACTGAATGGAGCAAGCACAACGAGGTCACTGGGGGAGAGCAGCCAACTCGGAATACCCGCGGATCCTCGCCGAAGAGCCTATGCGCCCGGGCACCGTCGAGTTTCGAGGCACCCTTTCAGCATCGGAGGCGGGTTATGCAATATAGTAACGACAGCATCGTGAGGCGCAGACCTCTCATGCCGACCTTGACGCACAGAGACCACTCTCTCGACGGGACAACATCCGTGCCCCATGTCGTGATCGTCGGCGGGGGATTCGGCGGTCTGATGGCGGCCCTGTCGCTCCGCCGGGCCGCGGCGCGGCTCACCCTGATCGATCGCAGCAATCACCATGTGTTTCAACCGTTGCTCTACCAGGTCGCCACGGCCGCGCTGTCGCCGGCGCAGATCGCCGCCCCCATCCGCCACATCCTCGCCAGGCAAGCCAACTGCACCGTGTGGATGGCGGAAGCCGCGCGGGTGGACGCCGCCCGGCGCGTGCTCGTGCTCACGGACGGGGTACTGCCGTACGACTATCTGATCCTGGCCGCCGGCGCCACCCACTCGTACTTCGGCCATGACGAGTGGGCCCGATATGCGCCGGGACTGAAAACGGTGGCTGACGCGGTCGAGATCCGGCAGAGACTGCTGCTGGCGTTTGAGCGGGCCGAACGGCTGTCGACTCCGGAGGCGCAGCGCCCCTATCTCACGTTCGTCATCGTGGGGGGCGGCCCCACGGGGGTCGAGATGGCCGGCGCGATCCGTGAGATCGCGTGCGAGACGGCGCGCCATGATTTTCGGAACATCGACCGCGCCAACATCCGCGTGATCCTCGTGGAGGCACTGGACCGGCTGCTGGCCAGCTATCCGGAAGCGCTGGCGCGCCGATCGGAACGGGACCTGGCCGAACTCGGCGTCGAGGTTCGGCGGCGCAGCCGCGTCACCCACATCGACGCCCGAGCCGTGACGATCACCACCGTTCACGGGACGGAAACCATTGCCTCGCGCAACGTGCTCTGGGCGGCCGGGGTGCAAGCCAACTCGCTCGGCGGCACGATCGGCGTGCCGCTCGATCAGAACGGCAGGGTGTCGGTCGAATCAGACCTGTCCGTTCCCGGCCATCCGGAGATCTTCGTCATCGGCGACCTGGCGGATGTGAAAGAGGCACGGACCGGCCAGCCGGTGCCGGCCCTCGCCCCCGCCGCCCTCCAGATGGGTCGCCACGTCGCCAAGATCATCGCCGCCGAAGCCGGTCGCGGTGTGCGGGAGAAGGACGCCCGTCCGAGCTTTCGGTATGTGGATCGGGGGTTGCTGGCCACGGTGGGCCGGAAGCGCGCCGTCGCCGCCCTCGGGCCGTTCCGGTTCGCGGGACTCCTCGCCTGGCTGCTCTGGTGCGTCGTCCATATCTTCTTCCTGATCACGTTCCGCCAGAAAGTTCTCGTGATGATCGAATGGATCTGGTCGTATGTGACCTTCACCGGCGGGGCGAGACTGATTACCGGGCCCACGCGTCGCAGAGGACAATCGGCGGACTAATCGACATCGAACCTGGCGCGAGATCCTATTCAGCGGGGAAGGGACTTCAGACGTGCCGTCAGGCGGAGATTCTCGGCAAGGCTACTGCGCTTGAGAGCCGGAACTTCCGGCCTAGCAACCGATATGGGCCGCAGAACTCGACGCTGCATACCGATAAGGTTGTGCACCGATCAGCGCGTCTCCGCATGACCGACGCACGGGCTTCCTCTGACGGCCGGAATCAGGATGCCGCGCTCCCCGCCTAGCATGGTGCCCCGCCCCAAGAGATACCACCGGCCGACCAGTGCCGCCGTCGCGGCATCCAACTCGTCGCTGGTGGCCGCCTTCCTCAAGCCTCTCACGCCCAGTTTCCTGAGGCCGCTAAGCAGCCCGGGCAGATCCCGGTGTTGGCGCGGCAGTCCCCACAGATCTTGCGCGGCGCCGGGGTAGCACTCGACGCTGCGGTAGCCCATCGCGGCGAGCTTTCGTTTCAGCGCGAGCCCGCGGGCCGTCAGCATCCGCATCGGCCCGAGCGTGATGGGGAAAAACCGGATCCCTCGCCGGAGTAAGGCGCGGTCGCAGTCGCGCAAGTGCTCGCCGGAGCGGTCATGAATGGTGCGCCGCCCCCTCGGCAAGCTCAGCGGCGCGTCGATCGGCACGAGCGCAGGCCGCGCGTCGCGGACCACGCGGAGGATGTCGTCGTCATCAAAAGCAAGGGACGTGACGGCGTTCAAGTCGCGAAGGAGGCACAGGCCGGTAGGCCGGCGTGGCGAACCGGCGAGATCGATGCCGACCACGACCAGCGGTCTCCGGCCTATCATCGCAGCCCTCACGACCGCCGCGATTGTAGCAGAACCGCTGACATACTGGCGCGTCCGGCGGGAGCGCCGGGCGGAGCCGGTACGCTGCATCACCGAGACACCAGAGCCCAGACTCCCCAGCCGAGCAGACCCATCCAGACGAGGGTATAGAGCCACTGATCACGAAGCATCTGCCGAAAGGTTTTTCCCTCCAGCCCACGCAGTACCTCGCCCATGTATGGCGCAAATCCCGGAATGAGCAGGAGCACCACGAAGAGACTGACCGCCAGGATCTGCACGATCGTCAAGCCGGACTGGAGCAGGACGTACAGCACCACCCCGGCCAGGAGATAGGAGACGGTGGCGGTAACCATCGGTTTCGCATACAGCGCCTTCACGGCAGCCAGCCAGGCCGACGCATTGATGGAGAGAACAATCAGCTTCACGACCGCGAGGAGAATCAGCAGCGCCGCGAAGACCTCGATCATCCGGCTCGACATACCGCCTCCTTTGTCATCCTCCAAAGAAGTTCAAGCCGATGCCGCTTCAGAACGGAGAATGCACCACCGCGTGTGGACGAGGCGATCAGAAAAGTAGAAAGTCCCCGTTTCTAGTCCTGAAATTCATGATGTATGGAGAGAAGCAAGGGAGCCGACTCCGTTATCGTATTTTCGATCTCAGCGCCGTTAGTTCTGCAACCAACCTTGGACCCCTGTATCATTCGCTCTGCGTACTGTTTTTGCCTTCGTTGGTCTTCCCGTCTTCCGCTGACCTTGTGGTCGACGAGATTGCGGGCGTTCCTAAAGGAATGCAAATCGTCCTTCAGAGTGCTTGCGACCAGAGGAACATGACTCGCATTGTAAGACGCTGAAGAAGCTAGCATGTTGATTTGGTCTGACCATGACATAATCTTGATCTCTTGCTGGGTCTTTCGAATCCATCCTCGGGAAGAAGCTCGCATTGACCTTCCCCCGTTTATTACACCAGAGCCGAGGCAGTGAACTCCTGTGTCCGATGGGTCCCGTTTTGATAGTTGGTGATGAACTCCGCGGGTGTCATGTCCCCGATTGTACTGTGCGTCCGCTCTTCGTTGTACTTCCGTCGCCAGGCTTCAATGACGAGCTGCGCTTCCTGCAGCGTCAGAAACCAGTGCTCATTGAGACATTCATCCCGAAACTTGCCATTGAAGCTCTCGATAAAGGCGTTCTGCACCGGCTTCCCCGGCTGAATGAAGTGCAGATGCACGCCGTGCTGGGCCGCCCAGACATCCAGCGCCGTCCCGGCGAATTCGGGCCCGTTATCCAGAATCAGCGTCTCGGGCAGCGGGCGTGTGAGAAACAGCCGATCGAGAATCCGGCACACCCGTGCCCCGCCGATCGACACGTCCACCTCAATCACGGGCACCTCTTTGGAGCACGGATCAGTCATCGTCAAACACTTGAACCGTCGTCCCGTCACCAGCCGGTCATGCACAAAATCCATCGCGTAACAACGTCCCGGTTGGGTCGGTCGGGGCAACGCGACCCGTGGCCCTGCCGCGACCTTCTTCCGCCGTCGTCGCCGGAGTGAGAGCCCTGCGTCGCGATAGTAGCTCCGTTCCACCTTCTTATGGTTGACCCGCCAGCCTTCGCGTCGCAGCCGCACATAGATCCGCGGACAGCCATAGCGCCGCTTCGTCTCCGCAATCTCCTGGATCCGCGTCCGCAGGGCCGCATCGTCCTGGCGGCGACTGCGGTACCGGAGCGTGTGCCGATCCAGTGCGAGTAACCGACACACCCGTCGCTGACTCAGCCCAAAGCGCACCGCCACCCACTGGGCTGCGGCTCGCTTCGCCTTGGGCCCTACCAGTTTTTTGCGGTGATCGCCTTCAACGCCTGGATGTCGAGCGCTTGTTCCGCTACCATCTGCTTCAACCGACGGTTTTCGTCTTCCAGTTGGCGAAGTTTCTTCACGTCGCTGACGTCCAGGCCCGCGTATTTGGCCCGCCACTTATAAAACGTCGGATCCGAAATGCCGTGCTTGCGGCACAGCTCCTGGACTCCCACGCCGGCCTGGGCCTCTTTCAACACCGCAATGATCTGCTCCTCGGTATGCCGCTTGCGCGCCATGGCCCCCTCCTGTGGGGCCCATCTCAGCACAAGTGACCTTCCACGCCAATGGCCTAGTTTTCGGGGGGAAGGTCAGGTCGTTGGCCCAGAAGAGAAAAGTCCACAAGAGTCCGAGCACGATCCAGGAAAGGAGCACGAGCCCGCCCGTGGCCACGATGCCATAGCCAACGGCGCGGGCCCACCAGGCCATGTCGACAGTCGGCACGACGACCAACGCGGCAAACGCGTAGAAGAACAGCATGAGCATCAAGAAGGGGCCCGCGCTGGCGTCGGACGGATCTTGGCAGGTGTAGTAGGCCGTTCCCCATCAGTGAGACGAATACGGTGGAGCCCCGCAGGCACGAGTCATGAGTCCCGCTTCGCCGGGTTGCACATCAGCGAGTTTTTTGGGGAGGTCGGCGGTTCGCTCGACGTGTTTCCGCCTTCAGGACCCTGGCCATGAGCGGTTGCAGAGGAGGAATATCGTCCTGAGCTGTTCTCCACAGCACCTGGACATTCACACCGAAGTATTCATGAATGAGCTTATCCCGCATCCCTGCCATCTGTTTCCAAGGGACCTTTGGGTGCCGCTTTCGGACGGCCAGCGGGACTTTCTTCGCCGCCTCGCCTATGATCTCGAAAGCCCTGATCACCGCGTAAACAGTCTTCTTGTCACCGGCAAACTGACCCCACGTCATGCCTGCAACGAACTGAGCGATGTTCTGCGAGGCCTCCTGGATATCGGCAATGTAGTCGAGAAACTCGCGTTTGCTGCGCCTCACAGGCCTACGACCTCGCTGAGAATCCTCCGTCCAATCAGGGGCTTGAGCGTGCCCTTCATCACGAGATCCACTTTGACGCCCAAGAGCCCGGACAGGCGACTCTCCAGCTCAAGAAATTCGAAGAGGCTTGGCTCCTCCGAAAACTCAACGAGGACATCCAGATCGCTGCCTTTCCGAGGCGTGCCGTGGACATACGAGCCGAATAGTCCGAGGTAGACCACGCGAAACTTGGCCCTCAGCGCAGGGAACTCGCGGCGCAGCATGGCCTGATATCGCCCTAGTCTCCGCTGGGCCATCGATCGAGTGATTCTTGCCTCCATAACCTACTCCTCGCTGTTTCGGTCAGCCGATTCGCACGAGCACAGCCTACGTTTCAGCCCTCATCCTGTCAACTTTCTCACCAGCGCGAGACCGCCGCGAGGAGTGGGCACCCCAGGTCTTGCAATCAAACATTGCCAGAGCTGAACACTTACGACAGCTTCTCTATTCTCGTTGCTTCTGAAACAGCTCTATCACGGTCTGAATCGTGTCAGCGTCGGCCGCCGATTTGTCCGGCCGGTACCGCTTCACGCGGGCGAAGCGGAGCGCGAGGCCCGCTGGATAGCGCGGCGACTCCTGGATTTCACCGAAGGCAATTTCGGCGACCAACTCGGGCTTCACATACACAGTCCACTCGTCGCGACTCGCTTCCAGCGATAACAATTTCTCCGTTTGCCATTGGAGCATCTCGTCGGTCAGCCCTTTGAAGGTTTTGCCGAGCATGACAAACTGCCCGCTCTGCGGATCGCGCGCGCCGAGGTGCAGATTCGACAGCCGGCCGGACCGGCGGCCATGTCCCCATTCCGCGGCGAGCACCACGAGGTCCAACGTGACCGCCGCCTTCAGCTTCAGCCAATGAGATCCGCGCTGGCCTGCGACATAGGGAGCGGTCAGCGACTTGGCCATAAGCCCTTCGTGCCCGGCCTCCAGCGCCTGCCGAAGAAACCGCTCGGCCTCTGCCGGCCGGTTGGTCACGATGCGCGGGACGAGTGAAGACGAAGGGGTGACCTTGGCCAGGAGCTCCATGCGTTGCCGATAGGGTCGGGCGATCAAGGAACCGTCGCCGTCGAGGTATAGACAATCGAAGAACAAGGACGACAACGGAATCTCGCGCCGGACAGCGTCGACGTCTTTGATCCGGCCCAACCGGCGCATCGTCATTTGAAAGGGAAGCGGCCGCCCGTCGGGCCGCAGCGCAATGGCTTCCCCTTCCAGCACCGCGTCGCGCACCGGCAAGGCACGCGTCCATTCGATGACTTCGGGCAGCCGCTCTGTCACGTCTTGAAGCTGCCGCGTGAAAATCCGTACGTCGTCCCCGCCCTTGTGGACTTGGATGCGGGCACCGTCGAGTTTGAATTCAAACGCCGCTTCTTCGAGCCGGTCCAACGCGTCTTCGACATCCTCCGCGCTATTGGCCAGCATCGGCGCCACGGGTGTAAAGAGCTGCAGCGAAAAGCGGGAGAGCCCGGCCGCGCCTTCTTCCATCGCCGCGCGCGCCACCTCGCCAACGTTCCCGGAGAACATCATGGCCCGACGGACATCCGTCGTAGGCAGGCCGGCTGCCTTGGCAATCGCATCCAGCAGCAGCCCTTCCAAGGCCCCTTGCCGGATTTCGCCCACCACCAATTGGGCGAGGAACCGGCGTTCCTCAGGATCGGCCCGCTCGAACAGCCGGCGCAGCGCGGCGACCCTTCGCTCGATCGAACCGGCGCCCTGGTCGGCCGCAATGGTGTCGAAGACCCGATCCACGTCCGTCAGCGTCAAGGGCTCGGGCGACGACGGGCCCTCGACCATCGCCTCCTGGACCATGCGCCAGCCGACACCGATCTTGCCTTGCGGGAGCGTGCCGGAGAGGTAGAGTGCGGCCAACTCTGTGTCCTTTCCCCGGGTCTGGCGCAGCAAGTCGGCGAGCCATCCGGTCTTTTCCGTCTTCTTCGTGGTCGCTCGGACTTGGCCGACCACCTCGATGAGGCGAGCGAGTCGCATGGCGGACATTATACGCGCCCTCAATCAGAGCAGGCTCGCCGCCTCTGCGTTGCGCATGTCGGATGGAAGTAGGACATGACACTCTGCTATCTTCACATCCGCGAGGGGAAGGGCATCACGCCGGGGCACCGCCGATGATTCGCATCAGGCCAGCGACCGAAACCGATTTCGCGGCCCTGCTCCAGGTGCAGCAGGCCGCCTTCGGCGAATACACCACGGTCTATGAAGTGAGCGCCTGGACCACGGAAACGCTCGACAGCCTCAGGGACGATGCCAAAGAGAAGCGTATCCTCGTGGCGGAGGCTGATGGCGCGATTGTCGGGTCGGTGCGCTTTTGGACGGTGGCCGGTGTGTGCGTGATCCGCCTACTCTCGGTGAGTCCGTCCCACCAGAGCCAGGGGGTGGGGAAAGCGCTGATGCGGGAAATCGAACGGGTCACGACCGATGCCCATAAGTTCTACGCCTGCACCATGCTCCGCACGGCCAGGAACATCCACTTTTTCTTGAGCCTCGGCTACAAGGCGGAGACCGTGCTTCCCAACCACTACCACCACCTGGATCTCATCTGCTTCGCCAAGTATCGAGAGTCGGCGAAGACTTAGCGGTCGTTCAATGGAGGCCGGCGACTGTTCCCATCGCCAGACTTCTCCGCCTCCAGGCTCATTCAAAATAGCGGATGGGGCGCGGCGCCGAACTGGCGGACCGCCTCATCGCCTCCAAGGTTGCCGACGATGCGCCAGCCATCTTTTCCCTTCACCAGCCTGTGAACCTCCTGATGCCAGCTATCGATCGGGATGCGTTGTTTGGTCTCTTTTGAGTTGGCCCACACCGCGCCGGTGCACGTGATTTCCGCCGTTGTGTCCTTGCCGGACTTCGTGATCTTGATGGCCGAGAAGGTGTGGATGTTGGCGATCGATTCGTAGCGCGCGAAGAGATCTCCCCACATCTTGCGAATGTCGCCTCGCTTCAAGCCGTGATTCTGATAGTTCGCCGCATACAGCGCCATCAAGCCGTCCACATCGCGCGCTCGGATGGCTTCCTGTGCCCGATCAAAGGTGCCGATGAGTTCCGTGACGCTTTGCGGATCGGCTTCGATGACCGCATCACCAAGAATTTGAGTCAGCGCGAAGGCGTCAGGGGGACAGGAAAAGACACCGGGAACGATCAGGACCATCACGGCATGCGCGACGGACTTGCCAAGAGCGTTCATCATGCCCTCCTTTATGCTCGGGCGATGACATGGCCGCCGGCCCACGACCGGTGTCGGGTGGCTCCTGGAGCAAATACTGCTCCCCCTTGTCATGAACAATCAAGGGGGCTGTGCGCCGACGAGATCCGAACAAGATCACATGGGGTCTCGCGCTTCGACGGATGCCGAGGGATTCGCCCGACCAGATTGCTGGCCTGCAGGCGGGACTGCGGGGCGATGGGTTATCGCACGCCCCGTTTTGATCGGTGACCCTGTATCTGGCAGAAAGGCGGCCTGGCTGTGGCTATGCTCCTTCCAAGCTTGCTCTACCGTCCTCTCTCGGAAAGGACGCCCATGCCGGCTCCCACTGCGCCCGTCGAGCGAGCAAAGCCAAATGCTCTCTCCAAACTTGAGCCGTCTCCCTTCCCGGGTGCGGCCTGGTTGGTGTCCTACTGCGCGCGTCCAACGAGGGCTTTCCGAAGCCGCGCGTTGCGCGAGCACAGGACACCACCAGGCCGCACCTTCACGTTTCCATCATTTCCAGTCGTGCATCACACTCATGTCCGCAGGCCATGCAACGGATGCAGTCGGACTCGACCACAAATTCGTCCGACCTGATCCCCATGCCGCCGCAATCCGGACAGCGGGCAAGCTGGACCTTGCGATCATCGACGGTCTCGTACCGGCTGCCGCGAAGACAATAGACCGGTTGACCGTCGAGCAGCCAGGCATTGCCGGCGTCATCGACCACCGGCAGCACGAGATAGTGATGGTTCACGTACTCCTCGATCTCCTCCCGGCTTGTGAATCCGTCCTTTATCAATTTGCCTCCCAACGCCTCATAGAGGGCATTCTGCTTCACGACCGCCTTGGTTGGGCCCATCTCCTCACCTCCTGGTTCGAAAACGCATGATTCACGTGGCATGGATGTCCAAATCACCTCGCCAGCCTATCGTGCCGCTCAGAACACGAGGAAAGGCTACGGCTGTCTGCAACGGGGTGTCAAGACACCTATGCGGAGAGTGCTTCTCGGTGGGGATAGGCTACGAGTCGGCACGTTGGAGTGTCAACTGGAGGCGCCGGAGCGCTCCGGTACGCAAGCATAAAACGCGAAACGTATCTCGTTGTTCACGAACGACGCGAGACGAACCACGAGGGTCGGGATACGGAGGTGAGAGATACGGATATGCTTATGAAGCTTGCCGCTGCTCGGCCTGGTAGCCGTAGGGATTGGCGTTTTGCCAGCGCCAGGCGTCGGCGCACATTTGATTGAGGCCGCGTTCCGCGCGCCAACCCAAGCGATCCAAGGCCAGCCTCGGCTCCGCATAGCAGGCGGCCACGTCACCGGGACGCCGCGGCGCAATCTTGTAGGGGACCGGGCGTCCGGACGCCTGTTCGAAGGCGCGGACAATGTCCAACACGCTGTAGCCCGTGCCGGTTCCAAGATTCACCGTGAGGCACGTATCCGGTTCCTGGACTTGCGCCAAAGCCTTGAGGGCCTTGAGGTGACCGATCGCGAGGTCCACCACATGGATGTAATCGCGCACGCCGGTGCCGTCGGGCGTCGGGTAGTCGCCGCCCCAGACGTTCAGATATTCCCTCCGCCCCACGGCCACCTGCGCCACAAAGGGGAGCAGATTATTCGGAATCCCTTGCGGATCCTCGCCGATGAGCCCGCTCGCGTGGGCCCCCACGGGATTGAAGTAGCGCAGAATGCCCAATCGCCATGACGGATCGCTGCGATGCAGATCCCGCAGCATCTCCTCGATGACCAGCTTCGTCCGCCCATAGGGATTGGTCGCCGACAGCGGGTGGTCCTCCGTGAGCGGGAGGCGCTGCGGATCGCCGTAGACGGTGGCGGAGGAACTGAACACGAGGGTCTTCACCCCGCACCCGGCCATCGCCTCCACCAGCCGCAGCGTCCCGTTCACATTGTTGTCGTAATACGCCAGCGGCTGGGTAACTGACTCCCCCACCGCCTTCAGCCCGGCAAAATGGATGACGGCGGAGGCCCCGCTCTCGCGCAAAGCCCCAGCCACCGCCGCACGATCCCGGATATCGCCGCGCACGACACGCAACGACTTGCCGGTAATGCGTTGGACCCTCGCCAGGGACTCGGCGTGGCTGTTGCAGAAGTTGTCGAATACCGTCACCTCGTACCTGGCGTTCAACAGCTCCACGCAGGTGTGCGACCCGATGTACCCCGCCCCTCCGGTGACAAAGATCATGCGTGCGGCGTTCCTTTTACCCTACACCACCCCTTGAGGCCACAGCGATTCGAGTTCAGGGAATTTCTCCCGATAGTCCGCATGGCTGGCGCGAATGACTTTCAAGGCTTCCTCGCGCCCGTACACGCTCGTAATTTCGACCTTGTGTTGCGCGGCTCCCGGCGCCTGTTTGTAGGTCAGGAAATAGTGCCGGAGGCGGTCAATTAACGTTGTCGGACAGTCCTTAATATCCTTGAGTGTCCCGTAGGCGGCATCTTCCTTCATGACGGCGATGATCTTGTCGTCGGCTTCCCCGCCGTCCGCCATGCTGAATCCGCCGATGGGCAGGGCCGTGAGCAGAATGTCGCTGTGGGGAATGGTCTTCTCCGTGAGCACACAGATATCGAGCGGGTCACGATCGCCCACCATGTCCTTGCGCTTGGCACGCTTGGCGAACAAACCCGCGACGCGTTCGCCGCAATAGGTCTGCGGGACCAAGCCGTAGTAGACCGGACAGAAGTTGGAAAAGCGCTGCGGGCGATCGACCTTGAGAAAGCCGCTGTCTTTGTCCAGCTCGTACTTCACGGTGTCGGTCGGCACGATTTCGATATAGGCCGTCACGACCTCGGGCGCCTTCTCCCCGATCGACACCCCATGCCAGGGATGCGCCTTGAACATCAAGCTCATCAACCGCTGGATCGGATCACCCACCGAACGCCCCATTCCACAGACCTCCGTTAATTGTCGGCACCATCATCCTCATCTCTTGTATCGGAAAGGCCGTACCTGGTCGAGCAATTTGTCCATCTTGCGCAGGGCATCAAAACGACCGCTCTGAACATCGACTCGCGCTTGCTTCCACGCCGATGTCCGCCGGACCTCCGAGTCAAACCCCTCCCCCATGTTTAATTATTGACCGATCGTTCCAATATATGGTACACATCTCTCCATTCCGGAGTTGCTCAATGGCACGACTGAAAGAATTCAATCCTGACGAGGCGCTTGAGAAGGCCATGCACGTCTTCTGGCACAAGGGCTACGAAGCCACGTCCATGGAAGACCTGCTCTCCGCCATGGACCTCAATCGAGGCAGCCTTTACGCCACCTTCGGCGGCAAACGCGAACTTTTCTTGAAGGCGATGGACCTCTACTGCAACGAAGGCGGTGTGGGCAGCCGGTTTTCCATCCTGCATCAACCGGGGCCGGCATTATTTCTGATCCGCCGGTTCATCGATGCCATGCTGGAGTTCGGTCTCTCCGACCCGCAACGGCGCGGCTGCCTGATCACCAACACGGTGATGGAACTGGCACCGCATGAGAAAGAACTCGGCAAGAAGCTCTCAGGACGTCTACGGATGTTGGAAGAAGCCTTCACGAGCCTTTTGACTCGCGCGAAGCGGGAAGGTGAATTAGCCAAGGATAAAGACCCGCGGGCGCTGGCGCGCGTGCTGGTCACCATGATGCAAGGCACGATCGTCATGATCAAGGCCGGAATACCGGCCGCGCAGATCAGAGAGACGGCTGACGCAGCGCTTTCGATTTTGGATTGAGGCCTTTTTCTCGGCCAGTTTTGGAACGATCGTTCTTGATCCATGACAACGGAGGTCACAATGCCACCAGAGATCATATGGGCGATCATCGCATCGTCTGTTGGTGTTGCAGGATCAGTATGGGGGTTACTCGCGTTCTATGCGCACCGCTCTAACCTGGAGGCCGAAACGCGGAGACGTTTTATCATGACATCAGGGATTTGTCTCCTTGGTTGGCTGGTGCTTGCGGCCGTTCTAGGCACCAATGGGATATTTCAGGCAACTCCTTCAAGGGCGTTTCCGACACTCCTAGTCAGCATCGCATTGCTGCTCACTGTGGGGACGTTTCTGCTGTACCGATCGTCCATGGTGAATGCCGTCCTGGCAACAATCCCGCTCCCGTGGTTAATGGGTGTACAGATGTATCGGGCGGTGGGATTCATCTTCTTGTTGTTGTATGTCCAAGGCCGGTTACCAGGCGAGTTTGCCCTTCCGGCTGGTTGGGGCGACGTGGCCATTGGTCTTGCCGCTCCGGTCGTGGCGTATATCTTCCATAAAAGGTATCGGTGGTCATGTCTCGCAGCATGGAGTTGGAATGTGATCGGCATCCTCGACATCGCTGTGGCGGTGTCTACAGGATTTTTGTCTTCCCCCAGCCCTTACCAAACGCTTGCTTTAGAGACTCCGAATACGTTGATCACAGTCTTTCCGTTGGTTCTGGTGCCTCTGGTCGCTGTGCCGCTGTCAATCCTGTTGCACGTTGCCGCGTTGAAGCGATTGAGCGCAGCACGACAGACAGGGTCGCACCGGGGCCTCAAGTGCGACGGCAAGACGCTCTGTTGGACGGGCTCGCTTCCGTAAGAGGATGAGTTGCGCATCGCGCAGATATCGCCACCTTAACAATCGAGAGGGGACTCATGCCCTACGATGAGCAGCTGGCGTCACGTGTCCATTCACTCCTGAAGGGACAACGGGCGTTGGTCGAGAAACAGATGTTCGGCGGGTTGGCCTATCTCTCGAACGGGAAGATGTTCGCCGGCATCTTGAATAAGGACTTGGTCGTGCGGGTCGGCCTGGAGAACAATGATGCGGTGCTGAAAGAGCCGCACACGAGACCGATGGACTTTACCGGCAAGCCGATGAAAGGCTACATCTATGTCGGGCCTGGCGGTGTAAAGACCGACTCGCAATTGCGCATGTGGCTTTCGAAGGGCCTCACTTTCGTCGCCGGCTTACCACCCAGGAAACGGAAACCAATACGTTCCACATCGACGACCGTTCACCACAACAGGAGGAAAACATCATGACCGCTGCAGAAATCGGAAAAGAACTTGTCACATTGTGCCGGCAGGGGAAGAACATGGAAGCAATCACAAAATTCTACAGCCCCGACAGCGAGAGCGTGGAGCCTTTTGCTCACCCCCAAATCGGGCAGGGCCAAAAGGGCATCGAGGCGATCAAAGCAAAAAACCAATGGTGGGTCGACAACCACGAAATCCACAAGGTTGACGTGAACGGACCGTTTTCCAACGGCGAGCAGTTCATCGTCCACTTTACCTATGAGGTGACCCCCAAACAGACCGGCACACGGATGACGATGTCGGAAGCAGGGCTATACGCGGTGCGGGACGGGAAGATCGCCAAGGAAGTATTCTTCTATGCGATGGGGTGACCGGCCGCGGGTTCCGCCGAGGTGATCGGAGCATGGCCTGATGGACGCGCACACAGACCCGCCGGTAACACCCGCCGGCCAGCTCCCCTCTTTTCCGGAGAGCCGGGGCGCGGACGCCATCAGGGAATTGACAAGCTTCTGCCTCTCGTCCTACGGTAACGTCGATAGGCCCTTGTTCATCCGGCCATCTTCATGCATCTCTTGGCGTGCTCATTCCGTGACTCGAGGACACCCACCCACAGGAGGGGGCACCATGGTCACCACGGCTTCACCCCACGACGTCACGCTGACCCTCACGCGCCATTTCTACGCCCCCGTCCAGAAGGTCTTTAGGGCCTGGACGGACCCGAAGGCCCTGATGAAATGGTTTGCGCCGTCGGATTCCCACACCACCCCGCACGCGGAGGTGGATCTCCGGACGGGCGGGCGCTATCGCATCGAGATCCGATCTCCGGACGGCACCGTCTCCGCCGTCAGCGGACTCTACAGGGAGATTCGCCCGGCCAAACGGCTCGTCTTCACCTGGGCCTGGGCGACCGGCGGCGTCGTTCCGCCGGATGTGGCCGAGCATGAGACGCTGGTGACCGTGCAATTCCATGATCGCGATCGGGTCACGGACGTGATCGTGACGCATGAGCATTTCCCGACGCCCGACGAGCGCCATGCGCACCACGAGCGATGGACGAGTCTCCTGGATCGGTTGCCCCATGCGCTCCCTCATCATTGAGACAAGGAGGCTCACGATGGGTCGATTGATCTCCATCCTGTTGTTGTCGGTCAGCATCATGATTGCGCTTTCGTCGGCCTTCGCCACGGAAGGGCCGACAAACGGCCTCAAACCCCTGAGCTTTCTCGTCGGGACCTGGCACGGCAAGAGCGACGACGGGAAACTGATCCACGCACGCTACCAACTGACGTCCAGCGACTCGATCATCATGGAGACGCTCACGCCTGAGGGCCAGCCCTCCATGACCACGATGTACCATAGCGATGGGCACCATCTGATGCTGACCCACTATTGTTCGCTCAACAATCAGCTCCGCATGCGAGCCCATGAGTTCAAAGAAGGCGAGAAGACGCTCGCCTTCCAGTTTCTCGATGCCACCAATCTTGCACACGCGACCGATGCGCACATGCACCGCGTCACGTTTGAGTTCAAGGACCATGATCACTTCACGCAGACCTGGGTGCTGGCCAAGGACGGCAAGGAGCTGGCTCACACCTTCCTGTTCGCCCGGCTGAAGCAAGAGGGGCCATGACCCCATGGTCCGTCCCGTCTTCTGACTCGACAACCCATTCAGGAGGTTTCCATGCGACGAATGATGCTCCTGTTGACGGCGATGACGATGCTGACCGGATTCACCGGCTGCAGCTATCTGTTCTATCCCAATGCCAAGGACTTCGCCGAAAAGGCCAAGGGGTCGACCAGCGTGGAGACGCTCGTCAATCTGACGAACATGATGGAGGCCAGCGCCAAGGCCTCGAAGGGCGGTCGCGGCTACGACCAGCCCCTGAACGATCTCCACAATCAGTTCCACGCCTTCGACGATTCTCTCTGCTGCGTCGAAAAGGAGA